>Ga0206924_1108_pt1 | contig 16555 bp, 17 predicted proteins | sample Alteio_BWOrgHeat_61_FD_152947 | JGI IMG/M metagenome (GOLD analysis project Ga0206924, IMG submission 152947) | Enriched cells from forest soil in Barre Woods Harvard Forest LTER site, Petersham, Massachusetts, United States -... | ecosystem: Environmental > Terrestrial > Soil > Temperate forest >...
GCGGCCTTCGGAGGGAATGCTGTAGATGGTGTGGCCCGCATAGGTTTCCCGCGAGACAGCGTGGGTATCGAGCCACGAGTTAAGGCCCTTACCGGTGATTTTGCCGACTAGAACCATGGAATAGGCCACAGGTCCGTTGGGCCCATTAGGATCGGGCATGCGATGCAAGGCGATGGCCACCTGATCGAGATCGCGCTCGGGGTCGATGCCGATGTCGTCAATGAATTCCTGGTACTCGGGGACGCGATCGGGCGGCTTGAAGTCCTTGTGCGCAAGCGTGCGGATGGTTTTCAGATTGATGTAGACGATCCCATCGGACTCAGGCAAAAGGCGCGCGGCCTCAGGCGGAGCCTTGGAGCGCAGAAAGATGGCCAGAGCCAGCAAAAGCAGGACAGCGGCGACAATGAGAAGCGTTCTGCGGGTACGTCGGCTCATGGGGATTTGATGCGGGAACCGTCAGGAATGAGCGTAACAGAGCGGAGTTAGCGGGGCTAGCGCGGTTGGCGGGGTTGGCGGCGTCCCACCGCTCGCTGAGTAAACTGCGGAGCGAGGTGGCTGGAGCGGCGGGTTGCTGCAACTGCAAATACGCAAGCGAATATGAATAACGGTGCAAGAAGATTTGCGCGCATTTCAGCCTCTTCTACCTTTCAGAACGGCAAAATTGGTTTTGGAAGAAAAGAGTAATCATCTGCCCAAAAGCCGATTTCCGCGAAAAGGTTTTTGCAACAATTTGGGTGCAAAGGACGGGAAGGGCTTCCGGAAGGACGCTGGCCGCGTGCCTGTGGCAGCAGCCCGTCCGGCCGAGCAGTGGTCCGTCGGAAAGGATCGCTTAGGGTGTTTCCGGTGAATTTCGAAGCGCCCTAGTTGACGATAGCGAAGGTGAAGATCTGGCCGGAGCTGGCTGGGGTCTTCGCCGTCGCCGTATCCTGCGGCGCAAGGAAACCGAATTCGCCTTCACCCAGTTCGTTGTTGAGGACAATCTGGTAAGCGGACGGACTGATTTGACTGCTGGTGAAATCGATCTCGTCGCGAAGCGAGCCGGAGGATTCATGAATGAGGCCGCCGGCGACGGACTGGAACTGGCGGTTGTTGGCGACCACATGCAGGCGAACGAGTTCGTAATCGCTAGCGGTGCGGCCCTGCGGCACATGAAGGATAAACGTAACAGGAGTGCTAACAACGAGCCTGCTGCGCATTCCGCCGACGAGGCCGTTCAGGTCTTCTTTCATCAGGCCCGCGGAGGCAACGTGCTTGACCAGGCCGCCCGATTGAAAGACGACCACCTCGGAGGGCAGCGGCTGCCAATTGCCGCTGCTGTCTTTGTAATATGCGCCGATGTTGTCGACGCCAGGAGGGAGCGGAGCCGTGGGCTCAGGTGGAGCGGGCGCGGAAGGCGCGGAAGCGTCGGGCGTGGTGGAAGTGGACTTAGCTAAGACTGCGTCAATTACCTTGTTGCTGACGCCGGCTTGCTTGAGCGCGATGAGACCGTCTGCCGATGTGTCATAGGCGCCCGGTGAGGCGTTGATGGTGGTGACGATGACGTCGTCACTGAGCCCAGCCTTGACCATCTTGATGACGGAGTCGTTGTTCAGCGACTGTTGGGTGATGAGGAATGGGCAAAACACCAGAAATAGAACCGCGCAAACGGCCTTGCGCATATAAGCCTCTCCTTGCCAGTAGGGATCGGTAAATGTGTTGCAGGGTACCAAGAAAATCATCCACTGAAACGCGGTGTTTCTGCAATACAACTCTGGAGGGCCGGGCGGCGGGCGCATCCGGATTTGCACTGCCGCAACTCTCGGCCGATCGGGGCGGAATGAGGGGTGTTGCCGGTGATTTCCACGTTGGTTTCGGGTTTGCTCGGGGTGCGGCGGTGTGCTAACCTTGATTTCTGTGCCGTGTACGCGGAAAGCTGGAGTGTGTCCGCGAACGAATCGGCCTCCGGAAGGGTTTCCGGGTGGGTATTGAGCTGGCGTAGCTCAGCTGGTAGAGCATCTGATTTGTAATCAGAGGGTCGGGGGTTCAAATCCCTTCGCCAGCTCCACAAGGAAGCCGGAACGGGAGACGAAAGCGGCAAGAGTTGACCGGCGGACGCAAGGTTTCGAACGCCGGGACTTAACTCCTCGGAGAATCCACTTCAGGCGAATCGTCGAGACATTCCGGAGGATAACCGGAGGTTGCGGCGTGCGCGGAATATGGGTCAGCGGGGTTGAAATTGAGCGTGGATGGTTTGGTTTCCCATCCTTTTTCGTTCGCTGCGGGAAACGAAAAAGGATGGGAAACATGGATGTTGAGTTGGGCACAGGTGGCCGAGCGGTTAATGGCAGCAGACTGTAAATCTGCCGCTCCTTGGAGCTACGGAGGTTCGAATCCTCCCCTGTGCACCAGAAAAGCAGTGAACGAGGGACCAAGGGACCACGAAGCAGTGGGCAGTGGACTGTGAAGAGCGCCGAAGCGGATTTAGACAGGAAATATTGGTTGGCGCTGGGAATGTTTGCGGTTTTGGCAGTGCTGGTTTGGCTGACGATGGGCGATGGCAAGACTTTAGTAGCGTTTCCGTGGTTTGATTTGAACGAAAAGAGATTCGTCGTAATCAGCCAGCCAGTTGAATTGCGTTTGATTCCGCTGATTGTGATTGGCGGGTTTGTTTTGAGAACGGTTTTAGCCCGGCACGCGGAAAAGATCCGCAGGGACGGGGAGAGAGACGGTTCGTAGCTTTCAGCTAAAGGCTACGGGTTGTGGTTCAAGGGCTGATGTAGCTCAGTTGGTAGAGCACTCCCTTGGTAAGGGAGAGGTCACCAGTTCAATCCTGGTCATCAGCTCCAGAAGTACAGCTGTTAGCCATCAGCTATCAGCCTTCAGCTTTTGCCGCGGCGGGTTTGACGGAAGTGGCTTGCGGCAGAAGGATGTGGCTGAGAGCTGATCGCTGTAAGCTGAGGGCCGGTTTACGGGCGGGAGTAACTCAGTGGTAGAGTCACAGCCTTCCAAGCTGTTGGTCGCGGGTTCGATCCCCGTCTCCCGCTCCAGAGAAGCAGGGACCAGAGATCAGGCGTCAGGGATCGGATGGCTTGGTGGATGGGCGAGCCCTGAGGCGAGCGCGAGCTGAATTAAGACTGAAGGCTGATGGCTCAAAGTGGCAGCAGAGGGATAGACAGGATGTTTGAGCAGGCGGCGATTGCGGTCACGGATGAGCAGGGATACGCAAAGCTTCATGCGCTGATCGATGCGGCGTTCGACGCGCGCGACGTGGAAGTTTTCCTGAACCGGGTGGGCAAAGCGAAGCTGCGGGTCAGGGATTATGAAGGGATACTGGAGCGCGGACTGCTGGGCAAGGAAGCGATCGGACTGTACAAGGGATTGCCCGTTTCAGACCAGGCGCTGACGCGCGAGCGGTATTTGAGACTTGTGGAGAAAGTGCCGCTGGAGTTGAGGCAGAGGTATTTGAAGGTCTATGCCTACTATTGAGGAGGCAAGAATGATCGACGCGCAAGAATTGCAGCGAGCTTCGCTACAGAGGTCATTTCGAGATTTCTGCGAGAAGTTGGAGGGAAATGACATCCTCGGATTAAGTTTGCGTCCAACTCGGCTTTGGGCCCGAGGTGGTGCGATGGCTCCTGGTCAGAGCGTTGTGGACTTAGATGGCGAGCTGTTTGATCGAAATGTATCTGGGGATCTGTTGCGGTATGTGGAAACATCGAGGGCCGACTTTCCGGATCTGGCCAAGGAATTTGATGGGGTCTTGGTCAAGGCAGAGATTACTTTGCAGCGCTGCGTAGCAGCGTGAAGGACTCGAGAGGTTCGCCGTGATTGAGCTCACTCAGGAGTGTAAGAGATGCGGCGGCTTAGGTTACGATCTTTCGGGCGACGGAAAGGAAAAGAGAATGTGCCCCGAATGCAAATGGTTGGGGCGGGTGCTCGGCGACGAGGTTAGCACTTTTATTCACGCGCTTTTGAGGGATGACGACATTTACCACTGGATTAAGGAGGCGGCACAGAAGCTTAAGGCCGACCTCAACAACTCGTAGGACTGGAGAAGCAAGCAATGGCGAAGGAAAAGTTTGATCGTTCAAAGCCGCACGTGAACGTGGGGACGATCGGGCACATCGATCACGGCAAGACGACGCTCACGGCGGCCATCACGAAGGTATTGCAGAAGCACAACCCGAAGAACGTGTATCGCTCGTTCGACTCGATCGACAACGCGCCGGAAGAGCGGGAGCGCGGCATCACGATCGCCACGGCGCACGTGGAGTACGAGACGCCGAACCGTCACTACGCGCACGTCGATTGCCCGGGGCACGCCGACTACATCAAGAACATGATCACGGGAGCGGCGCAGATGGACGGCGCGATTCTGGTGGTGGCGGCGACCGACGGGCCGATGCCGCAGACCAAGGAGCACGTACTGTTGGCACGCCAGGTGGGCGTGCCGTACATCGTGGTGTTCCTGAACAAGTGCGACGCGGTGGAAGACGGCGAGCTGATCGACCTGGTGGAGATGGAAGTGCGCGAGTTGCTGACTAAGTACCAGTTCCCGGGCGACGACGTGCCTGTGGTTCGCGGGTCGGCGCTGGGGGCGTTGAACGGCGAGGCGCAGTGGGAGGCGAAGATCGACGAGCTGATGGAGGCGGTAGACAAGTACGTGCCGCAGCCGAAGCGCGATGTGGATCTGCCTTTCCTGATGCCGATCGAAGACATCTTCTCGATCTCGGGTCGCGGCACGGTGGTTACGGGCCGGATCGAGCGCGGCAAGGTGAAGGTGGGCGAGAACGTGGAGATCGTAGGCTTCCGCGAGACGCGCACGACGGTGTGCACGGGCGTGGAGATGTTCAAGAAGCAGCTGGACGAGGGTCTGGCGGGCGACAACGCGGGAATCCTGCTGCGCGGCACGCCGAAGGAGGACGTGGAGCGGGGGATGGTGCTGGCCAAGCCGGCATCGATTACGCCGCACACGAACTTCAAGAGCTCGGTGTACGTGCTGAGTAAGGAAGAGGGCGGTCGCCACACGCCGTTCTTCAAGGGCTACCGGCCGCAATTCTACTTCCGCACGACGGACGTGACGGGAGTGGCGGAGCTGCCGGCGGGCGTGGAGATGGTGATGCCGGGCGACAACGTGGAGCTGGAGATCGATCTGATCACGCCGGTGGCCATGGAGAAGGGCCTGAGGTTCGCCATCCGCGAGGGCGGCCGGACCGTGGGCGCGGGAACGATCTCGGAAATTATCAAGTAGGAGGGATCAGGGATCAGAGATCAGGGATCAAAGAAAGCGGCCGGAACGCCGCTGTAATTGGGCAAATCAGGAAATACGCTGAACCCTGACTCCTGAAACCTGTTCCCCCGAAGGGGAGCAAATCATGCGGGAAATCATTACGATGGAATGTACCGAGTGCAAGGAGCGGAACTACTCGACGACGAAGAACAAGAAGACCGTTACGGGCCGTCTTGAGTTGAAGAAATTCTGCAAGCGATGCCGCAAGCATCAGGTGCACAAAGAGTCGAAGTAGCAAGGCAGTGGTCAGTGATCAGTTGTCAGTAGTCAGTTACGGAAGTACGGAAGCGGTGGGGAAGCTGAATTGGCTTTCCTCCGCGGAGAAAAGCCGAACGCTGATCACGAATAACTGTTCACTGTATCCAGGGGCGTAAGCTCAACGGCTAAACTGCCGGTCTCCAAAACCGGACTTGGGGGTTCGAATCCCTCCGCCCCTGCCAGAAAACCAGGGATCAGGGATCGGGGAACAGGGATCGGTAAGAACAGTGGCGAGATGAGTGAAGAGGCTCGAGCCAGCAAGATGAACGGAACCCTGAGCCCTGAAACCTGAACCATAAAGAAGGAATAACGAATGGCGACGAAGACGGCAATCGAAAAAGGCGAAGAGCGGTCGGCGAAGCGGCAGGAGCCGGGAGCGCTGGCTGAGTTTGGCGGTGGCGCGCTGGGCAAGTGGACCGAGTTCACCAGCTTTCTGCGCGATGTGCGCGCGGAGATGCGTAAGGTCGTTACGCCTTCTCCGAAGGAAGTGAGAGTGACGACGGGTGTGGTGATTATTGCGGTATTCCTGTTCGGGTTCTTCTTCTTTATCGTCGACAACATTTTCAGCGCCGCCATCATGGGGCCGCATGGGATATTGAGCCGGTTGGGCGGATTGCAGTAGCCGGCGCGGCACGGAAGCGAGAGCGGAATGAAAGAAGACTTAGAGCAATCCGAAGAGACAGCGGCGGCGCAGGTTGAAGCAGTGTCGGCAGCCGAGGCGCCGGAAGCGGCAGAGACGCAGGCGCCCGAAGCAAAGGCCGGTGCGGCCGAGCCCTCAGGGGACGTGGTCCAGCCGGAGCCGGTGCGCAACGAGAACTTCCGGTGGTACATTCTGCACGCCTACTCGGGGTTTGAGCGCAAGGTGCGCGAATCGATCGAGAGCCGCGTGCAGGCGTTTGGATTGAGGGAGCGCGTGGGTCGCGTGATGATTCCCACCGAACCAGTGACGGAGATCGTGAACGGCAAGAAGCGCACCGTGGAGCGGGTGTTTTTGCCGGGCTACGTGCTGGTGGAGATGGAGCTCGATAACGAGCTTTGGCATGTGCTGAAGGACACGCCCAAGGTGACAGGTTTCCTGGGCACCGGCGACAAGCCAGTGGCGCTAAGCGAGGAAGAGGTGAGCTCGATTCTCTTCCGCTCGGAGACGTCCAAAGACAAGCCGCGGATGAAGATCAAGTTTGAGAAGGGCGAGCAGGTGCGCATTACGGACGGGCCGTTCGCCAACTTCAACGGCGTGGTGGACGAAGTGAACGAGGATCGCGAGACGCTGAAGGTGATGGTGACGATCTTCGGGCGATCGACGCCGGTCGAACTCGAGTTCGGCAAAGTGGAAAAGATTGAGTAAAGCAGCTTCCAGCTTCTAGCTCCTAGCTTCTAACTGGTTTGCTCTTCTAGCGAGCGTCAGTTCGAGCTGAAGAGAAGGTTGTAGGCTCAAAATTTGCAATACGAACAGACAAGCTAGTCGTTAGCAGCTAGAAGCTAGAGGCTGGTTTCAAAGGAATCAACATGGCACCTCCGAAGAAGATTACCGGCTACGTGAAGCTGCAGATCGAAGCCGGCAAAGCCACTCCAGCGCCGCCGGTCGGCCCCGCGCTGGGCCAGGCGCAGGTCAATATTATGGAGTTCTGCAAGCAGTTCAACGCCAAGACGCAGAACAAGGAGATGGCCGGACTGATTATTCCGGTTGTCATCACGGTTTACGGCGACCGCACCTTCAGCTTTATCACCAAGACGCCGCCGGCGGCGGTGCTGCTGAAGAAGGCGGCGGGGATTGAGAAGGGATCGGGCACGCCCAACAAGGAAAAGAAGGGCAAGGTAACCGAGAAGCAGGTGCGCGAGATCGCCACGCAGAAGATGCCTGATTTGAACGCGGCGTCGATCGATGCGGCGGTCAGAAGCATCAAGGGAACTGCGCGGTCGATGGGGATTGAAGTGGTGGGGTAAGCTGTAGTTGCAGTTTGAGTAGGACGGGGAAGGCCTTTCGCAACGCGGAGGGCCTTTTTGTTGAAGACGGGAGCGCTTGTAAGCAAAGCCGCGGGCGCTTGCTTGAAATGCGACCTATTGATCCGATGGTTGTATACCCATCATCTCGATTTCTAGGCCGCCGTAATCGGGATGGTCATTCTCGCGAATGCGATAGGCCACATCAATCAGCGAGCCAGCCTCGAGTTTGAGCTGCATGGCGCGCTCGGCCAGGTTCCAGCCGACGGCGCGGATGGCGGTGATGGGTGCGGCGGACGCAAGCAGCCGCGTTGAAGTTGCGGCGAGTGATACCGCGGAGTCCTGAGCCAGCGAAAGCGAGAGGTGCTGCGCCTTCATGATGCGCGGCGGAGCGAGCAGCCGCACGCTGCGGGCTACAAAGATGGGCTCGGGATTGCCGTGGCCGAGGGGCTCGAGCTTGCGCAGCCATCCAGCGAGGACGGGCGTGATGCGATCAAGCGGCAATTCGGCGTGAATGCGAAGGAGGCGCTCGGGTTCACGTGCCGCGAGATGCGCCGCGGCGTAGATGCGCAAGCGGCGCTTGAGCTCGGGCAACGATGCGGCGGGCAGGGCGAAGCCGACGGCAAAGGCATGGCCGCCGAAACGCGTAAAGAGATCGGCGCACGATTCAATGGCAGCGAGCAGCGGGAAGCCGTCGACGGAACGGCCGGAGCCATGGGCAACATTGCCATCAGGGCCGTCCTCGACGCTGATCACGATAGCCGGTTTTGCGGTCCGCTCGACGACGCGCGAGGCGAGAATGCCGATGACGCCGCGATGCCAGCCGTCGCCGTCGATGACGATCAGGCGATCAGAGATGAATTCGGGGCTGGATGAGAGCTGTGCTTCGATGACGGCGAGCGCGGCGGCCTCGACGTCGCGGCGCTCACGATTGAGGCGCTCGAGTTTGGTGGCGATCTCGGCGGCGCGATGCGAGTCACGCGTGGTGAAGAGCTCTATGACGTCGGAGGCGACGTCCATGCGGCCGGCGGCGTTGATACGCGGGGCGAGGCGAAAGGCGACATCGAAGCCGGTGAGCTGCTTGCTGGCAGGATCGAGCGCGGCGGTCGCGAACAGAGCGCGGAGACCCGCGGCAACGGGCCGGCGAAGCTCGCGCAGGCCGAGGGCTGCGATGGTGCGATTCTCGCCGCGGAGCGGAACAGCGTCTGCAATGGTGGCGATGGCCGCCATTTTGAGGAAACTGGGCAGCGTCTTCTCGCGGGCGCGAGCGGGGTCGCGGCGCTCGAGTAGCGCCAGCGCGAGCTTGAGCGCGATTGCCGCGCCGCACAGATTTTTTTCGGGGTACCTGCAGCCGGGCTGGTTGGGGTTGAGAATGGCGAGCGCGACGGGTGGTGCATCGTTTGCGTCAGGCAGATGGTGGTCGGTGATGATGAGGTCGAGGCCGAGGCGGCGCGCGGTTTCAGCTTCGGCAAAGGCGCGCATGCCAGTGTCGACGGTGACGACGACGCGGACGCCCTCTGCGTAGGCTGATTCAAGGACGCTCGATTGCATGCCGTAGCCGTCCCGCAGCCGATGGGGGACGTGAAAACGCACGTCACCGCCGAGCATTTCGATCGCGGTTTTGAGCAGGACGACGGCGACGGTCCCATCGACGTCATAGTCGCCGTAGAGAAGGATGGGCTCGCGCGCGGCGATGGCGCGCTCGAGGCGCTCGACCGCGGCGGACATACCGAGCATGAGGAAGGGATCGTGGAGATGCGCGGGCTCGGGGTTGAGAAAGGCGAAGGCCTCGGCGGCAGTGTCGGTGCCGCGCGCAACGAGCAATTCGGCAAGGACGAGCGGCAGGCGCGCTTCGCGGGCAAGGGAAGCGGCTTGCTCAGGATGGGGCTCGGCGAGCAGCCAGCGCTGCGGCGCAAGAGTACGAGTTGAAGTGGTGCGGGTCGGGGTCCCGTCGGCGATAGCTGGAGCGATGGCTTGAATATTGGCTGGGGTGCCGGCTAAATCGGCCACAGAGGCTTACTCGTCCTCGTCGTCGTGGGAGTGGGCGTCGTCAATGACGATGTCGTGGAAGCTTTCGATGTTCTCGAGCAACGACTGGTAACGTTCGTACCACTCGGTAGTGGTTTCGTGGAGAAATACAACACCCTCATAGATGAAGCCAAGCTGAATGTAACCCAGCATGCCGGAGTATTTGCGCAGCCATTTGGCCTCGACCATCTCCGCGGCTTCTTCGTCGGGAAAGTTCATCTCGCCGGCTTCGTCGATCAACGCGTCGAGCTCCTCGCGGTCCAGCGTCATTTCACTGAAGGTGACGAAGGGCGCGCCTACGTGTTTGGCCATCTCCACAAAATCTTTCCACGCGTCGGGGTTGCCGCGGCCTTCCCACAGCACGGAGGGAATGTCATCGGTCACGTAGCCAGGGAGGCGATGAAGGCCATGGCCCTCAATGAAGGCCACCATGTCGTCTTTCAGCGAGAGTAGGTTGTCGGTGCTCATCGTCAAGCACCTATTCTCGCAGATGGGGGCAGGCGGGCATCAGGAAAACTTTTTTGGTGAGACGTGAGAGGTAGGGATTCGTAAAAGCGAGACCTGGGAGAGGGGCGCATGGAGAGCGATGGACGCGCAGGACGGCACCGCAGATTTCACGTGCAGCGCGGAGTTGGTACTCTTGAATGGATCGAGGAGGATTTCCGCTTGCCCGCATTCGAACGCCACGTTTTTGTCTGCCATAATGTCCGCCCCGCGGATGCACCGCGACCCGCCTGCACGCGCGATGGGACCAGCGAATTGCACGCGCAGCTGCAGCAACTTTCACGGGAAGCCGGGTTAAGCGGCCGGGTAAGGATCAATAAGTCCAGTTGCCTTGACCAGTGCGAGCACGGGCCGACGGTTGTGGTTTATCCCGAGGCCGTATGGTACGGGGGTGTGAAGCCGGAGGATGCGGCAGAGATTGTCGCGGAGCACCTGGTGGGCGGGCGGCCGGTCGAGCGGCTGCGCATCGCCGATAGATGCTTGAACACAAAGAAATGCCCGCATCAAAGCAGGGATTAAGGGCCAAGGATTCTTCGACTTCACTTGAGGGGACTGTTCATTGAGCGATATTTAATCGATTTACATTTTTCCGACGGATCAGGATAATCCGCGCTCACATCACCCGCAACAGCACCGCGCTTAACGCGGGCACATAGCAGCTCACCGTCTGGCCTGAAACCTGCGGCGCCGTATATCCTGCGCCGGGGGCGAAGCTGCCATCCACCCCCACCGTCGCTCCCTGAATCGTCACCCCGCTGGTGGCGGTAAGGCTCGGCGCTGTCATCTCCAGCAGGGTTGCCGAACTCACGTTCTGCCCGCAGTCTATGCTGGCCTGCACATTCTGCGTCAGGTCTTTGTTCACAATAATGATGTTTAACCCGCCGCCGCTTACCGCAACCGTATAGGCCGTCACATTCAGGCCGCCCGCGCTCACTGTGGTTGTCAGCATCGCACCTTCGCCCAGCATGGTAAACAGCAGCATCCCGTAAAATTCCGGGCTCGCCTCCACTACAACGCCGTTGTTGTCGACGATTGGCGTGTAGCTATTGTCGCCGTTCAGTGAGTAACCGGTGCTTCCCCCGCCGCCGTGCATGTTCACGCCCGTGGCGCCGCTCAGCGCGATTGTCGCCATGTGATCGATCACCCACAGCGACGCGGCAAAGCTGTTGCTTACTCCTGCCGCCCCGCCGTTGTAGTAAGAGTTCGTCTCGGCCATCCGCCATGGTAGCCAAGGTGCGGGAATAGTGATACTCCGCGCTCCCTGCAGCATCGCCCCGCATACCAATGGCAAGCTTGTGTCCGGGCTCACCAGGTTCGCCGCAGTTGGAGGAGGCACGCCCTGACCGTTGCCGCGGTAGTAGTGTTGCGTGAGCAGCGCAATCTGCGGCTGGGTCGCATTCGCATACTCGCCGAACGGTACCGTCCAGGTCCTTGCGCTGCTTGCTGCTGCTGGTCCCGTAATGACCACATTCGGCGACGATGCCAGAATCGCCGCTCGATACGACTCCCACAGGGCCTCAAAATCGCTCAGCGACCAGTTGCCCACATAATAGTTGCCAGGATTGCCGCCGTATAAGTCGGGCTCATTGCCGATCTCGATCCCGTAGAGGCTGCTGCCCAGCTTATTCACTGCATAGGTCACTTCCTCGGCGGCCAGAGTGGTGTTTGTGGCGCCCGTAGCAGACCCGCCCAGGTTAATTCCGTACAGTACCTTCCATCCTGTCGCCTGCAGAAATGCCGCCAGCTTGTCCACGTCCGGCGGCGCCACCTGGCCGGCGGTCTTCCCCGCGCCTGTCGGATTCCACACCGTCTGGTCCACCGAGTTTCCGCCAATCCTCAGCAGGCTCGTGCCCAGCCGCTTAAACATCCCGATCATGTTCGTGTTGCCGCCGGTAAAGACGGATCCCGAGGACAATGCGGCTTTCTCATAGCTCAGTCCGGCAAATTCCGCCCCAATTGAAAACCCGCTGCTCGACCCAACCGATATCGTCCCTTGAGTCATCGGTCCGCTCGGTGCCGGTTGACTTCCGGTGCTTCCGCCGCTGGCTGTGTTAAAGCTGCCATTGCATCCACTCAGCAGGGATTGGCCCGCCAACGCTCCCAAACCGCCCAGAACCGCCCGCCGGCTAACCCACCTGCCTGCAAGATTCATGTGTTCACCCTTCACAAGCTCAATTTTCATCCTGCCGGTCCCTGCCTGTCGATTTTAGACACATACTTACCCTGTGCTTCGACAAATTTTCATCTGACCTGATTTGCCTCAAGATGGAGAGAGTTCTTCGCGTCGATTGGATTGGGAAAAGAGGGTTCAACTCAATTGCCGTTCTCGCGATGACCGTCGTGGGCCGCCGGCTAAATTGACGCGCCCCGGACGATTAGGATCAGAAACATGGTTTGGCGGCAGCGATGTACATCCGCAAGGCCAATGCGTTATTCTGACATTTAGCCCATGATTTTTTCCCGCGATTACATCGGGTATCTTACCCGCCGCACGGTCAAGCACCTGATCGACGCCAAGATGATCACCACCAGCAACCTGAAGGTGACGGAAGAGCGCGTGAATGCGGCGCTCGTCGAGGAGCTTGCGCTCGAGGACCGCATCAACGAAGAGGTTCGCGTAATTTTGGACGCTTATTCTGAAGAGATGCGCAAGAGCGGCGCGCAGTACGCCGAGATGTTCAAGAAGGTGAAGACCGAGCTAACCAAGAAGTACAAGGCGGTGCTATGAGGATCAACCGCGACAAGTTGAACAAGCTAGCCCATACCGTGGCAGATACGCTGGCCGAGATCGACCAGGTTGGGTTCCTTGAGGATCGCAACACGATCCGGCAGGAGGCGCGGAAGGAACTGGAGATTCTGCTCACCGAGGAGGCGAAGATCGATACAATGGCGCGGCAGAAAATCGCCAACCAGCGAAAGATCATCCTCGAAGGCTCGCAGGAGTGGGACATTCTGTACCGCAAATACTACAACGAAGAAGTACGCAAGCTGGGAATCTAGAGCGGGCGGGCGTCTTTGGCTGGTCCCGGATTATTTGCTAAAGTAAGAAAGCAGCCTGCGACCGCGGGCCGTTTCCATACAATGAGTGGCGCTATCGTCTAGGGGTTAGGACGTGAGATTCTCAATCTTAAAACCCGGGTTCGATTCCCGGTAGCGCTACCAGAAATTACCATCCTTATCATTCCAAATGGCTTAGCCTGCCACCCTCGCCTGTTGTACTACTTTGGCACTACATTTCGGCATTCCTCGCGCCGATTGTTCTCTAAAGTTTCCCGGAAATTTGAGTATTAGGTTTCCGGAGACTGCGTGCGTCGGGAAACTAGAGTACCTGACCGTTGGAAAGCCGCGCAGAAGACTCGTATGGCTGCCCTGCAAAATCAATCTCCGCCCCTTAATCGGACGTGCGGTTCACGTAACGCTCACGGCGAACTCGACGAGCGGCTCGGGTCCGGCGAATTGATCGAACAATATCTGACGGACTCGCGTGGGAAGAACGCGCGATTCTGCTATCAGATGAGCCAGTCAGATTCCGCGATTCAGTAACGATCAAATCAGTGTTGACTGTGACGGTCTCACCTCGGAAGGCGTCCGGCATAGCTATTCCCGAGCGCCAAGTCAGAATGAGTTGATCTACTTCCACAGCTGACACAGGGCGGCCCAACAAATATCCTTGAAAATCCATTTTGCCCATATTTATGAGGGCTGGGACGGGGCCAACATGCTCGATGCCTTCCGCGATGACACGCTTACCCAAAGACCGAGCCATGAAGACAATTGCTTGGATGATCGGGTGAACTCTAGGATCATCATCCATGGCTCGGACGAAGCAATGATCCAGCTTGATCGTGTCGATTGGGAGCTTGTGCAAGAGGTTCAGGCAAGACTGCTCGGTTCCGAAGTCATCCAGTGCGATGCGAACGCCAGCCCGACGAAGTTGTTCGAGCTGTTCCAATACCGTATTTTCACTGAGCATGAGGCTTCGCTCAATAAGTTCGATCTCGAGGCGCTCGGGGGGAAAGGCGTGGTCGTGCAGGCACTTCAGCACAGACACTGCGTACCCGGGCTCTTGCAGCTGACGGGTGGAGACGTTAATTCCAATTGTCCATGGCTCGCCAACCTCTAGGTTCCAGCGAGTCGCGTCCTGAAGTGCTGCGCGCAATGTCCAGTGGCCGATGTTAACGATAACGGAATGCCGCTCCGCAACCGAGATGAATGCAGCGGGCGGAAGGAGACCGAGGGTCGGATGATCGAGCCGCAGAAGCGCTTCCATGCCTGTCAATCGTCCGGCAGCCGAGAATTGTGGCTGATAGGCGAGTCGAAAGTCGCCGTTGATCAAGGCGAGCCCTAACTCATCGGGAGAGATTATTGCGGAGCCGCTTGCCTCTCGTGCGATGTAAGCGTCATGCTTGCAGATGTACATAGCATGATCGGCCACGCGTGTTAGTTCCTCGACAGTAAGGCCATCCTGCGGATATCGCGCAAAACCAAAGCTTGCCGATCCTGTAACGATGTTCCCATCCAGACTGAACGGATCATCGAAGCAAGCCTTCAAACGGCCGGTGACTGAGTGAACACGGTCGAAGTCTTCGGGGAAAGGCAATATGACATTAAACTCGTCGCCGCCCACACGGGCGAGCAGATCGATCGGGCGAAGCTGGTGCGCCAGTCGAGCGCTGATTTCCTTCAAGTAGAGGTCGCCAATCTTGTGACCGTACCTATCATTGACCGACTTGAATCGGTTGACGTCGACGTAAATCACAGCCAGCTGACTGCCCCGCTGCTCGGCTTGCTTGAGTGCGCCCGCCAATTGGCTCTCAAACAGCCGGCGGTTCGGCAGCTCCGTAAGGAGATCGTGTGTGGAGTGATATACCAGTCCCTGATACAGCTGCGAATTCCGCATGGCGAGGACGGCAAGCTCCGTGATCATCGTGTAGATCTGCTCACTATCCTCAGCTGGAATCTGGCCGGCAACTAAAGAAACGACGATTTTGCCGACCAGCCGCTCTGCGTCATTCCGTAAAGGGATCTCAAACAAGACCTCTTTGCGTCGATCTCCGGGTTGTTCCTCTAATTCTGCTTCTAATTTACTTTCAAGCTGGATGTTGTAAGAGCATTCCGTACCCGGAAGGAGTATAACGGCGGATGCACAGATCTCCGAAAGTGAAACTTCAAGCGATTGATTGGAACTGATGATCTCCAATACCTTGCTGCGCTCCCGAGCAATGCTCACCGACCTATCGATCCAGGCGTTCTTAGCCGCAATGTGCCATTTAAGTCGCCATTTGAGAAAAGTGACCCAGACGGCGATTGCCAGCGCCACAAGGAATAGCACGCTCAGAATGATCAAAATGATCAATATGTGGTTCCCTGTGAACCACGGCTGCTGCGAGTTGGGACCATTGAGCATTTTAGTGTCGATGCTATTGAGGCTGGACAAGCTGAGGCAATACCACCAAAACCTCGCATCGCACCACATGGGTGCTATTCTCGCTGGCTCCTTCGTGTGTCAGAGGAGTTACTACGGTTTTGATGGAGCGGGGCTAAAGTTAGCTAATCGCTATGTAGTTCATAATAAAATGATTGTCTTCGAACATATCATCCGTGTTCGGTCAGAAGCACAGTTAATACGGGAGGCCGCAGGATGGAGGCTACCTGATTCAGCTTCTATGGATCTTACGGAAATGCCCCAACGAGTGTGCAGTGGAAATCCAGTTGCTAATCGGTAGAAAGCTGGGGTGAAAATTGGACAACGCTAGGCGTCGCCGAGGCCGCTTCTGGACCATGACTGAAAGTTGCTGTCGCAAAGCTAGGTTTTCGAGCAGAAGACCGCGGCGAGAACGAAAGAATCTCGTAGAAAAAGCGACGATAAGGCCCAATATTCGAAACATTAGCTCAAGATTACGCGAGAATGCATCCGCAGAAAATCACGCTGATTTCAAAGAAGATCGAAGTTTTTTGCGAGTCACAGGTAATGCGGCAAGAATCGACTGTTTACCGGAATGAAGTTGGCCAGAAGCCCGTTTACGGATCGCAATCCGGTGAAACCGAGCCCCGCGGCATCTCTGGCGACAGGTAAGGATCGAGCGTTGAGTGCCTTTGTTGGAGCCGGGAGAGCGGCCGGTTATAGAACGTTGATTATGACAGATATCTCTGCTTGTATCGCGGCGAAGTGCTAGAGTACACTCGGTTTTATCTTCTCTTAGGGGCGCAAAGCCAATCGAAATCGAAGGGATTTTTCTCCAGGGTTTATGCCAGGTCTTGCGGCTTGCAACTTTAGGGGGCCTATTCTGCAATCGATTTTCATCAATTATCGAAGAACTGATTCCGAGGGTGAGGCTGGCCGTCTCTTCGATGAGCTGACTTTACGCTTAGGACCTCGATCCGTGTTCATGGATGTGGCGGCAATCGAGCCGGGCAGGGACTTCAGAAAAGCCATCGATCAGTGTGTGACAACCTGCAACGTCGTTCTCGCGATGATCGGGCAAGACTGGCTGGCCTCGACGAACTCCAACGGAAATCGCCGGCTTGACGACGCCAATGACTTTGTGCGCATCG
>Ga0206924_1103_pt1 | contig 16546 bp, 16 predicted proteins | sample Alteio_BWOrgHeat_61_FD_152947 | JGI IMG/M metagenome (GOLD analysis project Ga0206924, IMG submission 152947) | Enriched cells from forest soil in Barre Woods Harvard Forest LTER site, Petersham, Massachusetts, United States -... | ecosystem: Environmental > Terrestrial > Soil > Temperate forest >...
CGAATGGAAAAAAGGCGGCTACGAGGACTGGCTGCGCCTGCAGGAAGCGCGGGACTTGGCGCGCAGCTATGTCGACCGGTCCGAAGGCCTGGCCGAGGAAGTCGGCGAAATGCCGCTGACTGACCGCACCCACAACATCGCCGCGCTGATGCTCCTGCGTCTCTTGCAAAGAGCCGAAGCCGAGGAGGACTTTGAAAAGCGCCAGAAAGCTGTCCTGAAAGTGGTCGGCGAATTGCAGCGGTTGCGGCGAGGGGACCATCAGATGGTGCAGGTCAAAATCCAAAAGGAACGCTGGGAGCTCGAGTTCGCCGACTCCGAAAAGGCCTACTGGGACAAGGAATACGAAAAACTGGAAGACAGCAAAATGAGGACTGCGGCCTATGCCGAACAGATCCGGGAGGAATACATCGAAGGCATGGAGAGTGGCCGGATCAAGCCCGAGCGCGCCGCCGAAATCCGCGCGCTTTTTGCCAAGCAAGCCGACTGGTTTCGCAAGATCATGGTCCGGCCTTTGCCGCCGGTTGACGAGGGTAACTCCGACCAGCTCAAGCCAGCTAAAAGTAAAAGGAAACGCGGAGGGGTGAAACGCCGGTCGAAACGCAAACCGGCGAAGCAGCGACGCCAAACGGCTTCGGAGGAGCCCGAAAATCCGGTGGAGTCCGACGAATCGGGCTGGAATGACGCTGGAAACGACGCTTCGGATGAAATGAGCCCGCCGGACGGGCCAGCCGCGTCTTCGGAGCCATTCAGCGATGAGCCGTCAGCCAACCAGCCGGAGGCGATCCCGGAAATGCCGCCGCCAGACGACAGTCCGCAGTCGGAGGGCGATCCAGCGTCAGGGGCGGAGTGACTTTTGCCGGGTGAACAAACTCGCCCTGAAGCCTTTTCGTGGAACAGCCTGAACCGTGCAACTACCCATAGGCAGATGGCCGTGGAACGCTGATGGCAGAGCCTTTGCGTGAATCACGGGGAGGAGCGGAAGCCGTCTCATCAGAGGGAATTCATGGCCACTGTAGGGCGGAGTCGTACCCACACTAGTCTATTTTATATGACATATATTGTATGATGTTAAGGATATATGCCTCTAATGATGTGCTTTGTGGGGTTGTGAATAACTTGTGCGGAACTCGCCCGCTCTCTGGGAACTCCGGCGTTTTGCCGAAGTTGTTCACCGCCGTTTTCTCAGCGACCTGCTGGCGGCGCTTTGCTGACGAAGGCGCTCTCCACGGCGAGGAACCGCCACGGCAGATGCGCGGCCTTGGAAATCCCCACCCGCACGTCGCTGATGCACGTCAGCGGCGGCTGATCCGAGATGTGGAACGCCCTTTTTGGGTTCCGGCAAAGGTCGACGCCGTGATGCCGGCCATCGATCCCCATTGCGATGGTCATTTTGCCCGGACCGGAACACAGCGTCTCGACCGGCCTGGGTTTGGCGCTGGCCGCGCCCGGAAACCGGCGTCGGCGCATGAGCGGAATGCCGCGCGTCGGCTGCAAGGCCCGGAACAGCACGAAACCATCCGCCGCCCCGCCCTTCACGAGCACATTGAAGAGCCAATACATGCCGTAATTAAAATAGACGTAGGCGGTGCCGGGCTGCTGTTCAGCCACAAAGGCGCGGGCCGAGGGCCGGACGAAAGTATGGGCGGCTTCATCGCCAATCGCGGCGTAGGCCTCGGTTTCCACGATCCGGCCGGCGCACGAGCCCCAGACCAGTTCGCAGCCGATGAGCTCCTGGGCGCAGGTCAAGGGGTCGCGCTGGAAGAAGGCGCGGTCGATCATCGGGAAATGGACGATGGAAAATGGAACATGGAAAATGGGCCGCAGCGATGCTGTGGGCGGCGCGGTTCACAGGCCGGTCGGATGGTCGATAAATTCCCACGGCACGCCGTATTTTTTGGCCACGTGCGCGGCCAGGGCTTTGACGCCGAAGGTCTCGGTGGCGTAGTGGCCGCCGTAGAAGACGTTCACGCCGAGTTCCTCGGCCAGCGTGTAGGAATGGTGCGGGCCTTCGCCGGTGATGAAAGTGTCCACGCCCTCGGCAGCGGCCTTGGCGACTTCTCCGCCTGCGCCGCCGGTGACGATGCCGATGCGGCTGGTTTTCGCCGGGCCGCCCGGGCTGAGGTGTGGACGGTGGCCGAGCACTTTTTCCAGGCGCTGCGCGAGCGCCTCGCGGGTCAGTGCGGCTTTGGTTTGCAGGCCGATGTGCCGGCCTTTTTCGAAGAAGAATGGCGTGCAGCGCCGGAACCCGAGGGCCCGGCTGAGCAGCGCGTTGTTGCCGAGTGTGGGATGCAAATCCAGCGGCAGATGCGAGCTGTAAATGGCCAGGTCGCCATCGAGCGCGGTCTTGATTTTACGGCGCGTGACGCCGACCACCGGTTGCACGCCGCCCCAGAAAAGTCCGTGATGCACAAACAACAGGCTGATCCCCTTGTCCACCGCTTGCTCGATCGTCGCGGCGCAGGCATCGACGGCGGCGCCGACCTTCTTCACCGCGCCGGAGTTTTCGACCTGCAGGCCGTTCCACGCGCCGGACCAATCCGTGACTTCCGCATGACGCAAATACTGGTCGAGATGGGCAACGATCGGAGCGAGTTTTGGCATAAGCAGAACTATTTCTTATTGAAGGCTGGGCTGTTTGCGGCTAATTTCACGACAGGGAAAAGTCAGGGGAAAACGTCAGTAATTGATAGAAACTAAACATGCCAACGACTGAAGCCAATCCTCCACTCACGGCGCCGCGTTGCCCGCTCTGCGATGCGCCCCTCGATCCTGCCCATCCGGACGCCTGCTCGAAGTGCGACTGGGTCGCCCATCCGCACGGTCAGCCTCACACCGCCGGCAGCCTGCGCGACAAGATTGCGGTCTGCCTGAGCGTCGTTCCCGGGCTGGGCCATATCTACAAGGGGCACAAACTCAGCGGCGCGCTCTATCTGCTCGGCGCGGTTTTCGCCTGTCTCGCCGTGGCCGTGGCCGGGACCTTCACCGCGGGCTTCGCCGTCTTCCTGCTGCCGCTCTATTGGATCGGCGTGATGCTCCAGGTGTATTTCCTCGAGGATCTCGCGGTGAAAAAGACGGGAACTTGAAGTGGATGATGACGGAGTGAAGAGACGTGAAGATTGCCGCGCGAATTTTCGTGCGGGCGCGACAGGTGCGCTGTAGGTAGCACTCCCTTTTATGTTATCCGCAGGCATCGTCGGTCTCCCAAACGTTGGCAAATCCACGCTCTTCAACGCCGTCACCAAGACGCAGAAGGCGCAGGCGGCCAATTATCCTTTTTGCACCATCGACCCGAATGTGGGCGTGGTCACCGTGCCCGATCCGCGGTTGCAAGCGCTGAGCAATCTTTCGCATTCCAAGAAGATCGTGCCGGCGGCGATTGAGTTCGTGGACATCGCGGGATTGGTCAAAGGCGCGAGCGCGGGCGAAGGACTTGGCAACCAGTTCCTGAGCCACATCCGCGAGGTCAACGCCATCGTGCAAGTGGTGCGCTGTTTTGAAGACGCGGATATTCATCACGTGTCCGGCACGGTCGATCCGGTGCGCGATATCGAGGTCATCAATACCGAGCTCATCCTCGCCGATCTCGCGGCGGTGCAGAAGCGCGCCGAGCGCCAGACCAAGGGCGCGCGCAGCGGCGACAAGGCGGCCAAGGCCGAGGTGGCGCTGTGCGAAAAGCTCATCCCGCATCTCGATGCCGGCAAGCCGGCGACGACCGCCACTTTGAGCGACGACGAGGCGAAGTTGATGCGGGAGTTTTTCCTCCTCTCCGGCAAGCCAACGATCTTTGCCTGCAACGTGGCCGAGGCGGATCTGGCGAACGTCGTCTCCATCGTGGAAGCGGCGCAGGACAACGAAGGCGTGAAGCCGAGCGAGAATGTGGAGATGACCGACGCCGCGCGTTACGTGGCCGCAGTGCGGGATTATGCGCGGTCGCATTTCGGCACCGAGGCCGTGGTCATCAGCGCGCAGATCGAGAGCGAACTGGCGACGCTTTCCGCTGAGGAAGCGGCGGAATATTTGAAAGGCATCGGCGTGGCGAGCAGCGGCGTCGATTCGCTCATCCGCGGCGTCTATCACCTGCTCGGCCTGCGCACGTACCTCACCACCGGCGAGCAGGAAACGCGCGCCTGGACGATCCGTGCCGGCGACAAAGCGCCCGCCGCCGCGGGCGTCATCCACACCGACTTCGAGCGCGGCTTCATCGCCGCCGAGACCGTGCACTTCGACGACCTCATGGGCTTCGGCTCCTTTGCCAAAGCCCGCGAAGCCGGCAAGCTGCGCATCGAAGGCAAGGAATACGTGATGAAAGACGGCGACGTAGTGGAGTTTCGGTTCAACGTGTAGGCATCATCCAAGATCGAGCGTTGTGAATGCATCATCCGAAAAGATCAGCGATCCAAAGTTCATCGAGAACTCGTTGCTGGTGTCTGTGGGATTGCTCGCTCACATGCCGCTCTACATTCAGTTGCCACGCTGGGCCTATGGCTTGGATCCGACATTTGTTCCTCCAAGTCGGATTCCGAGTTTCAGTCCTTTCGCCCTTCACATGGTGGCAATCCATCCGCTCATTTGGATCGCGATCACCATCGCGACTCTCGTTCTCATCTGTCGGAACTACGGCTGGACTTTGGCGAAGCGGTGCCCGCTTCCGCCTTTTGCTGATTAGGACTTCGGAATCATGCAGACGCCCGAGCCTGTCCCAGCTAGCGATCCTCATCCACCCGACGGTGAGGTCTCTTCCGACTCCGTCTGTCCCGTGTGCGGTGGTCCGTTGATTTCGGAGAAGTGCAAGGTGGTGTGCCGGAGCGAGCGGTGCCGCTATCGGATTGTCTTCAACTGCGCGGAATTTTGAGAACGACCGGTTGTAAAATCAGCGCAACCTCTGCGCGGCGCGGTGTTCAAGTAGTTATGCAACGACTCCTCCTTTCCGCATTGTGCGCGGCGGCGCTTACGCTGGTCGCATCGCCGACGCAGGCTCAAACCGCGTCCGGTTCCGGCACGACGGTTGCCGCGACGCCCAGTCCTGGAACTGGAACAGGCGGATTGGGAAGGCGTCGGCCTGGTGCGCCCGGGAGCCCGGAGCGGCATGCGCATGAAATCCTCTTCAAATACGACAAGGATGGGGATCACGCGTTGAACGCTACGGAACTCGCAGCCTTCTTCGCGGACATGCACGAACGGGCGGCCGGTCGTCTTGCGGCCCACGCCGCCAGCGGTGGCACCCCTGCCCCGGCTCCCACCTCGGCCACGGGTGTCCCGGCCCACGGCGTGCCGGAGCAACACGCGGCCCGCGCGATTGCGAAATTCGACAAGAATGGTGACGGCAAGCTGGATGCCGGAGAACTCGTGGCCATGCTCATCGCGTTCCGCCAGCAGGCGAAGGAAAAGCTGGCTGCAAGTCAGAGCCCGGCCCCGGCTTCGGGCCAACAGCCCCAGACTCACACCGCGCCGGCGACGACCATCCCCTCTCCTTCGGGCAACTAGGGAAAGCGACTGGCGCTGGCCGATTTACAGAGAAGAACGGCCGCAGGGTCAGCTTCGGCGGTTACTCTGGAGCTGGGAAGTTGGAGTGCTGACGGATACACGGTTCCCCTGAGTCGGGATCAGTAGAATTACCCGGAGGGAATTTGGAGTAATGGCACATGGAGTGCTTATGATAATTATATGAAATCTTTCCGCCTTCTTCTGCCCTTGGTTGCTGCCTCTCTCGTGACCTCCCTGCATGCCGAGACTCCGACCCGGACTTTTCACCATGATCCCGCTCCGCCGACCGGGCACGTGGCTGCCAGTCTCCTGTGGGTCGCCGATACCCGGAAGATGGACGAATTCCTGAACTACTTTGACCTCGCGGACGTGCATGCCGGTTCCTACGCCGGCGAAGTGCTTCCCGATACCCGCACCGCCTGGCGCGATTACGCCATCGAGGCCACGGTGCTCGCCCGGCAGGGCAAGAATACGGAAGCCGCGGGAAAGATCGGCCAGATGCTGAAACTTGCCGCGGTCTATCGTTCCTTTGGCGGTCTGCAAAATGTGGTGCAGGGCGAAGAGATCGCTTACCTCGCTGGCCGGACCACGGAGAAGCTCGGCAAGAATGTGGCTATGCAGGTCCACTCGCCTTACCTCGAAAAGGAAGCCGCCGACTGTCTCATCGCTTTGGAGAATCTGGCCGGCGCGGAAAAGGCGCAGGTCACGCCGTCCTTCTGGGCGCACCTCGAGCAGGTCGTGGTGGACACCCACTACCGCCTCGCGATGTGCGGCGGTGGCAGCCTCGCGGCGGCCCACTAATCACGGCGGCTTCGATTCACGCAACGCGTCTCGAGCAGACGCCGCAGTGAGGCGGGCCAAAGGTGCGGGATGATCCGGTGACCGAAACCTGATCACGCGGCGACAATCCGATTTACAACCCGGCTCGTCGCCTCCATCTTCCCCGCACTCATGATCCACCGATTCTGGCTGATCGCGCTCGCCTTTGGCCTCCTTGTTGCCCCCGTCTTCGGCTCACCCAACGAAATCCGCAAAAGCATCGCGCGGATCGACAACACGATGCAGGACTCGAACTACCGGGTCCCATGGTTGCCGGGCAATATGGCGGCGGGAAGCGGGACGGGTTGGGTGGTGAGCAAGGACCGCATCCTCACCAATGCCCACGTCGTGAGCAACGCGCGCTTCCTCACGGTCTCGAAGGAAGACGATCCCAAGAAGTATATCGCCACGGTGGAACACATCGCGCACGACTGCGACCTCGCCCTCCTGAAAGTCGACGACCCCGCTTTCTTCAAGAACACCAAGCCGCTCGAGCTCGGCGGCATCCCGGAACTGGAATCCACGGTGGCCGTGTTCGGCTATCCCATCGGCGGCGAGCGGCTGAGCGTGACGCAGGGTGTGGTCTCACGAATCGACTTCCGCACCTACACCCACTCGGTCCTCGACTCGCATCTCACCATCCAGATCGATGCGGCCATCAATCCCGGGAATAGCGGCGGCCCGGTCTTGCAGGATGGCAAGGTCGTGGGCGTGGCCTTCCAGGGATTCTCCGGCGATGTCGCGCAGAACGTCGGCTACATGATTCCGACTCCGGTGATCCGGCACTTTCTCAAGGACATCGAGGATGGCCATTACGACCGCTACATGGATCTCTCGATCAGCGTTGCCAACACGCTCAACCCCGCGATGCGCAAGGCGCTCGGGCTCGGCGACGACGATCACGGGGTGATGGTGAGCGCCGTGCAAAGCGCGGGCGTCTGCGGAGGAAAGTTGCAGGTCGGCGACGTGCTCCTTTCCATCGACGGCCACGAGATCGCGAGCGATGGCTTGTTGGAACTCGACGGCGAGCGCGTGCTCATGAGCGAAGTCGCCGAGCGCAAGTTCCTCGGTGACGAAGTGAAGATGAAAATCCTGCGCGACAAACAACCGCTCGAGGTGACGGTGAAGTTTGATCGCGCGTGGCCTTTCCTCATGCAGGCCAATAGCTACGACACGCCGCCGGCTTACGTGCTCTTTGGCGGACTCCTCTTCCAGCCGCTCTCGCGCAATCTGCTTGGCGCTTATCAATTTCAAAGCGACCGGGTGAACTACTTCTACGACAACTTCGTGACCAAGGAGATTTACAAGGATCACCCGGAGATCATCGTGCTGAGCACGATCCTGCCCGACCCGATCAACACCTATCTCGCCGAGTTCCGCGAAGGTATCGTCGATGAAATCAACGACCGCAAAATCCGGACGCTGCAGGACATGGCGAATGCCTTTGCCGAGAAGCCGGAGTTTTATGTGATCAAGTTCATCGGCTACGCCCGCCCGCTGGTGCTGGAACGCAGCGCGGTGGATGCCGCCCGCGAGCGCATTCGCAAGCGCTACAACGTGCTGGCCGAACAAAACATCCTGCCCACCGAATTTACCGCCGCCTCCCGATGATCATCCGCCGCGCTGCCCTCCTTTTATCCTGCCTGTTTTTCGCGGCCGTGCAAACGGCGCGTGCCGACGAGGCGAAACCTGAAGCACCGCTTTCGGTGGTGCGTGTGAATGTGACCAACCAGCCGTGGGATTTTGCCCGCCCGTGGGGCAAGCGTCCGCCGTACTCGCGGCGCGCCGTGGGCACGCTGCTCTCCGGCAATCGTGTGCTCGTGACCGCCGAACTCGTGGCCAACGCGAACTACGTGGAATTTGAAACGCCCGAAGGCGGCCAACGGGTGCCCGCGAGTGTGGAAGTGGTGGATTACGAAGCCAATCTGGCCCTGCTCAAGACGGAGGATACGGAATTCCTCAAGGCGTATCAGCCGCTCGAAATCACGCATGCCAAAGTGGGCGACTCGCTCGCCGTCTGGCAGCTCGAGAGCAATGGCGCCCTGCTCGTGACGAAAGGACCGATGACCACGGCGGAGATCGGTCACTACCCGATCGACGATGCTCCCCTGCTCGTCTATCGCGTGACCGCGCCGCTGCAGTTTCGCGACAGCAGTTTCACGCTGCCTGTGGTGAAGGAGGGAAAGCTCGTCGGCCTCGTCATGCGCTACGACAACACGACGAATAATGCCGAGGTTCTTCCGGCGCCGGTCATCGAGCACTTCCTCCTCGATGCGAAGAAAGCGCCCTACGAAGGCTTTCCGCGGATCGGCATCAGCTCTGCATCGACGCGCGACCCGCAATTCCGCCGCTATCTCGGGCTGACCAGCGAGACGACCGGTGGTGTCTATATCTCGGACGTGCTGCGAGGTGGACCCGCCGCGCTCGGGGGCATGGAAAAGGGCGACGTGCTTCTGCAGGTCGACGGCGAGGCCGTCGATCAGGAGGGCAACTACAAGGACCGGGAGTACGGAAAAATCGGCGTCGCGAACCTCTTTTCCACGAGGCATTACGAGGGCGATGTCGTCAAGGTCGCTGTCTTCCGCAAGGGCACGAAGAAGGAACTGGAAATCACCCTCAAGCATCGCCCGGTCGAAAGCTATGTTATCGAACCCTACGTGCTCGACCGTGCGCCCAAGTTTTATGTCCTGGGCGGGCTCGTGCTGGAGGAGCTTTCGCGGCAATACCTCAAAGAATACGGCAACGATTGGATGAAGAAGGCGCCGGAACAGTTCGTGTATTTCGATCGCCAGCAGAATGAGCTTTTCAAGGATGGGCCGAAGAAGCTCGTCTTCCTCAATCGCGTGCTGCCGTCGGACCTCACGATCGGCTACGAGGAGCTGACCCAGATCATCGTGACCAAAATCAACGGAATGGCGATCCAATCGCTCGATGATGTTCCCGCGGCGCTGGCCCAAGCCAAGGATGGGCTGCACAAGATCGAGTTTGATAACGAGCCGCGCGTCATCTATCTGGACGCCGCGCAGGTGACCGCCGAGCAATCCGCTTTGCAGCAGAAGTATCGCCTGCCTTCGCTGCAACGCCTGAACTGACGCGGAGGTGCACGGGTTTTGAACTCTTCATCCGCCACTTGGGGCGCGCTGTTCGATTGGGATGGCGTGATCATTGATTCTTCCACGCATCACGAGGAGAGCTGGGAACGGTTGGCCCGCGAAATCGACAAGCCATTGCCGGAAGGCCATTTCAAAAAGAGCTTCGGGCGTAAGAACGAGTTCATCATCCCGGAGATGTTGAACTGGGCAAAAGAGCCGGCGGAGATTCGCCATCTCTCTCTGCGCAAGGAAGCGCTCTATCGGGATGTCGTCGCCGAGCGAGGAGTCGAGGCGCTCCCAGGTGTGCGGACGTGGTTGGAGCGATTGCGCGCGGCTGGTGTGCCTTGCGCTGTCGGGTCTTCGACTCACCGCGAGAATATCCAACTTTCTCTCGGGATCATTGGGCTCGCGGAGTTCTTCCAAGCGATCGTGACCAGCGAAGATGTGAAGCAGGGCAAGCCGCATCCGGAAGTCTTCCTGACCGCTGCATCGCGGGTGGATCGCGCGCCGGAGCGCTGTGTCGTTTTTGAAGATGCGTTTGTCGGGATCGAAGCCGCGAGAGCGGGCGGGATGAAAGTGGTGGCCGTGGCCACGACGCATCCACCTGAGGAACTCACGGCTGCGGATCGCGTGGTGCGCCAGCTCGATGAACTGGAGCCGGCGCAGTTGGCGAAGTGGTTCGCCTAAATCCGTTCGAGCGGCACCGCGCCTCGCATCGCGGATGACGCGGTCTGCAAGTGCGTGAGTCCGATCGCCAGGGCGTCCGCGGCGTCGGCAGTCGGCGTTTCCGTGAGCCCCAGCAACGCGCGCACCATGAAACCGACCTGTCCCTTGTCCGCTCCGCCCCGCCCCACGACCGACTGTTTCACGCGGCGGGGCGCGTATTCGTAGATCGGCAATCCATGACTGGCCGCGGCCAGCAAAGCCGCGCCGCGCGCCGCGCCGAGGGTGATGGCGACGCGATGACTTTGAACATAGATTACGCCCTCAAAAGCGGCACACTCCGGCTGATGGGTGCGAATGAGTTCCATTACTCGTTCGTGGATGGCGACGAGGCAACCCGACGGGAGCAGCGACGGGGCATTCTTGATCGTCCCGTAGGTGACGGCGCGCACTTTGACACCTTGCTTTTCCAGAACGGCAAAACCGGTGCCGCGAAGGGAGGGGTCGATGGCCAGAACGCGCATGGCGGATGCTAATTCGTCCCTCGCACCGGAAGCAAGGCGGGCAGCTTCCGTCTGCTTTAATGCCGGAATAATCGGGAGAACTCCTGGCGATTGAAGACGCGGGCGAAATCCTGCGGATCGATGACCTTGAAAGCAAAATAACCGAGCGTGAGCAGCCCCAAGGCAAAGAGCGCATAAACCAGCCGGAGCAAGTAGCGCCCACGCCGCAGGTGGCGCAATTCCCCGTGGTGAGTGGCCAGGGTCGCGTTCTGCCGGTCGACGATCCCTCTCAGGACATCGTTGTCTTTCTTCAACTGCGATTCGGAGCCGGCTTCGGCTCGGCGCTCGGCATCCGCATGCAGACGTCGGGATTCCTGAAGATCCGCGCGCAACGTTTCCACCGTCGCGGCGGAGGCAGCGGCTTCCGCGGTTCGCTGGGTGAGCGTGGTCTCCGTAGTCCGATGGGTTTGCTGCAATTGCGCGAGGTTTTCCCGCAGCTCCAGCAATTCCCGACCGCTATCGATCGAGGAAAGATCCTGACGCCAGATCTCCGCCTTTTGCCGCCATTCATCGCGTTCCTGGCTGCTCTGGGTGTGGGCTTCGGTGGTTGACTGAAGCTGCGCTTGGGTTTCCTGAAGCAGTTGAGCGGTCGAAGCGAGATGTTGCGTCGTGGTTTCCGCATCCTGCCGGTAAGCCGCTCCTTCCGTTCGCAGTCCAGCCGCCTCGGCGGTCAACGACGCGAGATCGGCCTGAGCTTGGGCGAGGGCTTGGACGACTTGGGAATTCTCCACCTGCCCGGCGCGCAATTCGTCCTCCCGGACTGCGAGTTGCGTTCCGGTGGCGGCAAGTTGTTCGCGCAAGACCACAAGTTCACCTTCGATCTGCTCCCGCAGTGCGGCGTTCTCGTGGTGGGCGGCGACCAATGCCTCACCGACCTCCCCGGCTCGCGCTTCCGCCGCGGCGGCCACTTGTCTCGCTTGGGCGAGATCGGCCTTTAGCTGCTGGCGGTCGGCCTGAAATCTCTTGCTCTCCGCCTGGACATGGGTGGTGTTGGCATTCAGCCGTTCGCATTCTTCGACGGCTTTTCTGAAGAGCGAATGCTGGCGGGCGATCTCCACCCGGGCTTCCTCTGCGCTCATCTCCTGCCAACGGGCTTCGTCCCGGCTGGAAGCCTGCTGCGACGGCTCCTCCGCCTCCACGTGGCTCTCCTGCGGAATGGTTACCGGGTTGTTGCACACCGGGCAAGTCCCGGCCAGACCCGCGGCAGACCTTTCGACCACAATGCGCTGCCCGCATTGCGAACAGGCGAATTTAATGTCGTCGCTGTGAACGATCGAAGAGTCCCTCATACCTTGGTAAGCTTATAATCGGATCGGTAGTGTTTAGTCAAAGGAAAATCACGGGGCGAATACAACCTGTAGAGTGCGTAAGGGTTGCCTTTCTTTGAGCGAAATTCGTGCCCGCCCCGACGGCGAAGATTGCGTGGCTCTTGCCAAGTGTCACAATCTCGCCATATAAACCTCGAATGATCGACTATATGCAAAAGGGCGGTCCGCTCATGTGGCTCATTATGTTCTGCAGCGTCCTCGCTGGAGCCGTGTTCCTGGAGCGGGTCACCTACTTCCACCGGATCTCGATCCGTGTGGGGGAATTCATGCGCGGCCTCTCGAACCTCATCCAGGACCGGCGTTTTGCCGAAGCCCAGATGGAATGCGCCAGCTCGCCCAGCCCGATCACGCGGGTCATCCACGCCGCCATCATCCGGCATCAGTCGACCCGGGCCGAACTGAAGGACATCGTGCAGGAGGCAGGCCAGCTCGAAGTGCCCCGGCTCGAACGACGCCTTGGCATGCTCGCGACCATCGCCTTTGTCACCCCCCTCATTGGATTGCTCGGCACCGTGGTCGGCCTTATCGAGGCCTTCGTCAATGTCTCGTCCCAGAGCGGCTTTGCCAGCGCCACGGACATCTCCAGCGGCATCTACCAGAGTCTTCTCACCACCGCCGGCGGTCTGGTCGTCGCGATCCCCTGCGCGGTCGGCTACAGCTATCTGTCTTCGCGCGTCAATGTCCTCATGCATGACATGGAGCGCGCTGGGATCGAGATCGTGAACCTGATCTCCGAAAACCGGCACGTCCCTGCGGCGCCCGGGATCATCGAGTTCGGCCCGGCCCCGGCCCGCCGTCAAAACGCGGACTAGCGAAGTCCTCCTCCGCCACCCCTCCGGATGAAGCTCACGCGCACGCTGAAGTTCAATCCGGCTTTGTTCAGCATCATCCCGCTGATCAATGTCATCTTTCTAGTGGTGGTCTTTTTTGCCCTGAGTTCGCGGTTCGTGCTGCAACCCGGGATGACGGTCACCCTTCCAGCCTCGTCGTTCACCCTCAGCCCGCGCGTCGATGCCCAGATCGTCAGCATCACCGCCGGCCCGGTCCCGGCGATCTATCATCGTGATCAACGCGTGAGCATCGACGAGCTGCGCCAGCGGCTGGCCACAACCAATGTCCGGGAACGTTCCCTCATCATCAAGGCGGACAAGAACACGCCCTACGACCTCGTCGTGCGGATCACCGACGAAGCCCTCAAGCTGGGCTTTTCCGTCGTGCTGGCCACCGATTCGGAGCGGAAATGAAGACCGCGCCCACGACGGGAGAGCTGACCTTCACCACCCCGAGTGATTCGGGTTTTCCCTTCGTTCTCTTCCTCTGTGTGCTCGGTTCCCTGCTGGCTCATGCCGCGACCTTCTTCCTGTTCCAAGTCGTCTACCCCCAGCGCGTCACCATTCCCCAGCCGGCGCCTCAGGTCAGCCTGCTGACCCCCTCCTCGCCGGAGAACATCGCCCTGCTGCGCTGGATCGAGGCGGAAGACCCGGCCGTGATCGCCAACGATAGCTCGCTCACGCCACCCGGCTTGGCCGAAGTGCGCTACCGGCCCTCCTTCGCCACGCCGCAGACCGCTCCAGTAGGTGCTCCGGCGGAGCCCTCGCGAGGCGTCCGTTTTCCCCGGGCCGAGGACAAGCTCTCGGTCGCCGATTCCGCCGCGCGGGTTCCCGGGGCGCCAGCCCCAAGCGTGGCGGAAAAGACGGCCATCGCCTATTTCGGACCTTTGGCGGCTCGCTCGCCGGCGCAGAGCCCGCCCCTTACTCTCACCTACCACGCGACCGACCCGGTGGAACCGACCCTCGTGCTCCTCGGCGTCAACAGTCAGGGTGAAGTGACCTCCCTGGCGCTGCAAAGCTCCTCCGGCGATCCTCAACTCGACGACTGGGCGCTGGCTTACCTGCGGACCGTCTCATTTGCGTCAGCGTCAGCGCCCGTCACGTGGGGCTTTGCCCGGGTCACGTGGGGCGTCGATGCCTACTCCGCGGCCGTCAAATCCCCATGATCTCGGTCAGCCTCAAGTATCTCGTTCTTATCTACCTCGGCATCATGCTGGGGCCGATTCTCTTCGTCTGGTTCCTCCACGAGTGGCGGGCGCAGCGGCGCGAACGGGCGGCCTTCCGCCATGTCCTGCGCTGCACGCTCTGCGGTTTCGAGTTCGAAGACCGGACCAGCGCCGTCCTGCCGCGCTGCCCGCGCTGCGGCAGTCTCAACGAGCGGCTGCGGCTCTCCGGATTGTAGTCCGCCAATTTCGCGCTTCCCATCCCGGCGGGAGTGCGTGTATGCCATGTCATGGCAGCAAACTCTCCGCCCCTTTCGCTCGACAGCACCTTCTATAAGCCTGCCGACGACTTCTTCCGCGATCACGCCGGCTTGGGCCTGACGTACGACGACGTCACCCTGGCCACCCTCTACTCCGAGACCCTCCCCAAAGAGACGAACCTCGAGACCGAACTCCACGAGCGGCTGAAGCTCCGCATCCCGGTCATCTCGGCCGACATGGACACCGTCACCGAAGCCCCCATGGCCATCGCCATCGCTCTCAACGGCGGCCTCGGTTTGATCCATTGCAACCTCCCCGAACGCGAACAGCTCAGTCAGGTCAGCCGGGTCAAGAACAACGTCCACGGTCTGATTCAAGAGCCGATAAAAGTAACTCCAGATCAATTGATTGGAGATGTTCTTACGCTGATTGAGCAAAAAAACTTCGCTTTTCGGACCTTCCCCGTGGTGGGTAAAAATGACACGCTCCTTGGTCTGCTCCCGGGTCATACCGTGCGCCCCCGCTATGCTGCGACCAAGGTGGAGGCGGCTATGACTCCGCGCGCCCAGGTGCAGACAATTCACGAACGCGAACTCGGTAGCAACCCGATCGCCCGGGCGGACAAGTTCTTCAGTGAGCACATCGGCATCCATAAACTGTTGGTCGTGGATGACCAGGATCGCCTGCGCGGTCTCTTTACCATCAGTGATATTGAGCGCATCATGCAGGAACGCCACAGTCAGTTGAAGCCGGCCCGGGACTCGCAGTTCCGTCTGCTCTGTGGGGCGGCGGTGACCGCAACCCGTAGCTCCACCGGCGAGCTGGATCGGGACCGGATCCTGGCTCATATTGCCGAACTGGTGGAGCGCGGAGTTGACACTATTGCCGTCTCGACGGCCCACGGCTTCTCCAAAGGCGTCGGCGACGCCGTGCGTCTGATCCGGGAAAACTTCCGCGATCTTCCGATCATCGCTGGAAACGTAACCAGCGGAGAAGGAGTTGCTTACTTAAGTAATTGCGGAGCAAATGTAATTAAGATTGGACAGGGTCCCGGTTCGATTTGCACCACCCGGATCGTCGCCGGAGTCGGTATCCCCCAGCTCACCGCGCTCTATGTCTGCTCCAAGGAGGCCGAAAAACAGGGGGTCCGAATTCTGGCCGATGGCGGCATCACCAAGAGCGGCGACATCGTCAAAGCCCTGACCCTGGCCCACGGCGTGATCTGCGGCGGGCTCCTCGCTGGTTGTCCGGAGGCTCCGGGGCAGCTCATGGAAATCAACGGCAAGCTCTACAAGCAGTACCGGGGCATGGGCAGCCTGGCCGCCATGCATGCCGGCAGCGCCGCCCGTTACGGGCACTCGAGCAAGGATGCCATGCGCAAAGTCGCCGCCGAGGGGGTGGAAGCCCTGAAGGAAGTCAGTCCCCCGCTCGACATCGTCCTCACCCAATTGGCGGGCGGCATCCAAAGTGGCATGGGCTATCTTGGCGCACCCAATCTTGCCGCTCTCCGCGAAAAGGCCCGTTACATCCAGGTCAGCCCCGCCGGCCAGCGCGAAAGCGCGCCGCACGACATCGTTGAAGTCAAGACTGGGAACTGAGGAGTCGTCCTCTTTACGCCATTTTTGGGCCTCGCGAGATCGGAGTTAGTCGGGGTTGGCTTGAGTTACCACTGTCCCGGCACCTTTTCATTCCCATACTTTTCGGGCCTCAATTCCGGCTTGAGGAACGGAAGCTGGCGCATTCGATTGGCTTGTCGCACACCTTGAAGCACCTTGTTCCGCCGTGAATTGCCGATCCGGCCAACGGTTTGCGAGTCGATCTCTCGCCGGACGACGCGCCTTTCAAAATGGTCTCATTTAGTCGGAGTTACCCTGAGCTAGTCGAGGGCCAGCGACCGCCATCACCATCCTGCCCGAGATTCCCCAGAAAATAGGTTCCCGCTTTTTTGGCTTCGGGCCGAACCCATGTTCGCCGCCCGCTAAAATGAAAAGAGAGCCGCTCGCTCGCGATGCGAGTGCTATATGCTCTCTAGAATGCCATAGTGATACTTACTTGTCAATCCCCCTTATTTCTCCGTTTTTCATTTTGAGGCTGACCTCGGACGCCACGGGCGCGAGGATGCGTTCTTTCAGGGGACACACCATTCCCGGAAGCACTTCCGGAGACGAAAGCCGGCCGTAATGGAAAACGCCTCATCCGATTATTCCGCCCAAATGAGGCACCATGGACGAACCTCTGGCACCCTCATGATCTCTCCCCTTCCCCTCGATCTATGCTGACGGAGCCGACATCGGCCACGGAAAGTCAGACCCCGACCGGGAATCCAATCTCCGCAGGCGAAGC
>Ga0206924_1109_pt1 | contig 16417 bp, 14 predicted proteins | sample Alteio_BWOrgHeat_61_FD_152947 | JGI IMG/M metagenome (GOLD analysis project Ga0206924, IMG submission 152947) | Enriched cells from forest soil in Barre Woods Harvard Forest LTER site, Petersham, Massachusetts, United States -... | ecosystem: Environmental > Terrestrial > Soil > Temperate forest >...
TTCGGTTTGTCGATCGTCTTTTCGGCAAGCGCGAGCAACGCCGGGCGCTCCGCCTCGGGCACTTTCTCCAAAGCGAGGTCACGAATGCGCTTGATGAATTTCTTCGCGGAATTGCCGCCGCGATAGTCCTGCATTTTGGAAAACCACGCGAAGTAGTGCTCGCGCTGGGCGGGCGTCCAATCGGTAGCCTCGCGCAGACAGAGCGCATACCAGATTTGCTCCGCGGGTTCCTCAGTCTTGTCCATCAAGGCGAGGGTCTTTTCCACGACATCGGGCGCGCCGAGATAGACGAGCAACGAACACAGCTCGCGGTTCATGGCGAAACTCTGCGCCGGATAATGGCGGCCCAGTTTCTCGATGGCCATCTGCACGAGGTCCGTATTCGGCCGGCCCTGGCGGGCAGGGGCCACTTCGATCACGCGCAGCTTCACCAGCTTGAGATCGTCGTCCAGCGAATCGAGCGGGTATTTAGCGAGATTCTTGAGCACTAATTCCTGGTCGTCCTTGTTGCCCATGCGGGCCAGCGCGAGCAGGCCCATGAGGCCATCAAGAGCGCGCACACGCGCGGCACTCTCCGTCGTGTGCAAGGCGTAGCCGGTGGGACCGATCTGCGGAACGAGAAGGTCCTCCGCCGTTCCAGGAGGCGCGATTTTCTTGGGGATAATTTGCGGATCGGCGAGTGCGAGCGTGCGCAGTTGCTCCAACGGCAGCTTTTCCGCGCGCGTGCGGGCAGCAAAATAAACGAACCGATCATAGGATTCCGCGGCGTGCGTCTTGAACTGCCACTGGGCAAAGACGTCGGCCGGTGGTCCTTGCTTCGTTCCCTCGAAATCTCTGCGCAATTCGCGGGCGGCTTTCGCCTCCAACTCCTCCGCCGAGAGCTTGGCTGGTGCGGCGTCTTCGGCAGGCCCGGTATAACTCACCCGATACAGTCCCGCCTGCGTGCCGCGTCCGCCGGTGGTGAAATACATCGCACCATCCAAGCCAAATTGCAGCGCCGTGACAGGCATGCCTTTGCCGCGCAGGAATTCCTCCACATCGGGACCTTTCGCCGGGCCGGTGAGGTGATATGGCGACGGCACTTCGTTCCGCGCGGTATAACTCGCGCCCTTCGGATGCATGTGGATGGCGAGGATTCGCCCGAAGGTCCAGTCGAGGACGAAGAACGCGCTTTTGTATTTCGCGGGAAAATTGGACTTCGTGCCGAACATCACTCCCGTCGGACAGCCGAGGCCGATGTCCACCACGGAGGGCAGTGAATCGGCGTAGTAATCGGGCCACTTCGAACTGCCCTCGCGGAAACCGTATTCGCCGCCGGGGATAAGATGGAGGATGCGCGTGGCGCGATACCACGGCAGGCCCACATCCCATTCCATGTCGCTGTCGTAGGTGAAGAGCTCGCCATCGGCGTTGAAAGCGATGTCGTAGGGGTTGCGGAGGCCGCCGGCCACGAGTTCCCATTTCGTCCCGTTCTCGTCAGTCTTCAGGATGTGGCCATAAGGCACCTTGACCTTGTCGAAGAACGTGGCCACGGGATCCTTCACCCGGGGCAGCAGATCATCCTCGGCGTAATTGCGGAACGCGGATTCCGGCACGGTCCCCTCGATGAGAGGCGTGGCGTTGCCGTGAACGATGTAGATCGACTTGCCATCCGGTCCGAGCACGAGCGCGTGGGCGCCGTGTTCGCCGCTGCCACCGGGGATCTTTTTAAAGAGGGTCCACGAGTCGAGTTCATCGTCGTCGTGCGATTGTTTGATCCGGTAAATCGCGCGGCCTTCCGGGCCATCGGCGCTGACGTAGAGCGAGTTGAAGGCCCAGAGCATGCCCATGGCGTCGCCGATCGGTACCGGCACCTTGTCCCATTGCGCGACGTGTCCCTGGGCATCGAGGGTCACGCGCCACATGCCGCCCCACTTGTCTGACTTCTTGAAGCCGGCGCCCTCCATCTTCTTGCCCTGCGACGAAATGTAGAGGCGGCCCTCGTCGTCGATGGCCATGCAGATCCATGAACCTTCCTCCTTCGTGGCCGATTTCAGCAACTCGACTTTGAAGCCAGGCGCGATGCTCAACTGATCCGGCGGAGTCGACACGGAGGCGGCGGTCAGCGTTCGGGTCTGCGCAAAACAGAGCGTGGGGAGGAAAAGGGCGGCGAGGAGAAGGAGGGGACGCATAGGACTGAGGGGGCCTAACGGACAATAGTTCAACCGACCTGCCCGCGCTGACGCAAAGCGTGGTCGACGAGAACGAGGGCGGCCATGGCTTCGACCATGGGGACCGCGCGCGGGAGAACGCAGGGGTCGTGACGGCCACGGGCCTGGAGTTCGGTGTCCTCGCCGGTGGTGGTGACGGTCTGCTGCTTCTGGAAGATGGTGGCGGTGGGCTTGAAGGCGACGCGGAAGAAGATAGCTTCACCGTTGCTGATGCCGCCCTGGATGCCACCGGAGAGGTTCGTCTTGGTGCGCACTTTACCTTCCTCCATGAAAAAGGCGTCGTTGTGCTGGGAGCCGCGCAGGCGCGTGCCGGCAAAGCCACTGCCGATCTCGAAGCCTTTGCTCGCGGGCAGGCTCATCATGGCCTTGGCGAGTTCCGCCTCGAGTTTGTCGAAGACCGGTTCACCCCAGCCCGGCGGCGTGCCGCGGATGGCGCACTCGATGATACCGCCCACGCTATCACCTTCGCTACGCACTTGCTTGATGAACTCGATCATCTTCTCCGCCATCGCGGCGTCGGGGCAGCGCACGATGTTCGCTTCGACTTGCTCGAAGGTGACGGTCTCGGGATTCACGTCGGCGGTGAGCTCGTGGATGGTCTTGACGTAGGAGACGATCTCCAGGCCCGGCGCAATCTGCGCGAGGGCCTTCTTCGCGACGGCGGCTGCGGCGACGCGGCCGATGGTTTCGCGCGCGGAAGCGCGTCCCCCGCCCTGCCAGTTGCGGATGCCGTACTTCGCCTGATAGGTGTAGTCCGCGTGCGACGGACGGTAAGCCGTCTCCATTTCGCGATACGACTCGGGACGCGCGTCCTTATTCATCACTGCGATGCAGATCGGCGTGCCGAGGGTCTGGCCCTATAAGACGCCGGAGAGGATGCGGCATTGATCCGCCTCATCACGCGGAGTCACGATTTCACTTTGCCCGGGCCGTCGACGGTCGAGGTCGACCTGGATGTCGGCCTCGCTCAACGCGAGACGCGGCGGGCAACCGTCGATGACCACACCCACGCCGCCCCCATGGGATTCACCCCATGTGGAGATGCGGAAGGATTGGCCGAAGTGGCTGGACATGCGGGGGTAAATGCGGGCGAAAGCCGTCTAGTAAACGTCCTTCTTGTAACGCTTCTCTTTCTTGAGGGCTTCGACGTAAGCGGCGGCTTCCTCGGGGGATTTACCGCCTTCGGTTTCGGCGATGCGGTGCAGTTGCGTATCCACGTCCTTGGCCATGCGCGCGCCATCGCCGCACACGTAGAAGTGCGCGCCTTCCTGGAGCCACGCCCACACTTCCTTCGCGCTTTCGCGCATCTTGTCCTGCACATAAATCTTATTCGCCTGATCGCGGGAGAAAGCCACGTCGAGCTTGTGGAGCACGCCATCGGCCTGCAACGCGGCGAGTTCCTGCTCGTAGAGGAAATCCTTGGCGCGCGTCTGTTCGCCGAAGAAGAGCCAGTTTTTGCCCTTTGCACCGGTCACCTTGCGCTCCTGGATATACGCGCGGAAAGGCGCGACACCCGTGCCGGGGCCGACCATGATGACCGGGGTATTCGTGTCCTCGGGCAGGCGGAAATGCTTCGCGGTGTGGATGAAGACGCCGGCTTTCGCGTCTCCGGACCAACGCTCGGCGAGGAACGTGGAAGCCACGCCCCCGCGCTTCCGTCCGTGGCTCTCGTAGCGCACGGTGGCCACGGTGAGATGCACGGATTCGGGATTTGCCTTGAGCGACGAGGCGATGGAGTAGAGCCGCGGCTGCAGCTTGCGCAGCGTCTTCACAAACTCCTCCACACCCCACTTCACGGTGTGATGCGCGAGCAGGAAGTCGATGAACTCCAGACCCCAAAGATAATCTTCGAGGGCATTCTTCTGTGCCGGGTCATTCATCAAGTCGCGCAAATCGGCCAACGCCGGAGCGGCCTTCTCGACGATGGCCTTGAGGAATTCCTTGCTCGGCTGGGTGATGATGTAGTCGCTGGTCAACGCGGCGCGGAGGGACTTCGGCTGGGCATCCGCTCCCGGCACGCTCTCTTCGCCCGTGGCCCCGAGCGCAGTGATGATTTCCTCGACCAGCGCCGGGTCATTCGTAGCAAAAAGTCCCATCGAATCACCCACTTCGTAGTGCAACCCCGAGCCGGCGAGCGAAATTTCATGGTGCCGGGTATCCTTCCCCGAGCCTTCCCCGGAAAGCTTGCGGTTGACAGGATGCGTGGCCGGAAACGGATTTTTCCGCGAATAGAGTGATGCAGGATCGGACGACATAAAACGGCGGAGAATAGGGCTCCGGACGGGATGGGGCAAGTCCCCCGTGCGACTAAGCCACAGCCACGGTCACGAGGCGGCGGATGAGGTCTTCCCAGGCGACGACGCCGGTTTGGTGGCCTTTGGCGTCGAGGACTACGGCCATGCGGACGCGGGCGGCGCGGAGTTTGCGGACGATGCTGTAGGCCGGTTCGTCGGAGTTCACTTTGACGATATGGCGCTGATAGGAATCGACAGCGGCGCCGCGCCTTCCATCCAGGGCGATGTCGAGGACGTTGATGAGGCCGACTATTTCGCCGGCTTCGTTGGTCACGGGCCAGCGGTCGATATTGGTGCCGCGGGTGCGGATGATGAAATCCTCGACGGGCGTTTGGCTGGGGATGGTCTGGGCGTTGGCCAGCGGCAGCATGACATCGGTCGCTTTCACGGCGCGGAAATCGACGACGTTGTGGATCATTTGCCGCTCGTCGCGGCTGAGCGCGCCTTCGCGTTCGCTTTCGATGGTGAGGTATTTGAAATCCTCGCGCGCGACGAAGAGTTTCTGCCGTTCGCCCGTGCGTGGACCGAGAAGGAGAGCGGCCGCCCGGGCGCCGACGAAGTGGAAGGGCGAGAGGAGCAGATCGGCGAGGCGTAACGGGCCGGAGAGGGCGGCGAGCGCGCGGTATGGAAAGCGGCGGAAGAGGGATTTTGGGAGGAGCTCCAGGCCGATCAGATAGATGGGCAGGAACAGGGCGAGGGCAAAAAAGTAACCGACATCACCGAACGACGCGACGAACTGCTGCGTCGCCAAAGTGGCAGCGAAGATGTTCATCAGGTTCGTGATCAGGAGGACGGTGACGAGCAATCGCTCGGGGTGGCCGAGAAGACGGTTGAGGATGATGGCCGCTTTATCGCGATGCTTCAGGCGATGCTTGAGGCGCACGCGATTGACCGAGAGCAGTCCGGCCTCGATGCCGGAAAAGCCAAACGAAATGACGAAGCAGCCGAAAATGGCGACCCAGATCATTTACCGTCCTCCTCTTCGGTTCCGTCTTCGCCATCCTCGTCCGGCGAAGCGGGGCGGGTGATGAGAACTTCCTCCACCCGCTTGCGCGAAGTGCGGCGCACGGTGACCTGGAGGCCGTCGAGTTCGAGCTCCGTGCCGGGACGCGGGAGCGTGCCGAGGCGGTTGAAGATCATGCCGCCAATGGTGTCGATCCCCTCCTCTTTCAACTCGGTGCCAAGCTGTTCGTTGATGTCCTCGAGGCGGGCGCTGCCGTTGACGATGAGTTTGCAATCGGCGATCGCCTCGATGTAGAGGCCGTGCTCGGCCTGCGGGACGGCGTCGCTGATGATTTCCTCGACGATATCGGGCAGCGTGACGATGCCCTCGGTGCCGCCGTGTTCATCGACCACGATGGCGATGCCTTGCGGGTGATTGAGGAAACTGCGCAGAAGGTCGATGGCCTTCATCGTCTCGGAGACGAAGGACGGAGCGATAAGGAGCTCGGTGTAGTGGACGCTCGGATCGAGCAGGAAATCGCGCACGTCGAGGATGCCGAGGATTTCATCGGGTGTCTCACCATAGATGGGCACGCGGCGGTAGCGCTTGGCGCGCAAGCGCGGGATGACTTCCTCGTTGGTGAGATCATCGGGCAGGGTGAAGCAATCGACGCGCGGGGTCATGCAATCGCGCGCGGTCTTGTCGCCGAGCTTGATGATCTCGTGGATCATTTCGCTCTCCGTTTCGTGGAGAGTGCCGGCCTCGGTGCTGAGATCGATGAGGGTGCCGAGTTCTTCTTCGTTGAGATAGTGGGCCGTCTTGAGCGGCGCGGGCGTGATCGTCTCGGCGATATTTTCGCTGATCCGCTGGAGGACGCGGGAGATGGGGTCGAGGGCCGGCATCAGAGGCCGCAGAATGCGCACGCCGATCCGGGTGAACCGATACGGGTTCATGAGCGCGGCGACCTTGGGAACGAGATCGCACACGAAGACGACGAGGGTGAAGATGAGCAGCGCCGCGACCCAGAAGGGCATGTGCGCCTCGCCCATGCCGCGCAGCAGGAAGAGGCAAAGGAGAATGAGCGGGAGGTTGCTGAGGGCGTCGCAAAGGAGGATGACGCTGAGCAGGCGGCGCGGGTTTTCGAGCAGTTCGGCGAGTGCGGCCGCAAAGTCGGCGCGGCGTTTCTTCAGTCGCTCGACGTGAAAGGGCTGGAGCGAGAAAAAGGCTGTCTCGATGGCCGAGAAGGTCGCCGAGGAGGCGACTAAAATCAGCAGAATGACGATAATGAGGACAAGGGTGCCGGTGGTCATCATGGGGCGTCCGGGGACGCCAATGGGATCAATCGCCGCTTGTCAGTATCATGGCCGCTCAGGATAGTTTCGCCGCTCCGCGCGCGCGATGAAAAAAAACGACCGAATCTCGGCCTTTGTGCAACAGCTCGGCGCGGACCCGGCGCTGGCGCTCGATCCGCGCTACCAGGGCTATTTCACGTGCTTCAATGCGCGCCAGTACTACGAAGCGCATGATGTGCTGGAGAATCTGTGGCTGGAGCGGCGCGACGAGCATTACCTGTTCTTCAAGGGGCTGATCCAGGTCGCAGGGGCCTTTGTGCACCTGCAAAAGCAGCATGTCCACCCGACGCATCCGAAGCATGGGCGGCGCTTGCGGCCGGCGGTGCGGCTCTTTCAACTCGCGATGAAGAATCTCGCACCCTATGCGCCACGGCATCTGCAACTGGACGTGACCACGGTACTGCGACTATGCGAGCGGAAGGCGGAGAAGATTGTGGCGGGAAATTATGAGCAGAATCCGTGGGACCCGGCGCATGCGCCGAAATTGCATCTTCTAAGCGAGTGAGCGCTGCCCCGGAGTTTTACGACGTCGTGGTGCTCGGCGCGGGTGCGGCGGGGCTGATGTGCGCGATCGAAGCGGGCAAACGCGGGCGGCGCGTGCTGGTGATCGAGCATAACGAGCGTGTGGGGAAGAAGATCGCCATTTCCGGCGGCGGGCGATGCAACTTCACGAACCTCGGCGCGGGACCGGAGAACTATCTTTCGGAGCAGCCGGACTTTTGCAAATCAGCGCTCGCCCGCTTCACGCCGTGGGATTTCGTCGCCCTCGTGGAGAAGCACCGCATCGCCTACCACGAGAAGAAGCTCGGCCAGCAGTTCTGCAATACGAGTTCGCGAGAGATCATCAATCTGTTGTTGAAGGAGTGCGCCGCCGCAGGCGTGGAGATCCGGGTGAATTGCCGGGTGAGCGAAGTGCGCAAGACGGGGCGCTTTTCGCTCGCGACGAACAGCGGCTCGATCGAGTGCCAGTCGCTCGTGGTGGCCACGGGTGGATTGTCTTTTCCGAAGCTGGGCGCCTCCGACTTCGGCTATCGGCTGGCCCGGCAATTTGGGATGAAGCTGACCGAGATTCGGCCCGGGCTCGTGCCGCTGACTTTCGCGACGGGTGACGCGAAGATGGGCGAACTGAGCGGCGTGTCTGTGCCGGTGACGGCGCGCTGCAATGGCGCGGCGTTCGAGGAAAATCTCCTCTTCACGCATCGCGGTTTGAGCGGGCCAGCGGTGCTCCAGATCTCGTCGTTCTGGCGGGCGGGCGAGACCGTGAGCTTCAATTTGCTGCCCGAAGTGGATGCCGCGGAAATGCTCGCCCAAGCCCGGCTCGAGGCGATCGATGCCGCGACGTTGCTGAGCCGTTTCTGGCCGCGGCGTTTTGCGGAGGCCTGGTGCGCCCGCTATACACCGGCGAAAAAGCTGCCGCATTTCACGGCCAGCGAGACGGCGACCCTGGCCGCGCGGCTCAACGCGTGGTCGCTGGCCTTTTCCGGCACGGAAGGGTACCCGAAAGCGGAAGTCACGCTCGGGGGCGTCGACACGAAAGAGCTTTCGTCGAAGACGATGGAGGCGCGCAAGGTGCCGGGGCTGTTTTTCATCGGCGAAGTCGTGGATGTGACGGGCTGGCTGGGCGGCTATAATTTCCAATGGGCCTGGGCCTCCGGCCACGCCGCCGGGCAGGCTGTCTAACCGCGATGAAACGCCGCTCTCAACCGATGACCGTCGCCGCCGCCACCGAAGCGGTGAAGACGATCTATCGCGAACTCGCCACGCGTCCGATCGAGCGCCATTGCATTGCGCGGACGGAGTGCTGCCAGTTCAAGCTCACGGGGCGGACGCCGTTCTTGACCAAAGGCGAAGCGCTGGTCGCGGCGAAAGCCGTACGCGCCGCGGGGCGCAAGCAATTGCCGGAAGTGGCGGATGGCGCGTGTCCCCTGCTCGACCGGGCGACCGGCCGTTGCCGCATTTACGAGGGCCGGCCTTTTGGCTGCCGCACCCATTTCTGCGCGGCGGCGGGCGGACCGTTCGCCCGGGGAGAAGTCGTGGACTTGATTCACCGGTTGGAAGACATCGACCGGGCGCTCGGCGGAGACGGGGCGATGGCGCTCCCCGTCGCGGTGGAGCGGGCGTTGCGCGAAATCTGACTGCGCCGCGAACGCTTACTGCGCGGCGATTTTCTTCGAGCGGCGGAAGGCTTCGATGGCCCGCTTGTTATCGCCCTTCTTCTCATACAGCGCGGCCAGGCGCTGCCAGGCCTCGGTAAAAGTCGGGTCGATCTTCACCACTTCCTGAAAGGCGGAAATTGCTTCGTCGTCCTTGCCCGCGTTCATGCAAAATTCCCCACGCGAGAAGGCGTCCGCGGCCTGCGAGATATTGTCACTTTTTCCCAGATCAGCCGGAGGCTGCGGGGCCGCAGCGGTGACGACCGGTTGCGGCGGAGCCGGCATCCGAACCAATTCCGGCTTTTGAGCCAGCGCCACGTTGAGCGACTCACCGGGCGCCACGTGGGTGACCTGCACATGGGCACACGCCCCCAAAAGCGCGAGCAGCGCGGTGGCAAGCACCAGGCGGGCAAGAGCGAATGAAAGGCGAAGGATCATGGTATATATGGATTCTATGAGATAGCAGAATCTTTGCCCAAAGCAGAGAATTCTTAGCCGTGCCTCGACAGCGCTCATCGAACGAGCTCTAGTTTGCCCAAAATATGCCGGGACGCAACCTCGCCAAACCCTTCGCCATCGCCGGATTCATCCTCGCGGAAATCTACATGCTTTTCACCGTGCTCGGGCCGTACGGCCGGGAAACCCAGCCGCTGCCCATGCCCCCCCTCACCCAGGAGGCCGTCCCGGCCGGCACACCTGCACCGGTGAGCGCGAAGATCACGCGCATCGTGGTTTGCGCGGTATTCTTTGGTCCCTTTGGCGCGCTCGTTGGGATGGGTGTCGGCCTGCTGGTCAGCGGCGCGCTGGGCGATTTTCGTCCCAAGACGAACGGACCGAACGGCAGTCCGCCCGAGAGCGGAACTCCGCCAGCGCGTTGAATTTGCACGCCGAGGGTTCATGACGGTTGGTCGCGCAAGGCGCCGACTGCGGCCTCGAGTTGCCCGGCAATTTCCTGCCAGCCCGCCCGTTCGTTTTTGAGTCCGGAGAAGTTCAGCGGCGCGCCGATGCGGAGATGCAACGGGAGCGGCAGGGGCAGCTTGCGATCCGGCGGACAGGCGGCGTGCGCACCGTGCAAATAACAGGGCACGACCGGTACGTCGGTCCCCGCCACGATCATCCCCAGGCCCGGCTTGAACTTGCCAAGACTGCCATCGCGGCTGCGCGTGCCCTCGGGAAAAAGGACATAGATCGTGGGTTCGGAAACGAGCCGCTCACGAAGTTGCTGCATGGCATGAGGGCCGCAACTTTTCCGCCACATCGGGAGCGCGTTGAGCATCATCGCCGAGAAAAGGGCGACCGCCGGGGTCTCAAAAAAGACATCGCCGGCGGCAATCGGGAAGGCAAAGCGGCGCAACTGCCAGGGCAGCGCAGCGGCGAGGGTGATGGCGTCAAGATGGCTGGTGTGGTTCGCGACCATGACGAACGACGGTTTCGCCGGGACGTGCTCCACCCCATCCACGCGCAAGCGATGATAGCCGCGCAGATACGCCCGCACACCCAACCGCCACGCACCCTGCGTCATCGTCGCAATCAGCCCCGCCTCCCGTTTCAGGCTGCGCACGCTCTCCTCGGGCTTGAGCCCGAGATCGCCGGCCGGTTTGTATTGCCAGTCTTCCATCTAGTGTCCGGTGAAGACCCGGGCGGGCTGATCGAGGCCGACGCCGAGAAAATAGCCGATGTAATGGAACAGCGCCGGGCCGACAAAAATCAGGCTGTCGAAACGGTCCAGCAATCCGCCATGGCCGGGAATGGTCGCGGCCATGTCCTTGATGCCGATGTCGCGCTTGATACTCGAGATCACGAGGTCGCCCCATTGTCCCGTGAGCGAGAGTAGCGCCCCGAGCGTGACGAGGTGGAGCGGTTGATCCAGCACCGTGCCGCGGAAGATGAAGTGCGCCAGCGTCGCGAATAGAGCGGTGGTCAGGACGAGTGCGCCCAGCGCGCCGCCGAGCGTTTTGTTGGGACTGGTCTGGGGCGCCAATTTGCGCCGGCCAAACATCTTGCCCGTGCAATAGGCGAAGACGTCGTTGAGTTCCACGCAAAGCAGGATCGCGAGTTGGATCGGCGGGCCGAGGCGGTCGTTCGCGAAGTAACTGAAGTGCCCGAGGCAATCGCCAAAAAGCATGAAGGCCAGCAACCCGAGCGCAACGCGCTGGATGTAACCTTTGGGCTGATCGGCGAAGAGCGCGAAAATCACGATACCCGAGGCCGTGAGCGGAGCGAGCGCGACGAAAAAAGCATACCAGTGATCCGCAATGGCGAAGGTGAGTAGAATCCCGCCCAGCGCCACGACTCCACTCACGAGGTGGTGCCGGAAAAAACCCGTGGCTCTCGCAAATTCCCGGTAACATAACCCCGACAGGATCGCCACGCCGATGATCGCTGGAAGGCGCCCGGCGAGCAGGGGAATGACCATGAGCGGCGCGAGGACGAGCCACGATTTGTAGCGCGTCCACAAATCTGCGCGGAGTGTAGGCGAGAGCTTTCCGGCTTTGTCCAGGACGAGAAAAATCAGCGGCGTAACCGCGAGCGTGGCAGCGATGCCAGCGGCGATCCAAAAAGCGACGGGGTGCAATCCAAACATATCAGGGGACTTTTTCGCGCAGGAGCGTAGCGATGCGCCGGAGGCGATTCCATGCAGTGACGATTCCGAGACCGATAACCAAACAAAGGATACCTTTGATGAGAGGGTTCGGATAGGATGACATCGTCTCCGAGGAGATTTTGGGAAAGACAGCAGTCAGGACCGCCAAGGTCGTCATCATCGCCATGCGTTGTTGCTTCGCTGCGGGACCAAGAAAGATTTGTCCTACTCCGACACTCGCCCCGAGAGCCCGCACGTAAGCAACGAAGACTGCAACCACGGCAGCACTGTAGCCGAGCCACGGTTCGCTGCCTGCGGCGTATCCCGCACCGATAAAGATCGCCGCATCGGAAACGCGATCGGGTGCCTCATTCCACAGGTCACCCACCGGTCCGCCCTTTCGTCCTTCCACGGCGACCATACCATCGAGCAGATTGGCAATGAGGCGCAACTGAATGCACACGGCGGCGGCGAGCCAACAACCGCGCAGCACCCACCCCTCCACATGCGCCGTAGCCGCGAATGCAATTCCGGCGAGGCAGCCGAAGACGATGCTCATGAACGAGATCCCGTTCGGCGTCGCGCCGTTGCGCGCCAGCCACGCGGCGAGATTCTTGAAGAACGGCCAGTCGCGCGTCTTGAGCGGGCGGCGGCCTGAGGTCTCAATCGGCATGGTTCAGCGTCCCATCAAATACATCCCGCCGACGAGCAGGGCCATGCCGCCTACATTCACCGGCTTGATCGGCGTGCCGTAGGCCCAGAGCGCGATGAGCGCCGCGAAGACGAAGGTCGATGCGTAGATGGGATAGAGCGTGGTCAACGCACCGCCCTTTTTGAAAGCCGCGACGAAAAGCATCATCACCGCGATGTAACAGACCACGCCGCCCATGAGCCGCGCATTGAGCACATAGCTGGCAAGCGAACCCCCGGCCCGCTCCGCGCCAGACTTGTAGAGAAATTGGCCGAGCGCGCCGAAGAGCGCCGCGAGCAAAAAGAAAACGATGGAGATGAGCGGCGTCTTCAAATTCACCCCATCGCGTCGGGCGCATGCCCGAGGGCGACCTTGAGCTTGGAAATCTCGTCGCGCATCTGGTCGCGCCGCGATTGCAAGACCGTCACGTGTTGCTTGGCGCGCTCGAGTCCCGCTTTCACCGCTTCGAGTTCCGTCTTGAGCGCGTCGCGCTCCGATTCCACGGCGTGCAATTGATCGAAACCCTGTTCGAGCTGGATCTCGACCGAGCTGACACTCGACTTGATCGCCTCGCGCTCCGAGCGCACCTGCCGCAACTGCTCGTGGGCCACGCCGAGGTCGGTGTTGACCTTCGCGAGATTGGCGGTGAGCCGGTCGCGCTCAGCGGCGAGCGTCTGTCCTTTTTCCTCCGCGGCCACCATCGCCTTCACGGCGTCCTCGGTCTTGGCTCGCAGCGATTTCTCCAATTCCTTCCCCTTGTCGAGTTCGCTTTGCAGTTGCCGGATTTCCGTTTCCTTGCCCGCCACTTTGTCCACCAGTTGCTCACGTTCGCTGCGACCGGCCTGCCAGTTCAAGCGCAGATCGCCGGCATCCTTGTGCGCATGCTGCAGTTCTGAGAGCAACGAGGCCACGCGTGTCTCCAGTTCCTCGGCTTTGGTCTTCGCCTGCGCAGCTTCGGTCTTCAAATTATCGTGCACGGTATCCCCGGCATTCATCTCCGCTTTCAGCGCGTCGAGTTCACGCTGATGGCCCGAGATCTTTTCCTGCACGGCCCTCAATTCGTCTTCCTTGGCCGCCAGTTGCTGCCGTCTTTGCTCGTGCTCCGCCTTGTCCTGCTCGATCTGATGCCGGGCATCGGCCAGCTCATCTTCGCGGTGATGCAATTGATCGAGCAACCCATCCACGCGCTGTTGGAGATCCTTCACTTCCTCCTCGGCTTCCGTGAGCGCGGACTTGAGCCGGTCATGCTCGGCCGCCGCCTCGGTCGCATCCTGCTTGGTGCGGTCGAATTCATTCTTCGCCGCCTCCATGGTCAGCGACGCTGTGCGCAACGCCTCCTCACGGTCGGCCACCTGCTTGCGCGCTTCATCGCGCTCGGTCGAAATCTTCGTGTGCTCGTCGCGGAGATCGGCGTGCTCCTGGCGCAGCTTTTCCAAATCACCCTGCGCCGTCTTGTGCGCTTCGCACCAGCGATCCAATTCCTTCTCCTGCTCCGCGAGCTTGCGCTGCGCTTCATCGCGTTCCTCGACAAGCTTCGCGTGCCCGGTTTCCGCGTCCGCCAGTTTCTTCCGCGCCTCCACCAGATCCGCCTGCACATTGCCGTGCGCTTCCCCTGCCCGGTCGAATTCATACTGGCGCTGCGCGAGCGCGCGCAACGTTTCCTCGTGCTCAGCCTCGAGCCTGACGTGCTGCTCGCGCAGGCCGCTCAGGCGTTGCTCGAGATTCTCGGTATCACTAAGCGCCGCATTGTGCGCGTCGCGGACCTGCGAAAATTCGACCTGCAAATCCGAAAGCTTGTGCGCGAGTTCGTCCCGCTCGGTCGAAAGCTGTCCATGTTTCTCCTGCCAGCCGGAAAGTTCCTGCCGGGCGATCTCCAGCTCCTGCTGCGCTGAGGCTTGCGTCTCCCGCACCTGCCCCAGTTCATTTTGATGCTCAGTTAGTTTCTGCTGCGCCTCCTCGTGCCGCGCATTCGTTGAATTCAATTCCTCCCGCAAGCGAGCCGTTTCGTCCTGGAGCGTCGCATGCTGCAGGGCTGCGGCCCGCGATTCTTCCATGTGCTTTTCAAAATCCGCGATCTTTTGCTCCGACGCGGCGAGCGTCCCCACCACTTCACCGGACTTCGTTCGCTCAGCCTCGAGGTGCTGCCGGGCTTCGTCCGCGGCCGCCTGCAATTTGTCGCGCTCGGCGGTGACGGTAGTTAATTGCTCCTGCAATTTCACCAGCGCCTCCGGTGACTCGCCGGATTTTTCCTTGATCTTGAGCGCCTCATTGAGTTGCGCCCGCAATTCCGCGCGTTCCTTTTCTCCGGCCACGAGCTGTTGCTGCAGTGCGCTATGTCCCGGTCCCAGCCCCTTCGCTCCCTTGCCCGGTTCTTCCCGCCGCGCCATCGCGTCACGCGCCAGCTTGTCGCGTTCGAGGCGTATCGCGTCGAGTTCCTCGCGGGTCTTTTCCAAATCGGTTTTGAAGCGATCCTCCTCGATCTTGAGCCGGTCGAGTTCCGCCCCAGTCGCGCGCAGGCCGTCGCGCTCCCGCGCCGTCGCCGCGAGATCTTCGCGCAGCTTGATCATCTCCTGCTTCGAATGCTCCGTGTCGGCGCGCCACTTGGCCGCATCCTGCAGGGCCGCGGCGAGTTCCTTGTGCTTGCGCTCCAGCTCCTCGAAGGCGCTGTCCGCATGCCCGGTCGCGGAAACCAACCGCCGACGCACGGTTATTTCCACCGCGGCGTTGTCCGACGCAGGGATGATCAGCGAACTCCGGCAATTCGGACAATCGACCTGCATGCCGGCGGCGCTTTCATCCACGGCAATTTTCTGCCGGCACTCGGGGCAGTAAAATTTAATATCGGCCATGTGGGGATGGGGGCAAAAAAGAAGGCGCAAGCCGCAAGCCCGCGGCACAGGATGAGGTAGCAGCGTCGCTCTTTGTTTTAAAGGAGATTCTCATTTCCAAGTCGGGCATATTCCATGGCTTCGCTGGCCCCGCTGTCGCTGCGTGTGGAACAATTGAATTCTCCCCTTGAAAATGGGTTTTGCGGCCACATCGAAAGGTCATAGTTGGGGCGAGTTGGTCAAAGTTACCCAAGGCGCGCAGGCTTTGGCTGCGCTGCACAGCCAAAATGTTCCACAGACCTGCGGGATGTTCGATTGCCTGCCTTTCAGTCATCTTCCGATACCTCATTTTTCACACTATCACACGTGTCAAATCGCCCCCGATGCCATGGCCTCCGCCGGCACTTCCACGGGCCGGGCCGCCATGTTCTCGCGCAACTGCTCGGGCGTGACCTCCTTCTCCCAACGGCTGATCACCACCGTGGCCACGCCGTTGCCCACCAGGTTGGTCAGGGCCCGGCACTCGCTCATGAAGCGGTCGATCCCGACCAAAATGGCGAGCGATTCGATGGGAATGCCCGGCACCACCGAGAGCGTCGCGGCGAGCGTGATAAAGCCCGCGCCGGTCACCCCGCTCGCGCCCTTGGAGGAAAGCATGGCGACGGCCAGGAGCGTGAGTTGGTGCCGAAGGTCCATGTGGGTATTCGTTGCCTGAGCGAGGAAGACCGTGGCCATGGTCATGTAGATATTCGTGCCGTCGAGGTTGAAGCTGTAGCCCGTCGGGATGACCAATCCCACCGTGCTCTCCGCACAGCCCAGCGCCCGCATCTTGCGCAACATCCCGGGCAGGGCGGTCTCCGAGGAACTCGTCCCAAGCACGAGCAACAGCTCTTCCTTGATGTAGCCGATGAAGCGGAAGATCGAGAAACCGGTCGCGCGCGCGATCGATCCGAGCACGATGATGACGAACATTCCCGCCGTAAGATAAAAGCCGAGCATCAGTTCGAGGAGATTGCCCAGCGCGCTCAGCCCGTAGCTGCCCACGGTATAGGCCATCGCGCCCATCGCTCCGAGCGGGGCGAGCCGCACCACGATGCGCATGATCCCGAAGAAGACCTGCGACGCGAGATCGATGCCGTGCAGGATCGGCAACCCGCGTTCGCCCATTGCGCCGATGGCAAAGGCCGAGAGGATGGCGATGAGCAGGACCTGCAACAGGTCGCCTTCGGTGAAGGCACCGAAGAAACTCTTCGGGATGATGTTGAGCAGGAACGTCACCGTGCTGAGCGAGTGCGCCTGCTGGAGATATTCATGCGTCTTCTCCACGGCCTTCGCGTCCGGCGCGCCCTGCTGAAACCCCGC
>Ga0206924_1110_pt1 | contig 16367 bp, 13 predicted proteins | sample Alteio_BWOrgHeat_61_FD_152947 | JGI IMG/M metagenome (GOLD analysis project Ga0206924, IMG submission 152947) | Enriched cells from forest soil in Barre Woods Harvard Forest LTER site, Petersham, Massachusetts, United States -... | ecosystem: Environmental > Terrestrial > Soil > Temperate forest >...
TATCGAAAAAGCCGCCAGTGCCGGAGTGAAGTGGATCATACAGCCGGGAGGCTCTATGAAAGACGAGGAAGTGTTTGCGATGGCGAAGAAATTAGGCGTCAATATGATAGTGACCGGTGTTCGACATTTTAAACATTAGCAACATCGTCCGGGTAGGGAATCGTCTTGGTCCAATATTCAGATCAAGATCAAGTTTGGTTGGTTAAAAGCGCCAACGTCATCCTTGGTCCGTTTTCATTGATCCAACTCACGCAAGCTTTGAAAGAGCGCCGCGTGTCTTTGTTGGATGAGGTGCGAACCCCGAGTGATCGCTGGGCCTTCATTCGAGAAAACACGCGGCTGTCTGAACTGGTGCGCGCCATTCGCGAAGCCGAATCCAATCATGGATCCAACACCGGAAAAACCAGCATCGAAGGCGATGAAGACGAGCGGAATCCCAGCATCTCCAACACCATCAAGATTGAACAACAGGCTCCGCCGGTAGAGGCCACTCCGCGAATCACGGCCACTCCGATCGCGCTGGTGCCGCGACCGATGAAAGGTGTCCCGAAACCCCCGAAAAGGGTCGACTTTCCTCTGCCGATAGAATCTGAAAAACCATCGCGAATGCCATTGCTGATAGGATTCTTTTTCGGTGTGATTTGTCTGGGGGCCGCGGCTTTTTATTTTTTTGGAATGCCGATGGCCAAACCCGTCGCAGCTCCAAAACCCACAGCAGACATCCTTGGACTTGCACGAATCGCCAAAGCCAATGGATTTTACGACAAATCCCTGATGATGTTTGATCGAGTGGTGGCCGAAGGCATACCGGATAGCAATTTGAAGTACGAGATCGTCCCGCTGCTTTTGCAGCAACAGAAAAACTTTGCACGAGCGCAACAATATCTCTCTGAACTGTCACAGGAAAAGAATTTGAGTTCTGACATGGAAGAAAAAATCAGCAATTGGACGGGCCTATTGCTGATGCGCCAGGGTCAATTAACCGCGGCCTCTCAGAAGTTGAACGAAGCTTTGTCCAGATTTCCCTCGTCGAAAATAATTTCAGTGAACTTATCGATCAATGAACTCTTGGAAAATCATTTCGATCGAGTGTTGTTGGTCAAGGACAGCAATAGCCCCCTCATCGCCATCGCGCAGGGGATGGCTCTATTGCTACAGCCGGCAGGATTGTTTTTACCGGCGCGGGCAAAGTCCTTATCGACAGAGCTGGTATCCTGGTCAACACAGAGAAAAGATTTAGCCTTCGAGACCCTACTGATCGCGGCCGTACTATCTGACCGAGCTGGCGATGAGCCCACGACCTCTGCGATCATCGACAAAGTCTTGGATCAGTCGGTGGGTGTGACCCATGCTTATGTTCGCGATCTTGACTTTGAATATGGTTTTACAGAAGCCTTACATCTAAAACCGTTTTGCGAAAATTTGGCGGCTCATCAAATGAACCGATCACGTGGCGCCGCACTGGGTGCACAGTGCGAAGCGGAAATTGACGGTTTCCCAAAAGCGCTCGGTATTTTGGAACAAGCTGAACGTCAGTTTCCGGGTGATCCCAGATTGTCGGTGCTTCATGCCGAGATTTTTCAGCTTCAAGGGCATTTCAGCGAAGCTAAACCTTTGGTGGTCAGCAACACCACTCGGCCGGGTTTGCTGACTTTGAGTCGAGTGTGTCTTGAACTCAATGACTTGAACTGTGCCGATTCGGCGATCAAGTTATTGCAGGCAGGTAGTAAAGACCAAAGTGATTTGGAGTCCGTGTATATACTGGCGCAGTTTTACAACAAAAAGAATCGGCGAGATTTGGCTGTGCAGATGGTGGATAAGGCCATGCATGGGGAGCAGAAGTATAAACCAATAACCCAACTAAAAGAGGAACTAGGTGAACTCTAACACGCACGCCACAAAATGCCCGGATCCTTCGTTGTTCGGTCGCTCACTTGTGCGGCCTACAGTAGTAGGCCTCCGCGTTCGCTTCCTCTCGCCTCGGCTGCGGGCCTTTTGTGGCGTACTTTTACTTGGGGTGGGATTGGTTTCTTGCCATTCTGGGGGCGGGCCAACGGAGCCTCATTTGGTTAAGATGGCGGAGATGTCTAAGGATATTTTGTTGCCGACTAAGATTTGGGATGAGGTGACAGGGGATTCTTTTGAGAGCTCGATCAAGCACAACACTAGTTTTTTGTTTGCTCCCATTGTGGTGATTTTGGAAGAGAAAACTCCGGGGGTTTTGACGGAGCCTAAGATTCGCATGGAGTTTCCGCAGGCCGGCGGTGAGGTTGATTTTTCTAAATACGTCAAAGGCGATCGTGGCACTTTCCGGATCAATTTTGACTTCGATGGCTTTGCAGAGCCTGAATTCCTTCAGGTATTCTATGTTCCCAGGGTTCATCATGCTCACTTTGGCAGCGAAAAATATGGTTCAGGCTGCACGCAGTACTTTGATGTAAAGGACTATTTGGTGAAAGTGAACTCTAAGGACGGGTTGGTGGTCAATGTCACTCAGGGTCGGCATGATTTAGCTGTTGGCGGCCACTTTTTGTTTAGCTATAAGAAAAAGGAGCAACAGACAAGGATTTCTCAAGTCACCTTTACAGATTCCAAAAGACCGAATCTTTTCTGTGATGCGAGCGAAAAATAGCAAAATTTATGTCATTGATTTCGTTCCTACGCACTTACAAAAGTTATGACCCCGCCGCCAAATCCATGTTGGAAATTGCGCTGCTATATCCAGGTCCCAAGGCTATTTTTTTGCATCGTGGGGCCCACCTTTTGTATCGCTGCAAACTGTTTTTTCTAGGCAGAGCTGTGGCAGAATTCAATCGCTGGCTCACCGGAATTGAAATTCATCCTGGTGCACAGATTGGATCGCGCTTAGTGATCGATCACGGCATGGGTGTCGTCATCGGAGAGACTTCGGAAATTGGCGACGACTGTATTATTTTTCATGGAGTGACCTTAGGTGGAACAAAATTTGACCCCGTCAAGCGCCATCCCACGGTGGGAAATCACGTGCTGATCGGTGCTGGGGCTAAGATTTTAGGTCCCATCAAATTGGGAGACGGCTGTCGAATCGGGGCGAACTCTGTAGTGACAAAAGATGTGGCTGCGGGCTTGACCTGGACTGGCGTAGGGGGAAGATAACGTCATGGAAGTGTCTCAGATAAAACGTTGGATCATTGGCGGCCCCCTATCCTCTGATCAGATCGCCCACGAGCGAATTCCAAAATGGAAAGCTTTGGCGGTACTCAGTTCCGATGCCTTGTCATCCGTGGCTTACGCGACGGAAGAGATTCTCATTCCACTGACCTTGTTCGGAGCCACTTTGGGTGCAGGTGGTAGCGGCGCCATTTTATGGTCGATCCCGATTGGTTTTGCCATCGTGGCTTTGCTGGTGATCATCACAGCATCTTACCAGCAGACAATCTCGGCCTACCCACAAGGGGGCGGTGCCTACACAGTGGCCAAAGAAAATCTGGGTGCATCCGCAGGCCTGATTGCGGGAGCCAGCCTACTCATCGACTATGTTTTGACTGTTTCGGTGTCGGTGGCTTCTGGAGTGGAAAATATCGCGTCGGCATTTCCGGATGTCAGTGGCCATAAGGTGTTCATCGATGTCGTGGTGATAGTCTTGATCACCTTGTTCAATCTTCGTGGCGTCAAAGAGTCCGCCAGCGTCTTTGCCTTACCCACCTATTTTTTCATATTCTCTTTTATCATCATGTTTGTTGTCGCTGGTTTTAAAGCCATGAATGGTGATATCCCCGTGGTCACTCCGGTCATTGGTGGTCCGATGACTGCAGTTCCCTTCTTTTTGATTTTGCGGGCTTTTGCCTCCGGTTGCTCGGCCTTGACGGGAGTAGAGGCCATCTCCAATGGCATACCGATCTTCCGATCTCCGTCTCAACGAAATGCTAAAATCACGATGATTTGGATGTCAGTGATTCTGGGATCATTCTTTATTGGCATGACGGTGCTGGCACATCTGTTTTCCATCATTCCTAGCGAGAGTGAAACAGTGGTTTCACTTTTATCACGAAAAGTTTTCGGTGATTCCTTCATGTACTACACCGTGCAAGTGGCGACGGCTCTAATTTTATTGTTGGCAGCAAATACCAGCTACGCGGATTTTCCACGCCTAGCCTCCCTCATGGCCAGAGATCGCTATTTGCCCCGGCAGCTAGCCAGTCTGGGCGATAAACTGGTTTTCTCCAATGGAATATTAGGACTGAGCCTCAGCGCGATTTTGATGATCGTCGTATTCGGCGGTGAAACTCACAATCTGATTCCGTTGTACGCGGTGGGCGTTTTCCTTTCTTTCACGCTGTCGCAATCAGGAATGGTGGTGCATCACTGGAAACTGCGCGAGCCCAAGTGGCAGCGGGGCATGATCATCAATGCCACAGGTGCACTGACGACCTTGACGGTTCTGCTGGTCATCGCTGGCACTAAATTCATTCATGGCGCATGGATGATCGTTTTAGCTATTCCCATGTTCGTGACTTTTTTCTATCAGATTCACAAGCACTATGTCGCAGCGGCAAGGCAGCTCACTTACGCCAATGAAAAAGAAGTGGATTGGCACATTCCAGAGCGGCATGTGGCCATCATTCCTATTTCTGGAGTGCACGCGGGCGTGATCAAGGCGGTGAAGTATGCGAAATCCATTGCCACCGAAGTGCGGGCCTGCACCGTGGATCTAGATCCACGCATGACGGAAAACCTGCGTGAGGTTTGGAAGTACAAAGTTCCCGATGTGGAGCTGATCGTGTTGAGTTCGCCGTATCGCTCTGTGTTCGTACCTTTGGTGGGCTACATAGACCAGGTGAAGAACTCGTGTCCGGATCAGTTCATCACCATTATTATTCCAGAGTTCATCACTCGCCGTTGGTACCATCAATTTTTGCATAATCAGACGGCGTTTTTCCTGTACGCGTACTTAAGAAGAAAGCGTGGCATCGTCGTGACTAGTGTGCGGTATCACCTGCGGTGATGTGTGCGGTATCACCTGCGATAAGGGCGAGGTGGGCTATTTCTCACTTAGATGGCTGCGATTTTCTGACCGGTGAGGTCAGCTTCTTTCGGGCCAAAAGCCTTCTAGATTCGATCTGAGCTTTGAAGTGAATCATTGGATTTAAATCCAATGGCACTTATTTCCTTTAAATCAAGATCTCGGATTTTGCAGTTCACAATTCGAACGTAGCCAAGCGAATCAACTCTCTCCCGGCTTTGCTGGACAATACATCTTTCCGGTAAGCTATAAAAATCTTGTCTTCATAGGTGGGTAAATTCGAATCATAGGGAACTAGGTCAGCACCGTCCGCTTTAGCTACGCGTTCAGGCAGGATTCCAATTCCCTGACCGCTCAAGGTAAGGGTTCGAATCAACTCCAAGCTTGAGGTGCTGATCAAATTCCACCCTTTAAATTCTTTGGAGTGAGTTTTTCCAAGAATTTCTTGCATTTGAATCAAGTTTTTATCGGCAAAGATCCGTTTTGGAAGATTGCCTCCGCTGCGCCTTTTCCAAAAAAGGACTCGGTCATCTCCCAGCTTTTTCAACACTAGATCGGGATGCCGGAACGGATTCACGACAAATCCGATGTCTATATTATAGGAAACCACTCCTTCCGTGATTTTTCGAGAGAAGTCGTGGGCCAATTCGACTTCAATCCCAGGAGCCTGGGCGTGCAGATTATCGAGAAACTTTGGAAGCACGTATGCACCCACACTTTGATGGCAGCCCACTTTAAATCGACCAAATATCTCAGATGTCGAACGATAAATACCCTTTTGAGCCTCGCCCCAGTATTCCAAAAGTGTATGAGACTTGCGATAGAAGAGAGTTCCTTGTTCTGTGGGAACCACTCCTTGCTTAGTCCGGTGAAATAACTTAGTTCCCAGCTTTTCCTCAAGCTTTTGAAGGCTCAACGTCAGAGTGGGTTGAGATACTCCCAGACGGATGGCGGCCTTCGAAACGTGGCGAGTCTGATAGACTTCAACAAAATATTCTATTTCGGTTGATGTTGCCAGCATTAGCTTTTACCTACCTTGCTATCTTAAAAGATACATTAAAAATGGCTATCATACCTTAATATATATCTAATTTTATTAATAATTGAAAGAGCTTTATGTTGCCCCTATGGGAAAGGGAACAAAATGCTAAAGCATACAGAGAGATCAATAAATTATGAGCTGGAGGATTCCGGCCCTTACTCGGTTTTAAGAAATGATTGTTCGCCGGTGGCTCTTCAGCCCTCGGTCATTGCTAAAGACATTTTGGCGGAAGTGATGAAGTACCGCCGATTTTCCGGCCCAAAAACCTCCTGTGCCATCTCCGCCTGTCCAAAGTGCTTTGAGCCGCATCTCCAAAAGGTCATTTCTGCAGTTGCGCTAGACTTGCCAGTGACGTTCGTTTTACCGGCCTTTCCAGGCAAATCACCTAATCCGGCTAAAGTACTTGGGCCATTGCCCGACATGGCCGAAAAACGCGCTCTCGAGTTTCTTCAACAGCTTTGCGATCGGATCAGGCAATATTATCCCCCGGGTGCCCGAATCATATTGTGTGCAGATGGCAGGGTCTTCAGCGATGTTGTCGGGATGCGGGATGAGGACGTGACCGCCTATCAGGACGAGTTGGAAAAAATGATATCGGAATTGGGCCTGACCTCGATCTCTATTTTCAATCTCGATGAGTTGTATGTTGGACAGAGTTTTGATCAAATGCGCGCCCAGCTGATGGAGCAGCACGGAGAGCCTCTCGATGTCATCCAAAACTCAATCCGCCGATGCGGGAAAGATCAAGACTTCTCAGTCGAGGACAAAGAGTCGCGTCGTTTGTATTGTGGCATCACGCGCTTCTTGCTAGAAGATGCGATTTTTCCCGGCCAAAAGAAAAGCCGTACGGCGCTCCAAAAAGAATGTAGGAGCCGAGCCTACGAAGTTATTCAAAGAAGCAAGGCATGGGGCGAACTCGTTGAAATGCAGTTTTCAAATGCTGTTCGGCTGTCCATTCATCCGCAAGCCTGTGGTGCGAAAAAACTTGGCATTCGGCTGATAGAACCCGACAACTGGATGACTCCTTGGCACGGGGTCGCAGTCGATGTCGGTGGACGCTTTATTCTCGTCAAGCGCTCGGAAGCAGAAAAACTAGGCGCCCGTCTCATCCATCAGGCAGGACGCCCCAGCCATTATGTTTTGACTGATGAAAGCGCACTCACTCAACTGAAAGGACCCCAACATGAAGCCTAACACTACGCCCATCAATCCGTTCGGTGTGCTTCTGCAACCCAATCGCCCTGACAGTGATATACGTGATCTCGATGTCGATATGTTGCGCGAGCTTGTTTGGCGCGAGCACCTCATCGTTTTGAGAGGCTTTCGCACGTTTGATGGCGCAGAAGATCTATCGGAATACTGTGCACGCTGGGGTGAAATCAGCGTGTGGCCGTTCGGCAAAGTTCTAGAGCTTGTGGAGCGTAACAATCCGGAAGATCATATTTTCGACAACAACTACGTTCCCTTGCATTGGGATGGAATGTATCGACCTCAAGTTCCGGAGTTTCAGCTATTCCATTGTGTTCGGGCGCCACTTGCTAGCCAAGGAGGGCGAACAACTTTTTCGAATACGGTTCTTGCTTTAGATCACGCTCCCGCTCACCTACGAACGCTTTGGAACAAAGTCACCGGCAGCTATCATCGAAAGATGGAATTTTACGACAGTAAAACGATTTCTCCTATTATCGATTCTCATCCGCAACGAGGTTTTTCCGTCATTCGATATAATGAACCTCCGCGCAAAGGGTATGGACAATTTGTGAACCCTCCAATTCTTGAGTTTAGCGGAGTCAGCGGTGACGAACTGACCGAGTTTCATCGCAGTTTACAGGAAGCGCTCTATTCGCCAGACAATTTCTACGCGCACGAGTGGCATGAAGGAGACCTTGTGGTGGCCGATAATTTTTCGCTTTTGCATGGTCGGGAAGCGTTTGAAACGAAAGCGCCTCGGCACCTTCGACGAGTGCATGTGCTTAGCAACCCCCCTTTGGATAATCCACGCTTGGTTTCCTATAAATGAGTACGCAAGTAGTTGACATCGTTATCGTCGGTGCTGGCCCAGTAGGACTCATGTGTGCCTACCTAGGGCAGCGCTGCGGCTTGAGCACAATCGTTGTCGATACATCGGATGGACCTTTAAAGGTTGGCCGGGCAGATGCTCTGAATGCCCGTACTTTGCAACTTCTTGAGCTGGCCGACTTGTTTGACGAACTTTATCCTTTGGGAAAACCATGCGACACAAGTTCCGTATGGGCCGAGGGAAAATTTATTTCACGTCAATCGACATGGTGGGAAAATCTGGAAGGCTGTTTTCATAAACACTTTCTGATGCTCGGACAGGCTTACGTTGAAAATATTTTGGACGATAAACTTAAGAAAATGCAGTCCCCTGTCAGGCGTTCAACATCCGTCGAAAACATTCAAATCAATGAAAAGGGATGTCTGACGACTCTCTCGAATAGAGAGGATATCCAATCGAGCTACGTGATTGGAGCCGACGGTTCACGCTCTTTCGTCCGCGATCATTTTAAAATCCCTTTTGAAATCGTTCGTCCTCAAATCGTATGGGCCGTTATTGATGGTGTCGTCGAAACCGATTTTCAAAAAGTTCCTGAAATCATTGTCTTTCAGGCCGAGACATCCGACGTGGCGTGGATTCCGAGGGAAGGTAAAATCGATCGATTTTACGTCAGGATGGACACCAAGGATTTTACCTTCGAAGAAGCGATAGAAAAGATCAATCGCGCCATGCGCCCTCACTCTTTAAGATTTAAGGAGATTGAATGGTATTCGCAGTTTTCCGTGAAGGAGTCCGTCGCCGAAAAATTCTTCGTCCAAGACCGTATTTTTCTTGCCGGAGATGCTTGTCATATCCATTCGGTGAACGGAGGGCAGGGTCTCAACACGGGTTTGGCCGATGCTTTCAACCTCATGTGGAAGATGAACATGGTTTTGAAATTCGGTGCTTCCACGGAACTTTTGCAGAGCTATGAAAGCGAGCGCAAACCAGTTGCTCAAAGTGTGATTGAGGCCTCCGGAGAGCTTGTTCGTTCGACGAAGTATTCAGAGACAGGGACTCATGCTCAGGACTACGTAAAAATTGTTCAGAAGCGGGCGGGAAATATCACCGGAATGGGAATTCGCTACGGTGAGCAAGGACTCCCCGGCTCAAGGTTGTTTGACATAGAAATTTATCACGGTACCGCCAAAACTCGGCTTTACTCCCTTTTGGACTATACCCAGTTTACCTTACTCATTTTTGGTGACGGCAAAGTGGAACTAAACCTTCCGGAATTTATAAAAGTAATTCATATCCATCCCAAAAATGAAGGAGAAGGTTATTGGACGGAAAGCTCTTCCTACGTGAACCAAGCGGTTCTGGTAAGACCTGATTCTTACATCGAATCGTCTATGTCGTTGGATCAAATAGAATCTTTCACTTCCCCGCAGCTATTTCGAATTTCAAATGGGGAATATTCGTTATGAAGAGGCCCGTTGTTATCGTCGATCCCTTGTCATCCGGAATCGAACTAGCTCCCACTTTTAAGGCACGGGGTATACCTGCGATTGCGGTCACCCTTAAAAATGAAGAATGGCCCGAATTCGGATCAAAGATGAAAGCTTCTGACTTCCTGGAGGTTATTTCGGACCGGCCGGGCATTGAAAATCTCATTAAAAAATACGATCCCATTGCCATTATTCCGGGGACCGAGGAAGGCATTCCTTTGGCCGAGCACTTGACGGCGATTTTGACGCCAAAGCTTGCCAATGATCCCAAAAAATCGCTTCATCGATCGCATAAATATTTTATGCAAAAAGCCTTGGCAGAGGCCGGAGTTCCTTTCCTTAAGACGCTGCATACGGCCTCTTCCAGCGAAGCGCAAGCGTGGATTGAAGAAAACAATTTGCAGAACGCCCCTCTAATCATCAAGCCTCCGATGTCCTCTGGCAGCGAAATGGTTTTTCACATTGCGGCCTTTGGTGATTGGAACAAAGCGTTCAGTCAAATTTTGACAGAGCCTTCAGTCATTTCTGGGAAGAGAAGCGAAACCGTCGTCATTCAAGAGCAGGCCATCGGAACGGAGTATGCAGTTGGAACTGTCAGTGCCAACGGAAGACATTATTTAGTCCATTTAATCAAATACAATAAAACATCTGCTGGTGAACGGAAGACCGTTTTCGATCATGTTGAGTTTGTTCCCTATGATAAAAATGTTTTAGGCGACTTATTTGAATACACACAAAACACCTTGGATGCCCTGGGAGTTCGCTTCGGCGCCACTCATACCGAAATCATGCTCACGAAAAACGGCCCACGCCTGATTGAATCTAGCGCCAGGATGATTGGAGGCCCTGTTGTCGGATTTGCTCGCGCAGCCACTGGAAGCAGTCAGGCTGATAAATTAGTTGAAATCTATCTTGATGGAGACGTTCAAACGAAGGAGTTTGTGTTCAAGAAAACAGTGGTTCCAGTTTTTTTGAAAGCTGTTCATCAGGGAATCGCTTCTAATCTTGAGGCACTTGATGGCACCTCAGAGCTATCGACCTTACTTTACAAATATGTTTGGATCAAAAATGGTGATCTTGTCCCTCAGACTGTCGACTATCTGACGAGCATTGGGATCATAGCCCTGATTGGAGATCGTGACTCCATTTTTTTAGATTACAAAAAAATCCGAGCCATGGAGTCGAAACTTGTTTTCACTTCCTAAGTTTTTGAAGGTTCAATGAAGCGACTTTTCTTCTTGGCAGCTGGAATGTTCGCGTTAGGTTTCGAAGACTACCTGTTCGCTGGGTTATTGCCAGACATCAGCGTTTCTTTGCACACCAGTGTCGTGGCGGTCGCCCAGGGCTGCGTCACCTTCGGTCTAGCTTATATTCTGTCGGTGCCGCTTTGTGCTTTCTTGGTGTCGAGAAAATCTGTTAGGCACATTCTAATAACGGCGCTCGTTCTTTTTATCATCGGCAATATGATAACGCTTCTGTCGATGGATTTGATGATCTACGTCGTAAGTCGATTCGTGGCGGGGCTTGGCGGCGGTCTGTTTCTGCCGTTGGCGGTGGCAGCAGCAACCCAAGCAGTGGAACCCGGTTTTCGAGGAAGGGCATTGAGCGCGATGTGGAGTTCCAATAGTGCTGGGGCCGTGATCGGCGTACCACTGGGACTTTGGCTGGCCAACCGAATGGGCTGGCGAGCCACGGTTGTCCTGATTTTAATTTTGGCCACTTTTGCTTTGGCGGGGATCGTGATTCACAAACAACCGCTGAGATTGGACGCTCCTCCTCCGTCGCTAAGAGATCAATTTCGTCTTTTAGCCAATCGTAGTCTGCTTGCGGTGATCGGTGTGACTCTTCTAACTGCTACGGGCTGCCTTGGTCTCTACGCTTATATTTCTCAAGTGCTTGTGGGAACGGAAAACTCAGCTGAGGTAGCGTTCTCTCTTTGGAGCGTCGGTGGGTTGATCGGAAGTATGGGGGTAGGATACGTGGTGGATCGCATGGGTAAGCCGCAAGTGGTGATGGCGATAATCCTCTCAGTACTCTTGGTAACGATCACCGCCATTCCCATACTTCGCGGGGTTCCGATTTTGGGACTCTTGCCGTTTTTGGCTTGGGGCGCCATGGGTTGGGCAAGCGTGACGCCTCAGCAGTATAGTTTAATCAAGATTAAGGCCAATCATGAAGCGATTTTCGTGGCATTGAATAGCTCTGCCGTCAGCCTTGGAAGCGTCATCGGCACAGCCATGGGAGGTGTAGCTTTGGCCCGCGGCCTTAGTCCTGAGAAACTGCCTTACGTGACATCTATTTTGGTATTTTGCGCGCTTGCATGTCAGATGTTGTTGATTCAAAAGCAGCAACACAAGCAATCCTCTATGTAATTTGAATACACGGTAACCACTCGGATCTATTCCAAAAGCTGACGCAAAAAGCTCTGACTTAAAAAATCAGAGCTTTTTTATTTTGGCCTAAAATGCGTTGAAAAATTAATCGATTTGCAAGGCCACTAAAACAACGGGATTAGGAATGACCCCTCTGGCTGCGGCCCTTGGCCACTGGTTTGGCCGTCAACGGATCGTCGGGCCAGCTGTGTTTAGGATATCGTGCCCGTAATTCTTTGCGCACTTCATGATAAGCTCCGCGCCAGAAGTTGGCCAGGTCTTGGGTGATCTGCAGTGGTCGATAATTCGGAGCCAATAAATGCAGCGTGATCGGAATTTTTCCATCCAATATCTTGGGAGTTTCATTCCAGCCAAAGACCTCTTGAAGGCGGACCTCCAGCACCGGATTTTTATCCGGGAAATATTTCAGTTTCAGGCGGTTTCCCGTGGGAACCAGCAGTGTGGCTGGACACTCTTCGCGAAAGAATTGGACAATTTTAGGATCCAGGTGATTTTCAAAAAAATAGACCAGATCTTTGTCTTTTAATTCTTGGAGTTTTTTACTGCCGTAGCAAGCTTCCGTCAGGATCTTCAGTTTTACATCCGGAGTTAGTTCTGTAGGTGTTAAGTCTAGCTTTTGCCTGGAAAACCAATCCAGTCTCCGTAGCCAGTTTTGAAGGTCTTCATTCTCGCGAAGCAGCCAATCCCACTGCGCCAGCGCGATTTGGGGCAGGTGCTCTTCCAGCTCATTTTCGTTCAACGGCTTGGCCCGCGAATTTTCCAGGGGCAATTGGCGTAACATCAGCGTTGAAGATTTATTGAGCCTTTGCTGTTTTTCATCGAAAGAAATTTCGGTGACTTCCTTGATCTGGCCTTCGAAATATTTCTGAATCAGAGGCAAGGAAATTTCACTGGCGATATTCACCAAAGCTTCGCCTTCAGTGACACCCTCCATCAGTTGAACCGCGACAAAAAATTCGCTGTGCTTGAGTGAAGAGGAGTCAGATATTTTGACTCCGGAACCATCGATACGAATGGCTTTGGCATCGCCTGGTTTTCGGCGTCGACAGAGCAGGTCCGAGTAAGCCGGCAGCAGAATTTCCTGCAGCAGAGTTTCGGGATTTTTGACATCTTTGCTGTGTTGGAAATGCCGAGCAATGGATTCCGCCAGCCTAAAGTGAGAGTGGAAGCGGTCACTGCGGCGATTTTGGTTCAGGAACTCCCATCGCAGTTGCACATCAGAATTGGAGATCTGATTTTGTTCTCTAGAAGTAAAAAAATCCTTTTCCGAAAGAAGCGCGCAGATTTCTGAGGCGTATTGAACGACATGAAGTTTTTCAGCCTCGATCATCAGTCGGGCTAAGCGTGGATGCAAGGGTAGCTCGGCCATCTTACTTCCGACAGAGGTCAGCGCCCCGCCGGTGTCGATAGCACCCCAGCTTTTCAACTGCTCGACCGCCATTTGTAGACGGCGGGGCGGTGGGTTTTCGTACCAACTAAAACTTTGGGCCTCACGAACTCCAAGGCGCGCGAGTAAAAGTAGGCTTTCCGCCAGATCTTGTTTCAAAATTTCGGCCACCTCAAATTCGGGCATGGAAAGTTCATCCATTTTGTTCCACATTCGATGCACCTGCCCTGGCGCCTGACGGGCCGAGCGACCCGCCCTCTGCGTGGCCGACGCTCGGGAAATACGAGTCACCTGAATTTTCGGCAATGCCGTCGACAGACTCAGTGACACCGTCCGCGCCAATCCACTGTCAATCACACAGGTGACGCCATCAATGGTGAGCGCACTTTCCGCAACGTTGGTGGAAAGAATGATTTTCTTTTGAGGCTGTTTCAGCAACACCTTTTTCTGCTCGGACAACGGCATAGTGCCGTAGAGTTTGACCAAGGAAAATCCTTGCCGGCTGGTCCACTCTTCAAGGTCTCTGGTGACCCGCTCGATTTCGCCGATTCCTGGAAGAAAAACCAGCACGTCGCCGGTGCTCACCGGTGAGGCCGACTTGATTTTGGCCACCATTCTCTCGATGAACTGAGGGCCGGTGTTCAGCAGCTGACTTTCATTTTGCATAGAAATAGTGAGAGGAAAACTTTGCCCTGGCACATCAACAATGGGAGCATCGCCTAGAAATTGAGAGATCTGCCTGGCATTGATGGTCGCTGACATGACGATGATCTTCAAATCTGGCCGGGTCATCTGCTGCAATTCGTACATCATGCCTAAGGCCAAATCCGTGTGCAGTGAGCGTTCGTGGAATTCATCGATGATAACAATCCCCACGTCTTTCAACTCGGGATCCTGAATCAATTTGCGCATCAGTAAGGCTTCGGTGATGAACAACAACTGAGTGTTCGCCTGAGAGCGATTTTCAAAACGCACTTGATACCCGATTTTCTCGCCTAAGGGAGTGTGATTTTCGTCAGCGATTCTTTGGGCGGCAGCCAGAGCAGCCACTCGCCTAGGCTCCAGCACCAGGATCATTTTTTCTGTGAGCTTCATGAGGGCGGGCGGAAGACGGGTGGTTTTTCCGGCGCCCGGAGCAGCCGTGAGCACCAAATTTTTGCCAGCCTTCAGCAAATCTAAGATTTTTTCGATGAACTGATCAATAGGTAAAGGAGAAAGCTTCATGCTGGATAAATCAGCACGATGAACTCGGCCTTTTTGACAGAGATTTTTGTTAACAGATTTTGGCCCAGGCTTTCAACGACCTGTTCGGTCTCTTGAGTAAGATCAAGACCCAGAAGAACCTTTCGCTGCGGAAAAAAGTCCTTCAAATCGGTCAACGTTTTCTGCAGGCGATAGGGAGTATCCATCAAAATAATGGCGCCCGAATTTTTCGCCAATTGTGCGAGTTCCCTTTTTCGCTCTTCGGTTTCGGGGGACAGAAAGCCACGGTACAAAAATGAATCAATCCGCTGTCCACTGAGCGAAAGCAGAGTCATCAGACTTGACGGCCCAGGAGCACTGATGACGGGCACTTGATTCTGTCGGCAGAGTTTCACCAGATCAGCGCCGGGGTCCGCAAATCCCGGAGTTCCACAGTCGGTGATGAGCGCCACGTTCTTACTTTTGCAAATCTCTAGCAGATGCTTCAAGTCGTCAGCGCCACTGTGTTCATTGAGCTGCTCATACGTTTTACCGGTGATGCCATGGGCACGCAGGAAGGCTGCGCATTCCTTTCGCTCCTCGACAATGATCACTTCAGCCGCAGTGAGGATGGCAAGACCGCGTAGACTGATGTCTTGAGGATTTCCAATGGGGGTGGCAACGAGGGTTAAAGACATTCATTCTTCCAAAAGGTAGTGCATAATGGTTGGTAGATCTAGCGGAGCTTGGCTTAAGCCTGAATGGGTGCTGTCGAAAAAAACAACTTCGATGTCAGGGTGTACTTTGCGAACCAAATCAATGTTCACGGGCTCATTCTCAAAAAACCAAATTTTAGAGAATTGCTTTTTCAGTGCCGGCGAAAAATAATCAACTTTGAACTGGGCGTCGTCCATTTCTTTCTGTGGCTTCAGAACGAGCTGTGCTTGCTCTTCACCTACGGGAAATTTCCACTTCTTTAATACACTTAAAGAGCCCGGCCCCATGCGTGGAATATCTCTTCCCGTCAGATAGCTGATGTCAGCGCCTGCAGCTTGCACCGCCTGAACATATTCGCAAGCCCCATCATAGGGCATGTCGTACTCCAAATATTCGTTGGTGAAAAACGTTTTGCTCCAAAAATTTTTCACGGCCAAATGAAAATCGGGATGATGATCGCCTAGGCCTGCGCGGGCCAAGGCATCTTTAAAACCCCAATCCTGTTTCCACATTTCAATGGATTCCAGAATTTGGCAGCTCTCAGGAAATTGGGCGCGGTGAGTTTTATCCTGACTGAAGTCCTGCAAGATTTTTTGAATGCGGGGACTGACATCAAAAAGAGTCGAATCCAGGTCAAAAACCACCAAAGATTTTTGACCCGACTGATGTCGACGGTGGATTTCAGAAAGGATATTTTTCAGATGTGCTGAGGGCTGCGTCACAAGGCCATTCAGCCACGCGACCATAAAAAAGGCAAAGAGATTTCTTGGCCGCCATGGAGGCCTTTGTTAAAGTCGACGCATGAATCGATTCGAAATAAAAATAGTGATCAAAGAGACCCAAATAGATTTGTTCGGCCATGTCAACAACGCCGTCTACTTACAGATTTTCGAAGAAGCCAGATGGGATATGTTGGTCTCTCGGGGATTTGATGTGGCGCAAATTAAAAAATCCAAAACTGGCCCGGTGATCCTGGATGTCACGATAAAATTTCTAAAAGAACTAAAAGCCCGGGACTCAGTGACGGTCACGGCAGAGCCCCATCCCAACGAAAACGGGCCCCACCCAAAAATCTTCAAACTGCGCCAGCAAATGATCACCGAAAAAGGCGAAGTCGCCTGCGAAGCCATTTTTAGC
>Ga0206924_1044_pt2 | contig 16290 bp, 20 predicted proteins | sample Alteio_BWOrgHeat_61_FD_152947 | JGI IMG/M metagenome (GOLD analysis project Ga0206924, IMG submission 152947) | Enriched cells from forest soil in Barre Woods Harvard Forest LTER site, Petersham, Massachusetts, United States -... | ecosystem: Environmental > Terrestrial > Soil > Temperate forest >...
CGCAGCCGTCGGTGTGCTTGATCACCCACTCGCTGGGATGTTGTAAAAGTTTGGGTGCAACCGGATCGGACAAAAGATGGGCGGGTAGAATGGATTCAGCCATGGCATTGGCGCTGCCCAATAATTTTTTGCGCAAATGCGGATCATCCATCAACACCAAGATGGTCTTTGATGCTACTAACCCGGTCAGAAACGATCCGTACTGTGGAGTTTTTGCCTGCATCAGGCGTCGATAGAGGGAGTGCCCTTCGACATAATCTTCCAGGCTGTAAGCAAAACTCATGTTGATGGCATCGGGTTGCCAGTCTTTGCCGACCAGCACTTTGCCATTCACGACACGCATGGATTTCTTTTCTAGCTGTGGAAAATCTTTCTTGTCCACGTCCAAACCGAACTGCGACGGACAGATTAGGCGAACGTCGGATCCCAATCGCTGTGCTGTTCGCAGTAAGTATTCCTCGTCCCAGTTGTAATTGTCGTATTGGATGCGGGCAATTTTTCGACCCAGTCGCTGCATGTTTCGAATTTCAGCGGCTGCGGTATCCAGCTTACGCAGACGTCCGCGCAAATCGGGCATGTGTTTCATCAATGTGTTCTGAAAAAAAGTGGAGCGGGCCAGGCCATCAAAGCCAATTTCATTGATCTCTAGAAGGTATGGAGGATGCCGGTGATCGGGTGGTCCAACAATGGCCATGTCAAAGCGAAAACTTCCGGTGATTCTGGACTTTCGGTACCGCAAGACCTCGAGCTCATTCAAAAGGTGATCACAGATAGGACCTTTGGGAAGAATCGCGCGAAGTTCTTTTTCCGGCAAAGATAAAAGTCGCATGGTGAACTTTGTCACCAGGTAGGCACTTCGTTTCAAAGTCGGCCAATAAGAGGCCGGCAAAACTCTGGGTATGACAGAGAAGTCATCGTCGGTGACTTCCGACAGCTCAGAGTCGATGAAGGAATTCCAGATCTCTGTTTTCTGATCCGAATTATTGTAGGACGACAGTCGACTTGCAATTTCCTGGTGAGGCTTTTCTAAGTGGTATCCAACGAATTTCATGCCCTTCATTCAAACACCTGACCCATAGCAGGTCAAGGCGCTGAAAAAGGACTATTCCCTGCAAATTTGCTTTTCAGCCTAGGAATAAATCACTATATTGAATCGCAGTGAACAATTTGATATTTCAACAGCTCTACGAAAAAGAAAGCTCTACGTTCAGCTATTTATTGGCGGACGCCGACAGCCTTGAGGGTGTGATCATTGATCCGGTTTTAGAAACTGTGGATCGGGACCTTAAACTCATTGAAGAGCTCGGCATCAAATTGCTTTTTGTGCTGGAAACTCACGTTCACGCGGATCATATCACCGGTGCGGCGAAAATTTCGGACGCCACTGGCGCGAAAATCGGTCTTAGCAAGACAGCGGAAGCCAAGGGGGCCCACCTGCTGGTACAAGACGGAGACGAAATCAAGTTTGGACGTCAGAGGCTTCGTGCCATTGCGACCCCTGGACATACAGACTCTTGCATGTGCTATTTGTTGGGCGATCGTCTTTTTACCGGTGATACTTTGACGATTCGTGGAAATGGGCGGACTGATTTTCAGCAGGGCTCCGCAGTCAGTCTTTATAAAAATATTCACGAGAAGCTCTTCACTCTGCCAGACGACACTCGGGTTTTTCCGGCCCATGATTACAAAGGTTTTACATCCTCGACCATCGGCGCAGAAAAAAAATTCAACATCCGACTGGGCGGAGGCCGAACTCTAAAGGAATTCGTGCAGATAATGTCGGAGCTCAAATTGGCCCAGCCACAAAAGATCGAAATCGCCGTGCCCGCAAATTTAAAATGCGGCAGGTCTAGTAACTAATAATTTAGTTGATAATAACTAAACTCTTAGTTAGTCTTTTTTCAGGCGGTGATTCGATGAAAAAGATGGACAGCAAATTGCTGACAGAAACTGAACTAGAATTAATGACTATATTATGGCGGCTGCACGAGGGTACGGTGGCCGACGTGATCGAACAATTGCCGAAAGAGCGAAACTTAGCTTATACCTCGGTGTCGACGATTCTTAGAATTCTTGAGCAAAAGGAAATTTTGAAGACGCGCAAGGAAGGTCGGGGTCACGTCTATATTCCCACGTTAAAAAAGTCAGAATACGAGGTCAAAGCAGTCAGGCATGTAGTCGATCGCGTCTTTGATGGCACGCCGGTGGCCTTGGTCCGTCAGCTTTTGGACTCAGGAAACTTGAGCGAAAAAGATTTGAAAGATTTAAAAAACCTCATCGCGCAGGCCGGAGCCCGCAAATGAGTTTGGCTCTGGCCTTGTCGATGTATTTGAACTTGAACCTTCTGATTGTCATCGGCTTTGTGGGCCTGGGAGCCTTATCATGGCTTAGCCGTAAGCTAAGAAATCCGATGAGCTCATCGGTGGAACTGAAGCTGCATTATTTGATGCTGTTGGCAATTTTCTCCATGACCATGATTCAACCTTTGTTGCCAAGAAATGAAATTTTCACACCGGCGGCGAAGGTCTGGTCGGCAGAATCCATCAAAAGTTTTGGTCGGGAGTACTCGGCCGCGGATCAGGGTGGCTATCTGAGTTGGAAGACGCCTCAAGGAAATTCTGTTTTGCGAGCAGATCAAGTGATCGAAACCTGGATCAGTATTCTAGTTTTTCTTTTTGCCGTTGGCGGATCTTTTCTGCTACGGGATCTGCTGGTTCTGTTTCGTATCAAGAGAAAATCCTATCTGATTCGAAAAATTGGAAACACGCGAATTTTTGTCAATGACTCGATGGCGGTGCCATTTTCTTATTGGCTGCCGGGTCAGGCCAACATCGCGATTCCCTCTCTGCTGCTGGCAAAGCCGGAAGAATACAAAATCGCTTTGGCCCACGAACTTCAGCACCATCGTCATGGGGACACGAAGTGGGTGTATGTCATTTGGTTGATGCGCCTTGTTTGCGTCGTCAATCCCGCTATTCATTTATGGAATCGATGGATCACGGAGATCCAAGAATTCGCTTGCGACGAAACTTTGCTCGGCCGGAAAAAAGTGGACTCGCAAATATATGCTCGCTGCCTCGTCGAGGTGGCGCAACAAGCGATCGATCAGAAATATGCTCCGGTTTGCGCAACTGGACTCACGTTTTTGACAGAGCGCCATTTACTCAAGAGGAGAATAGAAAAAATGCTATCAAAATCATCATCAGCGAAAAATTGGAAGGTCGGAATCGGAATCGGCTTACTTCTAGCCACTGCTATGGGAGCCACCGCAGTCGCAGCCAAGGGATTGGTGCAGGATCGGCGGGTGAACTTGACACAAGCAAAAACCATGGCAGAGAAAGCCCAAGCAGGCTCGGAATTTCCTGTGACGGTCAATGCCGCCGTGGTCAAGCAGCTCAATCGTTTCATCGGCACTCCAGAAGGGCGTGAACTGATCCGCAACTCCTTGGCGCGAATGCAAGAGCACAAAGCCATAGTCTCAGAGCGTTTACTGAAATACGGAGTGCCCTCGGAAATTTTGGCTTTACCCATCGTAGAATCCGGGTACCAAAATTTGCCGATGAGCGAAAATCCAAATCAATCAGCGGGGATTTGGCAATTCATTCCTGCGACAGCAAGAATTTTTGAGCTGACAGTGAACGATCAAAAAGATGAGCGTTTGGATGTGGCGCGAGAAACAGATGCTGCTGCCAGGTACTTGCAATCGAACCATCTGCGCTTCAATGATTGGCAGTTATCAATCCTGGCCTACAACATGGGCGAAAAAGGTCTACAAGCGGCGATTGATAAAACAGGTTCGAGAGACGCGTGGACTCTGATCAGCAAAGGCTATGAAGGCGACAAAGATTATTTGGCGAAATTAATGGCCGCGATTCTAATCATGAAAAATCCTGAGTCCGTGAACTAAATTGGCTCTTGAAATGCAATAAGGCGAAACTGGTCCACCAGTTTCGCCTTATTGCAATCCAGACCTCTTTCCAACAAAGGAGGTCCGAATGACGGACACCAAACGAAAAAACAACTATCGTTTGATTCGGCATTTACTCAGTTTTGCTAAATGGTTTTTAGGTCTAGTTCTTCTAATCCTAGAAATTTTAGAAAAACTGAGGACATTTTTGAGTTAGAAATGGTGTGCTCCAACGTCGTTACCTGAGCCAGGAAGGCTCGGCCCACCAGAGAGGCTGGTGCACAGGAACTCGAGGCGACTGGTGGACTACCTCAGACAAAAAAAGGGCTGATCTTTCGATCAGCCCTTCCTATCAGGAATCTTTCAATCCCGTTTAGTATTTCAACAGACGAACGTGCATGGCTCGCATTTCGCCACTGCCGTTCATGTACACGTGCATGGAGTCCATACCTTTTCCGATAACGCTGTTACCTGGATTGATATAGAAGCCTTGCCGACTAGAGTAGTTCGGCAAGTACGCTGCTCCCATGTTGTAAGTGTTCACAAACAACTGTGCTTGCATGCTTTCATTGGCGGAAGCTAAGCCTTCGATCTCGAAGGAAAGCACGCGGTATCCAGCGTATTTCGCTAGATTCAGCTGCTCGTAGACATCCACATCAGTCACATCGACAGAATCAATCACCACTGGCACATCCAGCAAGATTTCATCAGCCATGACGGATGGAGTGCGCTTCATATAGACCACGATGTGGTCGATATTCGCAGTTCCAAACACATTCAAGCTCACGTCTTGTAGGTTCATACCAATTCGGCGTCCGCGAACATTCGGTCGCAGAGTGATCACACCACTTTGTGAAGTCACAGTATCAACCACTTGGTTCTGATCGAACACGAGTTGCAGAGTGCGTTGGTCCCATTGACCCATATCTGTGTAAACTTCAACGCTTTCTACCGCGTAACCTTGGTAGTTGTTGAGATTCATCAGGTCCGTGAGATCCAGAGTTCCGTCGGTGACGACTTCATCCAAATCCACTTCCGCACGCTCCCAATTAGATCCGATCGGCAATGGAGTCGGGTCAACAGGGTACACCGGATATATTTCATAGTCTGGAATTTCGCATCCGGCGTAAACGAAGGCAAAATTATGACGGTGAAAGAACGGGTGATGATAGAACGGATACGGATCGTAAGTGAATGGATAGAACGGATAGCATCCCCAGTAGTGCTCACGCAGACGACGCTCCTCACGCATATCTTCCCAACGATCGCGGTCTCCGTTATGACGGTCTCCTGGAAAGTGCGAACCATTGTGATATCCACTGCCTGGCAAAGGCATTGGGTGACCAATGATTGGGTGAGGTCTGTGCACCGGTTTTGGTGGAATCACAGGATGTCCAGGTTTCACCGGGTGTGGGCGCACAACAGGTGGCTTCGACGGAGGCTGATTCCCATGAGGAGGCAGTGGCTGATGATTTCCATCAACAGGCGGCTTTCCTGGAACGGGTTTCGGCTTCGGACCCGGGTTCGGTTTCGGCGCTGGAGCCGGAGCCGGACTTGGAGTCGGTTTCGGAGACGGCGTAGGCTTAGGCTGCGGAGCCGGAGTTGGCTTCGGAGACGGCGTAGGCTTAGGCTCCGGACTCGGAGTCGGTTTCGGAGATGGCGTAGGCTTAGGCTGCGGAGCCGGAGTTGGCTTCGGAGACGGCGTAGGCTTAGGCTCCGGACTTGGAGTCGGTTTCGGGGATGGCGTAGGCTTAGGCTGCGGAGCCGGAGTTGGCTTCGGAATCGGAGTCGGTCTTGGTTCCGGAGTCGGAGTTGGTCGCGGCTCTGGACGAGGAATCGGAGTAGGTTCCGGTCTCGGAACTGGTTGTGGACGCGGCGCTGGTTCCGGTCGCGGCGCTGGTTCCGGTCGCGGCGCTGGTTCAGGTCGCGGTGCTGGTTCCGGTCGCGGAGCTGGCTCAGGTCGCGGAGCTGGTTCAGGTCGCGGTGCTGGTTCAGGTCGCGGTGCTGGTTCAGGTCGCGGAGCTGGTTCAGGTCGCGGAGCTGGTTCAGGTCGCGGAGCTGGTTCAGGTCGCGGAGCTGGCTCAGGTCGCGGAGCTGGCTCAGGTCGCGGAGCTGGCTCAGGTCGCGGCTCAGGGCCGGGATGTGATTGCACAGTGATGGAGCTTTCCGCACCATCAGGCAAACTTGGCAATCCACTTTGTGCATAGGTCGCTGACGCGATCAGCATCGAACCCCATACAACTCGGTGGGACAATTTTATTAGGACATGATTCATTGGTTCCCCCTGTAATAGTGATAATTTGACACCATTGCTTAAGCAAAAAATGTCTCCCGGGGTATATAAGGCAATAAGCATACCAGCATTTTTTGGGAAAGTTTGGCCCCACTTCAGTTTGTAAATAGGAAAATCGGGGCACCGCCCCCACAGAGTTTCAGAGAATTCGATGGCGAGAGCAATCAACCATCTATATATAGATCGAATGGAAGAAAAACGGTTGATCGATTTGGAATCAAAGCTAGCGCATCAAGAAATCCTGTTGGAAGAGCTCCACCAGGTGATCTATCGCCAACAACAAAGCATTGATGGCCTGGAAACTAAACTGACGATTCTGATTCAAAGGTTGAGAGACTCTTCGTCAGGATCCGCAGATATCGGACCCGGTAACGAAAAACCACCTCATTACTAATTAGTGTTTATTGCCGGCTAGCATGCGATCAACCGGTTTGCTCATCTGAGCCAATATAAATTGCGGAGCAAGCCGGCTCATGAACTTCAGCTGATTGGCTTGTCCGGGACGAATTTCATACTGATCATTTTTCAAACCGTTGATGGCCGCAGTCACCATGGCATCGACTTTCATGACACGCACGCCCTTCATATCCGCAGAATTAAAATCCCCAAGCAATTCAGTCTGAGTCGCGGGCGGTGCCAGTTCAAACACCTTCACATTCGTATTTTTTAACTGCACCCGCAGCGAAAGTGTGAACGAGTGCAAAGCCGCTTTGGTAGCGCAATACACGGGAGAGATCGGCAGTGGCACAAAGGCCAATCCTGAAGATACATTGATGATGGCAGCATTGGGTTTAGTTTTAAGGTGAGCCAAAAACTGCTTGGTCATGCGGATGGGACCATTCAAATTGGTTTCAATCTCTTGTGTCAGTTCTTTCAGATCCCCGGAGGTCTCATGCAAGTTGATCGTGCGCATAATGCCAGCGTTATTGATCAGCACATTGAGTGCTGGAAAATCTTTCGTGACTTGAGTGAACAGCGCTGAAATTTCTTGCGGTTGGCTGACGTCGCTTTGGATTGTATGAATGCCCGGGAGCATTTTTTTTGCCGCATCTAATTTCAGCTGATTTCTTCCGGTGATGATGACGGTATTGCCCAGTTGGCTAAGCTGCCGAGTGAGCTCAAGACCGATGCCACTGGCTCCGCCCGTGATTAAAATAGTTTGCTTAGAAAGTAACATGGATGACCTCCGCTAAAATGAATGTGGGATTGATTTAATAATAAGGTATCCGGAAATGCATCCAGGAACTTGTAAAACCAGGACCACAAAACTCATAAAAATTTTTTTCGTTGGGTTTTTTTCCAAGGTCCAGTAGTGAAATAGATTTTTCAATGAAATGTAATTGGTCAGAAGCGGCACCATCGCGACGGCCACTATGGCAAAGATAACCGCTTTTTTTAAGTAGGACTGAGCACTAGGAGCCAAAGGTTCATCGGGTACAATATTGATTTGATGAGAGCGGATGATTTCTTCAGCCTCTGGGATTTTTTCTTGTTCCACTAGGAGGTCGAAACTTCCAGCATCAGATCCGGTGACATGAGACGTGTAGTCTTTAGAGCCAACGACCTCGGAACGGATTCCATGGTCATTGAGGGATTGCGAGGCCATCTGGGCCTCCATTTGCGATGTGAACTTGGCTATTTTGATCAAGACTTGTGTCGGTGAGTGATCAGGCCATGTGTGGGATCATAAGGTGACATGCCGACGGTCACATGATCGCCCATCACCACTTTGATTTTGAATTTTTTCATTTTTCCACAGAGGCGAGCTTTTACGGCAACACCATTTTCAAGAGTCACAAGGTAAACTCCGCCGCCAGAGAGGTCGGAAACTTTTCCATCAATACTGAGCAGATCGTCTTTTGCCATCATTCACCCTTATTCAAGTTCATTGTGTTAACACACTTTTAAAGACAAAAAAGCCGACATCGCTGCCGGCTTTTTTAATAAGCTATCTCTTTTATAAAAAAAAGATACTAGTAACGAGAACGTCCGCCGCCGCCACCGCCGCCGAAACCACGTCCGCCGCCGCCGCCGCCACGTCCACCACCGAAACCACCACGTCCGCCGCCGCCACCTTCGCGGGGAGCCATTGGTTTAGCTTCGCTGACGTTGATTGCGCGACCTGATTGCTCAGTGCCGTTCAATTTTTCGATAGCTGCTTGAGCTTCTTCATCAGATGACATTTCAACAAAACCGAAACCTTTGCTGCGTCCAGAATCGCGATCAGTCACGATACGTGCTGATTCCACAGTTCCGAAGCTAGCGAACATGTCGCCCAAAGATTGATCATTTACCGCGTAAGAAAGATTTCCTACATATACTTTTTTGCCCATTATTCCTCCTTAGATTTGAGAATTGGGTTGCCGCTAAAGGGAAAAGGAGCCGAACGCTTTTTCACACAAAACCGGACAGTTAATACTTGCGGAGCTTTTACCTTGTTTTTAAAAAAATACCTAGCAAAAAATGTGGAGCGTTAAAAGCGGGCGGTTTTTACATTCAGATATGAAATTAATAAGTATTTTAAGGTGGTTATCACTCTGTGGTCGGCAGACACCATGTGCGAACAATCCTTCGCCAACCCATGAGGTGTTAGCATTTTTAGGGCCATCGTCAAGTCGGTCGACATCCTAAATCTGCGGATTTACGACTGGAATCGACTGGGCTTGGCCCTTGATTTGAAATGGAAATGGGTATCGGTCACCGGAGGCCCCAGTTGAAGCGAGTTTGGTTGTCACTATTTTTGGCGTTAGGTCTGTTGTCGCCGTCCATATCATGGGCCCAGGACGGTGCAGTCCCGGATATCAAGGATATTCCAAGACTGCGGGCAGGGTTGGCTCCAGGAACCGTGGCATGGGCGACACTGGATCAACTGCATCCGACCCAACCACAGGTGGGAATGCGCGAGGTCCTGCGCAAAGCCAAGCGCATCACCGAGCTGTTGAAAGATGGTGGCAAAAAATTTTCCAAAGAACTCTATCAGCGCATGTATCGAAAAGGCATCGCGCCAGTTTACATCGGACAGACGCCAGCCAGCGATAGCCGATACGGCACTCAGAGAGCCTTGGGTTATAACACCGACCGCACCCACAGCACCCATGCCCTGGCCAAGGTGATCAAAGAGGTTTATGGAAAAAAAGCCCTCAGCGAGCCCATCTACGATGAAAAGGGGCGGCCTTTGAATTTCGTGTTGGTCAAGGTCATGGCGGATCAGTCACAGATGAGTGAAAAGGAATTCGCGGAATGGATGGTTGCCAATAAGGACTGCTATCTCGAAAATTTTATTTTCAAAAAAAATGGTGACACAGAGATTGAAAAAATAGCTTTCTCCCAACTGCCAGAGAAAGTCTATGAGACCACAGACAATCCGTTTCGTGGCCTGATTGGTGAAATGCAGAACCAAGACATGCTGGCCAAATCCGAGCAAGATTTTTCTGAGTTCGAAAAGGCAGAGGCCTTGGTCAGAAACAACGTTGTCCGTTGGCCGCAAATTGATGAAAACGCATCGGAGAAAGAATATGCCGCCGCCGAAAAAGACGCCGATCGTTACCTCCGATCAGCAGCCGGGTCTTGTGGAGGAGTGTACTAAATTTTCAGAGCCCGAATTCGCTCGGCCAGCGAGGCCAAATTGCTGGGATCGCGAAGGTCGCCGATGGGAATGTGATGCAGTTTTTCCGCGTCCACTTCGACGCCGGATTCATGCAGCAGCCACAAGGTGGCTAGAACCGCTGTTCGGCGGTTGGCATCGTTGAACAGATGCTCTAGAACCAATTTTGAATAGATATATGAGGCCGCCTCAAAGATCTCTTGATTGCCAGCCATTTGCGAAGCATCGCCGATGATGTCCCGTGCGCGCACGATGGGATTGCTGGCCACATTGAATTGAATTTTTTTTCCCGATGGAATCTGCACTTCCGTCGGAGTCAGGCGCCAAACGTCGTCTTGAGCTTCTGTGATCATTTGGTTCAGCTGGGCCAATTCACTGGAGGTGAGCTTCTTAAGGCCGCGACTGGCTTGGCTGACGTACTGAACGGCCCGCAGAAATTTTCCGTGGTCCAATTGTTTTTGAAGAGGATTTTTCGGTCCGCTCATATGCGCCTATTCTTTGAACTGCAGTCCGATTTTCTTAATATTCTCGTCCAAAATTTTGCACCAGACGATGCGGGCCTGCAGAGCCTCCGCATTTCCGATCTTGATTTTGACCAGTTGATTCACTTCGAAATTTTCATCAGAGATCACCATCACCGCACAGCCGGTGTAGGACTCATTGGCGATCAGCACAGGCAAAGTTTCACGAAAAGTTTTGCCGCCACTCAGATCTAAGTGAGCAATCGCCGCAGGTTTGGTGCGGAAGCGCAGTGATTTTCTTTTTGAGGCACCAGCCATAATTTCCCTCGTATCATAACAGTTCGCTTCTTTATATTTTGTGTTGGCCCATGGGAGATAGCAAGGACTTCTCATTTTGAGACATGCTCGGAAAATATATTTCGATCAGGGTATCAACTGGACCAAGGACTTGCCGATAAGTATGTAGCGCGAAAGGAGCTCCACTGAATGGCTCAGCGACCAGATATCTAGCGGCCGTATTCTCCGGAATCTTAAACGAACACAACTGGAGGACAACCTGTGATTTTGAAAAAGCCTTGTAAGACTCATGATGTTCACGCTCTTCTGGAGCTGCTTGAGTTGGTCTCTCTCACCGAGACCGGGCCCCCGCGCCCAGCGTCCAAAAATGGATGAATCTACGGAGTCATAAAAGGCCAGGGAAAAAATCCTTGGCCTTTCTCTTTTGGGGATGATGTATTTTATCTAACTTGTGGCTGGGGCTCTGGAGTCTTCGTGGTTGGCGCCATCATGCCACCACCGCCGACCATCATTCCTGCACCAGAAACCATCATCCCATATCCAGAAAGTCCACCCAACACATCTTTGCACTGAGAAGAAATTTCTTTTTTTGCCGCAGCCGAGGTTTCGTGTGTCATTGCATTTAATACAAGCCCATTTAATCTTTGCAGTGAACTGAACTCCTGGCTGACAGAGCATTTAATAGGTTTAGACTCTAATTTATAGCTTCCATTTTCTGCCACCACGGACATGGAGCCATCATTATTTTTGACCAAATAATTCCATCCGTCTGGACTTAGTGGAACGATTTTATCTTTGAAGGTCAGCGACTTCTCATTCAATACTTTGAGGCATGGAGTATAGTCATGATTGATCGTGGTAGCTGCTAAAGCCGAAAAACTTAGAAACATCACTGTTAGAACGACTAATCTTAACATCTTAACCCCTTGTAAATTATTTTAGCCCTGTGGACATGCCTGATGTTTGCTTGGATGAATCATGATGTAAACAATATCACTGATGAAACTGGACGATGGTGCCGGGATCAGTCGTCCCCATGCACTTTCCGGCGCCCTTTTTTGATTTCCCCAGTGCGAGATTTTTGATCGATGCGTTTTCTCTGCGAAGAGCGCGTGGGCCTGGTCTTGATACGCTTCTTAGCGACGTGCAAGGCCCGCTCTAGCATCGCGGCCAGTTTCTGTAGGCACGCCGACTTATTTTGATCCTGAGAACGAAACTGCTCCGACCGAATCAACACTTCGCCAGAGTCTGTGAGAGGCAATCGTTGCAGCAGTAGACGAAGTTCGTATTCGCTGAACGCCGTGCTATTGCCTGGGCTCCACCGCAGAACCACCGCCGAGTTGGTGCGATTCACGTGCTGACCTCCGGGACCGCGGGAACGGGTGGCCTCGAAATCGAGCTCGTGATAGGGAATTCTTTGCAAATAATCGATCGGCATTGATTCATCCTACACGGGACTTGGAACTGGGGCAAATATAGCGTAAGAAATCGGACATGGCATTACTTCTGAGCGTTCACCAATTGTCGAAATCCTTTGCTGGCAAATCCATCTTCAAAGATGTCAGCTTCGGCATCGAGGACGGCGAGCGCGTGGCTTTGCTAGGCCCCAACGGCGTTGGCAAGTCCACACTGATGAAAATTCTGAAGCAGGAAATGAAGGCGGATTCTGGGCAAGTCGTGAACCGCCGCGGTTTGCGCATGGCTTATCTGCCGCAAGATCCGCAGTTCAAGGCGGGTGACACGATTTTATCGGTGCTCTTGAAAAATCATGAACTCGAGCCTGATGTGATGGCCTTGGCCTATGAGTGGATCGGAAAATTAGAACTTTCACAGTTTCCTGAGGACATTCAACTGACCTCGATGTCCGGTGGTTGGCAGAAGCGCGTGGCGCTGGCGGAGCAATTGATCCAAGCTCCTGATCTGCTGCTTTTGGATGAACCCACCAATCATCTGGACGTCATCGCCATCAAATGGTTGGAAAATTTTCTGAATGATGCGCGCTTTGCTTGCCTGATCATCACCCATGACCGACTTTTTCTTCAGCGCGTTTGTCAGAAAATTCTAGACTTGGATCCTCGCTTCCCTGGGCATTTGCTCACCGTCAACGGCGGCTACGATAAATATCTAGAGACCAAAAGCCTAATGGCCACGGAACAACTGGCCAGAGAAGCTAAGCTTGCGAACACGCTTCGCCGAGAAAAAGAATGGCTGGCTCGCGGAGCGAAAGCCAGGCAGACAAAGCAGCAAGCGCGCATCAATAGCACTGGTCAGTTGGCCAGCGAAGTTGAGCGTCTGCGAAATCTCAATCGACGCACCAATGTGGCGCTCAGTTTTGAAGCCAATGAAAAAGGTCCGCGCAAACTCATCATGGCGCAGGGTCTTGGTAAACGCGATTTTCGCCCGGAAAATGCGGGCAAATGGCTGTTTAAGGATCTCAATTTTATTTTAACGCCAAAAACGCGATTGGCTTTGCTCGGAAATAACGGTGCGGGAAAATCCACGCTGATTAAAACGTTGTTAGGCATGATTCCGGCCGACGCGGGCAAAGTGCAAATGGCCGAGGAATCAAAGTTCGCCTATTTCGAACAGAACAAGGATTCCTTGGATCGCAAGAAAAGTGTGCTGCAAAATATTTGTCCCGAAGGGGATTACGTCAATTTCCGCGGGACCTTCGTGCACGTGCGCAGCTATTTGGAACGCTTTCGATTCTTCAAAGACAAGATGGATTTGCCAGTGGCGCAGCTGTCGGGTGGAGAGCAGGCTCGGCTGCGACTAGCGCAAATGATGTTGCAAGAATGCCAAATTCTTATTTTGGATGAACCGACGAATGACCTGGATATTGAAACGCTCAATATTTTGGAAGAGGCCCTCACTGATTTTGAAGGTGCCGTTATTTTAGTGACCCATGATCGTTATTTTATGGACCAAGTTTGCTCGCAGATTTTGTCTTTTAGTGGCTTCGATGATTTTGATGGCGAACTTCTTTCGTTCGCCGATTATTCCCAGTGGGAAAACTGGTTTGAAGCCACCGAAGATTTGATTCGGGCCAAAAAGGATACGGCCCGCTCGGAAGCCAAAGCGCAGGCCAAGGATGCTTCGAAAAAAAAGTTGTCCTTCTCTGAAAAATTTGAATTGGAACAGATGGAGGCCAAGATTGCCACTCTGGAAAAGCGGGTTTCTGAAATTCAGCTAGAATTAGCTAAACCCGAAGTGGTGACGGATTCCAAGCGTATTCAGGAACTTTCTGCGGAACTTCACTCGGCGCAGTCTCAGTTAGAGACGCTTTTTGATCGCTGGTCAGAGCTGGATGCCAGAGCTAAATCTTAGCACCGTCTTAATTCTAGACAAGCGCAAAAAATTCAAGTTAAGCGGTCGCAGATACGATAAGCTATTAGAGCTGCACGGTCATCGGTAAGGAGCATTATGAAAAAGGATCTTAGTCACCAGGGCAATCTTCCGGCAATTTCTAAGTCCCTTATGGTTGCTGGCATCCTACTGGTAGGATTTGTGTTCCTCATGATGCAATTGTCGAGCCTCTGATTTCCCAATGCTCACCGCCTATTTTTTTATTGAGGCCTTCCGCGCCGAACTTCTTGCAGAGCTTAATTCCAAATCCGAAGAAATTTTGTTTCAGACCGAGGGTTTCCTTGCGGTGAGGGCTCGAGCTATTGACAGTGTTTGGGCTCAGCAGACGCTCACGAATGCTGGGCTGATCGACTTTCAATCCATTGGGGAAGCCGTTAAGAAATTGCAGGCCCTCCATAAAGGCCCGTGGATGGGTGCCTCTGTCAGTCATCATCGCCGTGCAAGCCTGATTGCCGAAAAACTTCGTTGTAGACCACAACAGCCCATTTCGTTTTTGGATCCAAAAGCATTGAAGCCGAAATCTGTTTTTTGCCTGTTGGAACAAAATCGACTTCTCGCTTCGACACAGGCTTTTCCGAATTTTCCTCAGGGTGTGATTCACTTTGAGGAGACCAAGGCTGCGCCCTCCCGCGCCTATCTGAAATTATGGGAACTTTTCACCATCCATGGATTTCATCCCTCTGGCAAAGATGTGTGTTTGGATTTAGGAAGTTCTCCTGGTGGATGGACCTGGGTTCTTTCGCAACTTGGTTGCCGAGTCTTAAGTGTGGACAAAGCCCCTTTGGCGCCAGAACTTTTGAGGAATCGAAAAGTCACCTCGATCAAGAGGGATGCCTTCAATTTAGATCCAAGGCAGATAGTCGAAGAATACGGCCCAGTGGACTGGCTTTTTTCGGACATCATCTGCGAGCCCCAGCGGCTTCTGGAGCTGGTGGAAAAATGGAGGGCTCGCTCTGCCATTCCCAATTATGTTTGTACGGTCAAATTTAAGGGGAGCTCGGATTTAAAGACGTTGGCGCAGCTGCTGAAACTCCCTAATTCCCGTGCCCATCATCTGTTTCACAATAAGCACGAAGTCACCTGGGTTCTTCGCGGAAGCTCTTGACAAGATCGGCCTTTATTGATGAATTGGCGCACAACCTTGCCCTCATGGCGGAACTGGTAGACGCGTATGATTCAGGTTCATATGTCCGTAAGGACGTGGAAGTTCAAGTCTTCTTGAGGGCACCAAAATTTTGCGCCAGCAAAATTTTTCTCTAATTTCGATGATTTATTTTTAGTTCCTGCTTCTGCCTTTTGCGGTGATTGGTGCGCAAAATTTTCTATTTATTTGTCTGGGTCGCTGTTGCGACCTATGAGGCGAACCGGCTCCGCCGCTTCGCCGGCCTTCGGCTCTCTTGAAGAAGATCCCTGTCAAAAAACGAAAAGCCCTGAAGGCAGGGCTTTTCGATACAGATTCTGGTTAAAAATCCAGTGTGACGCGATCAGTTTTTAATCTTCACAGTAGAGATAATTTCATCAATTTGGCTCTTGATGGTAGATTCTTGATTTTTCGGATAACCGGCTAATAGTAAAAATTCGCGATTTCCTTTGATCAAGGTGCCCGAAATCTCGATGTAGGGGAAACCTTTCTGATGGATTATTTCATGCGTGGAAAATAACCATTTATCTCCATTGATTGTTTGGTAGGTCACTCCATATCCCTTATTAGCTTCAAGCGTTTTCTTTTTTTCTTCAAGACTCATTGCCGAAGGCATCCCCTTCAATAAAAGCCCTGCATGAACGTCACTGGTGCTTAAATCCTTATTAGGCGCTAACAGAATTTCATATTTGACCGTGCTATTATTTTGCAGATTCATACCAATACTCCAACCTTTTGGAGCCGTTAGCTGCGCATCTTTAGAGAAAATAGTGGTGGCCGTCGGAATATTAAGCTTGGTGGTTGCCGGCGTAAATTGAATGGACTCGTTAGCGAAAGCAAATGCAAGTAAGGCAAAAAATAATTTCATGAGGCCTCCATAGATATTAAAAGCAAGTTTCAATATTTGGTCAACAAGGTAACGATTCTAAGCTGCCTAGCGTTTATCGGAACACAGGCTTCGTAAGTATGGCCTTGCCTTAATATTCTGGCGAACAAAGGCTTCAGAAGCACCGACTTCTCGGCCAACCTAGCTGCCGTACTTGCACATCACTAAAACAAACCATTTTCATTTGGGCACTCTTTTGAGACGGGTGCACCCAAATCCCAAAACTCTACAATTTTACCGCCGCTGAATCTCATCATATGGAAGGCGATGATTTGCATGTTTGCCTTAACCACTAAAGAATGGGTGACGATTTTATCGTTTTCTTCGACAATAGA
>Ga0206924_1111_pt1 | contig 16058 bp, 16 predicted proteins | sample Alteio_BWOrgHeat_61_FD_152947 | JGI IMG/M metagenome (GOLD analysis project Ga0206924, IMG submission 152947) | Enriched cells from forest soil in Barre Woods Harvard Forest LTER site, Petersham, Massachusetts, United States -... | ecosystem: Environmental > Terrestrial > Soil > Temperate forest >...
GCGTGCCGACGACAAGGTGGACGAATCGTTGGCCAAGGCGTCGCAATATTTGATGGCCACGCAGGACCCGGCCACCGGTGGCATCCACAACAACATGCGGCACGAAACGGCCATGACTTCGCTGGCCATCCTGGCCATGGCGGCGTGCGGTCATCAACCGGCCGATACGACGCCGGAGGGCGCGGCGATGCGCAAGGCGCTGAACTTCGTCCTGCGTCCCGAGGCCCAGGAAAAGGACGGCTATTTTGGACAGCTCGACGGCTCGCGAATGTATGGCCACGGCATCACCACGCTCATGCTTTCCGAGATGCTCGGCATGGGCGCGGATGTGGCGCAGGACAAATTGATCCGGGAGAAATGCCGGCTCGCCATCGACCTGATCCTGCGTTCGCAGAAGGTCGCGAAGAGCGACAGCAACCGCGGCGGCTGGAGGTATTCGCCGGACTCGGGCGACTCGGATATGTCGGTCACTGTCTGGCAGACGATGGCGTTGCGCGCGGCCAAGAATTCCGGGTTCGATGTCCCGCGGGAAGCGATCGACGATGCCGTGGGTTATATCCGCCGGCTCTATCAGGTCGATGCGGAGCGGCCCGGAGTCTCGAAGATGGGTGGTTTTGGATACCAGACCAAAGGGCGCGAGAACTCGACGACGGCGGAGGGATTGCTAGCCATGCAAGTGTGCGGCCAGTACGAGGCCGAGGAAGTGAAAGGCGCGTCCGATCGTTTGCTCAAGGAAGGACTGCGGCAGGGCGAGCGCTGGTTTTTCTACACGACCTACTATTACGCGCAGGGCATGTATCAACGCGGCGGTCGGCACGCGGAGGAAGCCCAGCACGTGGTGCCGGAACTCCTGTTGCCGCTCCAGTCGCGCGAAGGCTGGTGGGAGGGGATCAATGGTGAAGAGCGGCAGGGCGGACGTGTCTATGCCACGGCGATGGCGATGCTGAGCCTGTCGGTGAAGAACCACTTCCTGCCGATCTATCAGCGATGAGGCAGCCGCTCGCTCGCGGGGATTGCAGTTGGAGCCGGGACTGAAAAGGACTAGACGCGAAGGATGCCACCTCCCATTCCTCCTCCGTTACCGCGACCGAAGACATGGTGGGAGCGCCATTGGATTTGGGTGGCGGTGCTGGGAGGGATCGCGTTGATGGCGGCGATCGGCGGCGGATCCATTGCCGGCATCGGCTGGATCGCGGGCCGGGTTAAAGATTCGAAAGGATATCGCATCGCCATCGCCACCGTGCGCGCGAACCCGGAAGTGCAGGCCGCGCTGGGCACGCCGTTGGATGACAGCGGCTTCCTGACCGGCAGTTTCACCAACGGCACGCACTGGCATACGGTCTTTGCCCAGATCCCGTTGAAAGGTCCCAAGGATCGCGCGACGCTGACGGTGACCGGGACGCAAACCGGCGACTCCCCATGGAGATTCGAGACGCTGGTGGTTATCGTGCAGTCGACGCGCGCGGAGATCGACCTGCGCTCCACAGCGAACAACCCGTCCAAACAAAAGCTGCCGGGGAAGCATTGAGCCACCCCGGCAGGTTCCCTCCAAACGGAAAGGTTGAGTTTGCGTCGAAGACGGGCGCGGCCGCTTAGGCTTTGAAATACACGCGCAAATCCTGATACGGCGCGTCGCCAAAGTTGCGCAGGTTCGCGCGGACTTGAATCTTCTGTCCGACGCCGACCATGAGCCGCGAATAGTCCATCGATTCAATGGCCACGTTGTCTTTCACCTCGCTGCCCACGTCGAAGAATGTGATCTCCGGCGGGATGGGCAGCTTGCGCAGGCGATCAAGCATTTGACCGACTTCCGCGTCCTCGGTGGCTTCGAAACTGATCCGCTGAAAGTCCGTCATCACCACGAGATTGCGGCTCGACTCGTGCATCTGGCCGAAGACGTTTGCGGCGAAATCGAGTCCAGCCGGAAGCGTGGCCGTTCCATAGTTGGCTTCGATTTGCTTCAGGGCTTGCGTGAGACGGGCGACGTCGTACGTCGGTTCATCGAGCAGCGGCGCGCCGCCCTCGCCCATGAGGACGATTTGCGCGTCAGAACCGTGCGGCAGTTCGTTGAGCAAGCGCGCCGCTTCATCCTGCGCGATAGAGAAATTGGAAGTGCCCGCGCGACTGGCGGCCATCGAGTAGCTGTTATCGAGCAGGATGATCGTCGACGTGCGCGTATCGCCGACGAGCTTGTGCAACCCCTTCCACACCGGGCGCGCCATGCATAACGCGAGGATCGCCGGAATCGCGGCGCGGAGGATGAGCAGGATGATCTGCTCGATCCGGATGCGGCGCTGATTGGTGCGAATGACCGCCTCGAGCAAGTGCATTGCACCCCAGCGCACGATCTGGAACCGGCTCTTGTGAAAGAGGTGGATGATGATCGGGATGGCCAGCGCGAAGACACCGCCGAGCAAGGCTATGTTCAGAAAGCTCATGGCGGATCGGAGGGGGAATCAACATCCAACATCCAACACTCAACACCCAACATCCAATCGGGATCTGCGGGAGCGTCTTCACGAATGCGTGATGATGGAGTGCGGCGTTGCTGTGCCGTCCGGACGCTCTGGTAGAAAATGCGGATCAATTGATGTGTCTCTTCGATGAGCGAATCGACTTCAGCGGGATTCGAAAGCTGGGCGGTTCGCTGGAGAAGACGCAGGGCACGCCATGTTTCCCGCAGTTCCTTGAGACACACCTTTAGTTTGTGGACAAAGTCATCGAGCGACTCAGCCGCCTCGACCTCGCCGTGGTGCAAATAGGGCGAGGTCCCGGAACGCACTAATTGATTGCCGATCTGCCTCGCTCCACACCCTGCCGGGATCGAATCGAAAAGCGCCACAATGCGCGCCGCATGGTTCAACATTCGCTCTTCCAAATCAAACCGCCGCTTCCTCCTCTCTTCATTGGGAGTTGGATGTTGGGCGTTGGATGTTGGATGTTCAGGTAGCTTCTTCATCCGCGCGTCCTCCGCCGGCTGACATACGCCGCGAGCGCCTCTGCGTACGGCTGATCGGTGATGAACGGCACCAGATCGATCTTGTGCCGGCGGCAACCGCGAAGCAGTTCGCTGCGGAAGTTCTCGAGGTTCGCGAGGTAGGCTTCGCGCAAGAGCACGGGATCGATCAGATGCTTGGCTCCGGCAGTTTCGAGCGACTCAAACTGCGTCCACTGCTTGAAGGGGAACTCCAGTTCGTCGCGATCCCAGATTTGGAAGATGAGGATCTCGTGATGGGCGTGGCGAAAGTGCGCGAGCGCCTTGAGCAGCGAGGGGACATCGCCGAAGCAATCGGACAGAATGATCAGCAGCCCGCGGCGATGGAGCTTGGGGACGAGATCGTGGAAGACATCGCCCAGCTCGGTTTCGCCGCCCGGCTCGCTCTTCTGCAGTTCGTCGATGAGCACGCGCAAGTGCGAGACCCGCGAGCGCGGCGGGATGTATTTGCGGATCTTCGTGTCGAAGGTAACGAGGCCCACGCTGTCCTGCTGGCCGATCATGAGGTACGCCAGTGAAGCGGCGAGGCGGGTGGCGTAGTGGTACTTCGTGAGGCCCGCTTTGCCGTAGTTCATCGAGCCGCTGCAATCGAGCAACAGCGTGGCGCGAAGGTTCGTTTCCTCCTCGTATTCGCGGATGTAGAAGCGATCCGAACGGCCGAAGACCCGCCAGTCGATGTGCCGGATTTCATCGCCGGGCACATACTGCCGGTGCTGCTTGAACTCGACGCTGAAGCCCTTGTGCGGCGAGCGGTGCATGCCCGAGCAAAAGCCCTCGACCACCTGCCGGGCGACGACCTGCAGGTTGCTGATCTTTTGCAGATCAGCGGGCGTGAGAAAATCCGAGACGTGCGCCATGCGGGGCCGCCGGTCCTAGAGCACGCGTTTCGATTCACCCCGCGGCACCGATTTCAGGATTCGCGTGATGATGTCGTCCACCTTGATCCCCTCGGCTTCCGCATTGAAGGTCGGGACGACGCGATGGCGCAACACCGGCAACGCCAGCGCTTCAGCATCGTCGATGGTGACGTGAAAGCGACCGCGCAAGACGGCGCGAACCTTGGCGGCGAGGACGATGTTCTGGCAGGCGCGCGGGCCGGCGCCCCAATCGACGAGGTCTTTCACCCAAGCCGGCGCATCGGGCGTGTTCGGCCGGGTGAAGCGCACGAGATCGAGGACGAAGTCCGTGACGTGATCCGGCACCGGAACTTTGCGGACGACCTGTTGCAGTTGCTGGATTTGCGCGCCGTCGATGACCGGCTGCAACTCCGTGCTAAACGTGCCGGTAGTGCGGGCGATGATCTGCCGCTCGTGCTCGCGCGCGGGGTAGTCGACCTTAACGAGAAAGATGAAGCGATCCTTCTGCGCCTCGGGCAGCGGATACGTGCCCTCCTGCTCGATCGGGTTTTGCGTGGCGAGGACGAAGAATGGCTCGGCGAGTTTCAGCGTATGCCCGCCCACGGTGACCGCATGCTCCTGCATCGCTTCGAGCAATGCCGCCTGGGTCTTCGGCGGCGTGCGGTTGATCTCATCGGCGAGGAGCATCTGGGTGAAGATCGGACCTTTCTGAAAGACAAACTGCCGCCGACCGGTCGCGGGATCTTCCTGGATGATGTCCGTGCCCGTGATGTCCGCGGGCATGAGATCGGGCGTGAACTGGATGCGCCGGAAAGACAGGTCCATCGTCCGCGAGAGCGAGCGGATCATCGCCGTCTTCGCCAGGCCCGGCACGCCTTCGAGCAAGCAGTGGCCACCGGCAAGAATGGCGATGATGAGTTGCTCGATCACCTCCTGCTGGCCGACGATGAATTTTCCCATCTCGTCCACGATCTTCTTGTAAGCGTCGACGAGCTGCGCGGCGGCCGCCTGGTCGTCGACGGGGGCCGGGCCGGAGGGCGAAGCGAGGCCGGGACTGGAAGGGGTACGTGTGGACATGAGGGGCGTTTTTTAGAAATTAAAAAGCCGTTCGGCAAGAAATGCAGCGAACGGCTTCAAGCAGGCGCGGGCGCAGGGCACTCGCCAAGGTTTACTCCGAAAATTCCAATCCCGAATGAGGTGCTTCGACGTTGAACGAGGCCGGCGGGCCGAACACCGCGGCGCCACCCGGCGGCTGCGCGGGCAGCCACTTGCCGGCATCGCCCGTGATCTTCCGGAAACTCGCCAGCGGACTCACAAAATCTTCACCTTCGGCCGCGGACACCGCCTGCACCATGTAATTGCCCATTTGATGCGAGACGCGGGCCACTTGCGAAGCCGACCCCCTCGGCATCCACGCATCGCGGCTCACAAACGCCAGCGCGATCGCCGCAGCCGCAGCCAACCCCGCCGCCGTGCGATGCCAGAAACGATTCGGCACCCGCACATTCAGCAAAGCCATGCGCTGTTCCGCCGTCAGCTCCACGAGTTCCGTCTTGCCCTCTTCCCGCTCGAAAGCTTCCTCGACCAGCAAGCCGAAGTCGATCGTCTCATACACGTCGTTCCGGCACTCTTCGGACACGGCGAGCATCGACTCGACATACAGGCGCTCCTCCGGCCCGAGCTCATTGAGCGCGTAGTCCGTGAGGTCTTGATCGGAAAGCTTTCCCCTCACCTCAAGCCACTCCCTTCTTCAGGTAAACGATCTTCTCGTCCTTCTCGTCGCGATCCATCTTCCCGCGCAGATTGCGCATCGCGGCGTTCAGCAAAAATCCGACATTCCCCACGCTCAGCCCCGTGATCTCGCTGATCTCCTGGTAGGAATGATGATGGTGGAAACGCAGGCGCACCACCTCGTATTGATTCTTCGGCAATTCCTTCACCAGCTCCATGAGCCGGTCCACGCGCTCCTTGCGCTCCAGTTCCATCAGCGGCGTCAGCCCTTCGCAACGCTTCGTCTCAAACTCCTGGGCCTCCACGTAAATATAGCGGTCCTCCTTCTTGAGGGACTTCAGGGCGCAATTGCGGCACACGGTGAAAAGCCACTGCGAGAGATGCCCCTCGATATTTTCCTGCTCCTGGTTGTGCAGGCGCATGAAGGTTTCCTGCACCACATCGCGCGCCCGTTCGATTTCTCCCACGATGCTCATCGCATACTGCAAGAGAGGACGTTCGTAGCGTTCGAGGGCGGATTGGACCCAAGCGGCTTTCTTTTTTTGTTTAGTGCCAAACATGTGTGTTTCTGGAGGTGGACTACGCTGTAGATAATCCAGACGGCCTTTTTTTGCTGGGACTTTTTTGCGGATTTTTTGGGGAAATCGATTCGCGGCCTTTTTCGAAGCTGAAAAATGCCCATTTTACTCTGGAAAAGAGCTTTCCCGGGAAGCCTGTTTCAAAGGCGTTAATTCCCGAAAAATCACCGTGATTCGGCGTGATCCACCGTAATTCAGCGTGATTCAGTGTCATTGGAAGGGGAATTATCCGGGCCATGGGCACGGCTAGAACGACGGGCCAAAGCCACCAGTTGCTCTAGTGCTGCCTGCGCTTGCGGATTCCGCCGACCGCATTCCAGCAGGGCCTCCAGTCCGGCAGTGATCCCCGACGGACGACCCGGTTTTCGCATTCCATTCGACGCGCCGACGCGCTCGCGATCCAGATTGAGCCGCTCGGCGATCTGGTCGCGCCGGCGCAGTTGCACCACATCGGCGCACATCCCGTGCAACAAGCGCAGGGCCTCCGCGTCGTCGGACTCGGTGATGCGCCGCGTCTCCACCGCATATCGGGCGGTCACCCATTGCGCCAGCGTCTCGGTCAGCGCCGGCTGCCCGTCTTCGCTTCCGGCATTCGCCTCCGCGGCGAGATGCTCGGCCACCGCTCGCGTTTCCTCGCGGGCCAGCCAGTCGCCATACCCGCCCTTTTTCCAGCGCGAAAGATTTTGTTCATTGATGGGCGCCCCGTTGAATTCCGCAGCCACCAGCGCCTGCACCTCGGGCAACGCATTGAGCCAGGCCACGAGTTTACTCCCCGGCTCGCCATCGTCGAGGCGGCGGTTCAAGGCTTCGCGGATCGAGCGTGGGAGGCGGGCCAGTTTGCCGTTGCGGGTGACGTTCATTGCGGGGTGGACTTCGTCTTTTTCTTCTTCGGTTGCTGCGGCTCCGCGTCGTCCGGGTCCGGGCCCAGCGGAGGATGCGTGATGCCAAAGACTTCCCGGATCCGGCGCTGACTTTCCTCATAGGTCATCGGCGGTTCCGGCCGGAAGCGTTTCATGATTTCCGGCTGGTCGAGCCATTCATTGAACTGCTCCTCCATGCGTTCCCGCGTGCCTTGGCGCTGTATTTCGAGCCGTTCGCAGGCCACTTCCACCCGCGCCGCATCCTGGTCTCCCTTGCGCAACTGGCACACCCGCCCCGAGAGCTTGCGCAGCGTGTCCAGCGAGAGCCCCTCCTCGCCCGCTTTTTCCGTCGCGCGATGCGCGGCCACGGTGAGTTGCATGACCAGCCATTCGGCCAGCGTACTGCTCAAGCCTTCCTCCTCCCCGTCCGGCCGCACCTTCTCCACCTCCGCCCGCACAGCGCGAATTCGCTCAGCCGGATCGAGCTGCTGCGAGGGCGATGGCGGTTCGTTTGTGGGCGCATCCGAACCTTCGTTTTCAGTCTGCTCACTCGTATTCATATTACGAGTGTAACAAGAAATCATTATAGAGCAATATGTTTCTTTTAAAATCTTTCTTGTGTGCTTTCCGGCGCTATGCACCGAATCGGAAAATTGGCCGGAGAAATTGAACCGCGGATGCCGCGGATGAAGAACTGCCCTATCCGCGCCCATCCGCGTTATCTCCGGTTCCCTTCTGTTCTCGGCAAGCCTGCTCATGACAGCAGTGTTCTTCTCCATCCACCCCTGTCCTTCGCTCAATCCTCAGAACGGCCCTCCATCCCCCTCTTTATATTGCAGACCAGGGAGGAACAGCGCGTCACCTCTACCTCAAACCAAAATCAAACCGTGACTGGCCAGCGGTTGAAAATCCCCCGCATTGAGGGTTGCGAGCCTCGCGTCGCAGCGCATGGCTACTGCCGCAATCATACAGTCCGCCAAACTGCGGGAGCGACGGCCAGTCTGATTAAACAGGCTGGCGGCAAGCGCGGCGTCCGCAGACAGGAACGGTTCCGGTTGGGGAAAGACTTGCCGGGCGAGCGCCTCAGCGGTTGCGTCCAACGGTCCGCAGAGGAATTCCGCCCACGCGATAATGCTGACATTGACCACCTCCGGTAGAGATGCCCAAGCAGCGAATTTCGCGTGCGCGGTGGATCCGGCGACCGCGATCTGAATGAGAAAGTTGGTGTCGAGATGGATCATGAAGCGCGAGGATCGCGTTTCAACGCCGCGCTTCCCGCACGGCGTTCACCCACTCGGCGGCCTGCGCCCCATCCAGTCCGAGGTGCTTTTGCAAGGCTTCCAAGGCTTGCAACGGGGTGGTCGGTGACGGACCAGTCTCATCATCTGCACTCCAATCCGCGATTTGCTCGCGGCTGAACTCGCGTGGTGGCGGCAAGGACGCATCCTCCCCGCGCAACCGGGCGGCGAGGAAGAGAAACAGCTTCTGTTTCTGTTCCGGCGGCAAGGCGTCTGCGGCGGCCTCGATCTCGGCAAGCGTGCTCATGCCCACAGTGTGCCGCAATCCGGCGAAGGCGTCAACGCGCCACCGGGGGCCACTCTTCACGCCACCGGCGTATCGGCTTTCAGGTCCTTGAGCAGGCGGGCAAAGGCGGACTCGAAGGCGTCGTAATCCTTCCAGTTTGAGAAATCGGGGATAAAGTATTGGCGCAATTCTTCGGCGAGTTCCTGGCCGCTGGCGGAGTCGCGGCATTCCCATTGGAGCAGCGTCCCGTAGTCGCATAGACGCACCGGGAAAAGCTTGCGCTTGCCGCTCTGGCGCTCGGCTTTGAAGGCTTTACGCAGTTCGTCCATCACCCACTCGCTTTGCATACTGGCTTCGGAGAGGACGATGAGGAGTTTGTCGTAAACGCGGATAGCCGTCTCGATCTGTTCGTGCAGCTTTTCACCAGCCTTCATGTCCTCGGGCGCGAACCACACGCGCAAATGGACGTCGCGCATTTTGCCGTATAGACGTTCGGCAAACTCCTCGTCTTTGGTGCTGTAGGAGATGAAACAAGAGTAGAACTGTGCACATTGCATGGCTGTCATTGAGCCAGAATTTGAAGTAAGCGGTTCCGCTATTTAATCTGCTGAATTTCAGCAGCCGAACTTCGGCAGACTTCTTCGGGTGCCAATCTCGATAATGCGCTAACGATGTCGTCAAGAATCGCGTTTCGGATCTCGCCCACTGTAGCGCGCCCATTCATTTCCATAGTATTGCGTTGGTTTGCCCATTCTGCAGCGGTGTGAAAATCTGGAAGATCTTCACGGATAATCTGGCGGACGATCGCCTTCCATGAGGGAAGGGATTGCCGCGAAAATATTGGCAATTCCGCCAACTTTTCGGCCCATTTCGCAATTCGTCCGTATTCCCATCCCGTCTCCATTACAAAATCAGTCAGGGCCTCAGATGAACCGAAGTCACGAGCTATCTTGGAAAAAGCTATCATCCTCAATCGCGTTTCCTCAACCACTCGTACCACAGCTTTTGCCCAAACCCGGGCAGGGTGATTCTCGTCAGCCCCTCTTGCCTGCCGAAAACGCGTACGAAAAATGCGGAGTTCGGCACCGAGATCGAGTTCTTGAATTTGCTTTTCGGCACGCCGTTGCCAGCCCGGCTCGTCGAAAGCAAATACAGGCCATTTTGTTTGCCACCGCGCAATTTCTCTCGGCAATTCGGATTGCGAGTCCCCCACGCTGTGTAGCAAATCTGTGGCTAGTATAGCGACCTCTGCAAGTAGTTTGGCAGCGTCTGCGTCACCGCCTGTGGCCGCTTGACACAAAACCTCAATATTATCGTGAATAATTCGATTAGCTTTTAGCAAGACCCCCCGCCGATGAATATCTGCTTCCTCGCGGGCGAGGCGCTCCTTTTGACCTGCTTTGTCTTCGAGTTTTACCGAGACGATATGACTCCAATGATCCAGAACTTCTCGAGCCACGCGTTTATTAGGTATAAGCCGTTTGATCCGCCGCGCGGCCGCATCCGGAGATAACTTATCGCTTAGGAACTTTTTAATGACAGGCTCCGTTCTGCGTTTTGCTTTGACTAATTCTTTGAATCGTTTTTCCCTCTGTGCCTGTTCTTTCGCCCGGATTTTGAGGCTGTACGAATATGCTTCGTGACGGAACTCTATGAACGACATCCTATCCAATAGATCGGGGCCGTTAGGAGTAAATCGTGCACAAATGCTAAAGGTGCGATTTTGCGGAGCAGGCTTTGCTGGATTTGGAATAATCTTCTTCATCGCGAAACTAATTCGGCAAGGTCGCTAGCGAACCACCTACGGGACGCCGATGAGGACGTGGTAGAAGCGTTTGCCGGAGGCGGCGGGGGCGGTGTTGTCGGGGGCGGTGAAGATCGTGCCGTCGCCGACGAGGACGGGGCCGAAGTTTTGCCAGTGGGTGAGGTCGGTGGAAAATTGCGGCTGGTAGCGCGTGCCGGCGGTGGTGGGCCAGGAGACGAGCATGTCGCCGATGCTGTCGGAGTTAATGCCCGCGTCCCAATGGGACTGGGTGATCTTGCGGATGACATTGCTCTCCGCGACGTAAATGTTCCCCTTGGCATCGGCGCAGATGCTGCGCGGCCCGAGGAATTCCGCAGCGTTCCCCGGGCCGTTGACCTCACCGCCCGTCCCGTTTCCGGCCAGGGTGCTGACAGCGCCGTTGGGCCGGACTTTCCGAATGCGCTGGGCGTCGCAGACATAGAGATTGCCGCGCACATCCGCACAGATGGCGCTGGCCGAGCTGAATTGGGCCGCGGTGGCGGAGCCGTCGGTGTAACCGGTCTTCGATGCATTGCCCGCGAAGGGGGTGACGACGCCCGTGGCGGAAACGGCGCTGATCGTGCCTGCCGTGTTCGAGATATAGATTTGTCCGGAAGGGCCCATGGCGGCGCTGACATAGGACTGCCACGGGTTGGTGCCGTTCGGGCCGGGACCCACGACGGTGCTGAAGGTGTTGCCGACCAACTTGATCAGCATTCCGTAGTTGCCGTAATAAACCGTCCCCGACGGATTGAAACACATGCCCTGGCCCGGCGCGTAGAAATAGTAAGGATTGGACGTGGTGACGGTGGTCACCTGGCCGGCGGGGGTCACTTTGCGCATGACCGAGTTATTCATATCCATCACCAGGAGATTGCCGCTCGCGTCGATGCCGATGTTGCCAGGGTGGTTGAACTGGGCCGCGGAGCCAAGGCCATCCTTCAAACCCGAAATGGCACTCCCGGCAATGGTGCTGACCTGGCCGGCAGGCGTCAGTTTGCGGACGGTGTTGTTATTGAAATCCGTCATGTAGATATTGCCGGCGGAGTCGATGCACAGGCTGAGCGGACCTTCGAAAGTCGCTTGCAATGCCGGGCCATCGTCGTTGCCAAAAAGACCGTTGCCCGCGATTTTGGAAACGAGGGTGTCCTCTGGGAAGGTGAGCGGATAATAGGCGCTGGTGGTGCTGGTGACGAAAGCGCCATACACGGCCAGAGCCTGGACGGTTTCCGGGGCATTCACCGTGATCGGGCCGGTGTAAACCTGCGACGCGGTGGTGGGTGTGCTGCCGTCGGTGGTGTAGTAAATAGTGGCGCCCGGCGTGGCCGAGGTGATGCTGAGCATGGTCGGTCCCGTGAGATACCCGGCGGCGAGCGAAAACTGCGGCCTGGCGGTTTGCAGGGTGAATCCGTTCGTGCTGACCAGGCTATTGCTCAGGCCCGGCTTTGCGGCAAAAGCCTTGAAGAACGTCGATTGGGTCAGGTTGAACGTCGCGCCGGAAGCGACCGACGGGCTGGAGGTAGTCGGCGTTGAGCCGTCGGTGGTGTAATAGATCGTGGAATTGCTATCGCTGATGACCTGCGTGGTGATCGGCGTGTTGTAAGTCCCGGCGAGCGGCGTGAACGACGGAGCATTCGCGGCCAGGCTATCGGTAAGTTGATAGATCACGCCTCGGCCCACGTCGGCGACATAGAGGTTCCCCGCATCGTCCTCACCGAACGTGCTGAAGGTCGTGCTGTTCAAGGTGGTGAGCTTTTGCCCGTGCCACGTGACGCCGTCGGACTTCAGTCCCCAGATGCTTCCGGTGGTGTAATCGCCAAAGATATACATCCCATTCATCCGGCCCGAGGAAGGCCCGCGATAGACATAGCCGCCGATGATGCAATCCCCTCCGGCGGTATTGTGCGCGTAGGAAAAAACCGGGTCGGTCAAGGTGCTGAGATTGAAGCCGGCGGGAACGTTGAACGGAGCGGCACCCTCGCGCACGCGCCAGCCGTAGTTTTGACCGCCCGCGCTGGCCGCGGCTTGAAAATCCACTTCCTCCCAAGTGTCCTGGCCGACGTCGCCGATGTAGAGGTCGCCGGTTTGGCGATCGAAGGAAAAGCGCCAGGGATTGCGCAGTCCGTAGGCCCAGATTTCCGGGCTAAAGGCGGAATTGCCGACAAAGGGATTCGTGGGCGGAATGGCGTAGGGAGAGACGCCGCTCTCCACGTCGATGCGGAGCAATTTGCCGAGCAAGGTGGAAGTGGTTTGTCCCTCGTTGTTCGGGTCGTCCTCGCTGCCGCCGTCGCCGACGCCGATGTAGAGATAGCCGTCAGGGCCGAAGGCGATCTGGCCGCCGTTGTGGTTGTGATACGGCTTGGAGATGACGAGGATGATTTGCTCGCTGGCGGGGTCGGCGACATTGCCATTCGCGGTGAGCGCAAAGCGCGAGATGACGACCGCGGCGTCCGATGCCCTGGTGTAGTCGACGTAGAAATGCGGGTTGGTGGCGAAGTTCGGCGGGAACGCCATCCCGAGCAGGCCGGGCTCCACTTCTTCCGGCGAGTTATAGACCTCGCTGGAGATATCGAGGAAAGGCGTCGCCAAAAAAGCGCCGCCCTGAACGATGCGGATGCGGCCCTGTTTCTCGACGACAAACAGGCGGCCCGAACCATCGCCCGCATGGGCGATGCAGGTCGGGCTCACGGCGCCGGTGACGGTGACGACACGCTGGATTACGGGAAAATCGACCTGCGCGGCGACGCGGCCGAGGCTCAACATCAAAACGGCACAAGCGAGCAGGAGCGTGCGGGCAACGCCGCGGGAAGCGACGCGCAGGTTCCCAAGGGAGGAGGGTTTTGCCGCAGCCATCCTGCGCAGGGTAACGAACGGCAAAACCGCAAGCAAGCCGGCTTCAGGGCGAGAGCCGCTCGATCTTCCACACGCCATCCGCCTGGCGCGTGTAGCGCAGCCGGTCGTGCAGCCGGCTGCGACGTCCCTGCCAAAATTCAATCGTGTGCGGCGTCACGCAATACCCGCCCCAGTGCGGCGGCAGCGGAATCTCCCCCGCCCCGTAGTTCGCCTGCGCCTTGGCAAATTGCTGCTCCAGTTGCGCGCGATCCGCGATCACTTCGCTCTGTGCCGAAGCCCACGCCCCGATCTGGCTGCTCTCCGGGCGCGAATGAAAATACGCTTCCGCTTCCTCGCGGGAAGTCTTGGCGACGACGCCCGTGATATTTACCTGCCGTTCCAGCGCGTTCCACCAAAAGGTCAGCGCCACGCGCGGATTGGCCACAAAATGCCGGCCCTTCGCGCCATCGTAGTTCGTGAAAAACGTGAACCCGCGCTCGTCGCACATCTTCAGCAGGATCGTCCGTGACCACGGCTGCCCCGCGGCGTCGACGCTCGACACGATCATGGCGTTCGGTTCGAGGAGCTGATGATCCACCGCCTCAGCGAGCCACGCATTGAACTGCTTGATCGGGTCGGAATCGAGATCGCTGCGGCGCAAGCCGCGCTGCGCGTAGTCCTGGCGAAGCGCCGCGAGTTCAGCCGGAGAAAGCATCGGAATGTTTGAGGTTTGAAGTTCGAGGTTTGATTTCAGCGGCCACGCGCCGCACGAGAATTCAAATCAAACCTCAAACATCAGCAATCAAACATCTTTCTGCGGCGGCAGTTCCACGATCTCAAACCAGTACTTCTCCAGCGTCTGCAAAATATCCACCAGCGCCTCGAAGGTCACCGGCTTGACGATGTAGCTGTTCACGCCCAGGTCGTAGCTCTTGTAAATATCTTCGTCCGCCTTCGAGGTCGTGAGCACCACCACCGGGATCTGCCGCAGGGCCGGATCAGTCTTCAATTCCTTGAGCACCGTGCGCCCGTCTTTGCGCGGCATGTTCAGGTCGAGCAGGATCAGCCCCGGGCGTGGCGCTTCCGCCGGTGGCGCATATGGCCCTTGCCGGCGCAGATACTCGAGCAGTTGCTCGCCGTTTTCCACGAAGCGCAGATCATTGATCAGCCGCGCCTCTTCGAAGGCCTCCTTCGTCAGGGTGCGATCGTCCGCATCGTCGTCGGCCATCAAAATCGTTATCGGCATGGCTTCTCTACTCATTGGCTTGGGGTGATGGTTGGGTTACCGGCAGCGTCACTATGAAGGCCGCTCCCTGACCCTCCGCACTCTTTGCCACAATCGAACCTCCGTGCCTATCAGTAATTTTCCGGCACACCGCCAGCCCGATCCCCGTGCCCTCGTATTCGCTCCGGCTGTGCAGGCGCTGGAAGACCACGAAAATCTGCTCTCCAAACTTCGGATCGAACCCGATCCCGTTGTCCCGGACCACGATCTTGCAGATCTGCTGCCCCGGCGCCGGCCCGCCGACATTCCGCTCCTTCATCTGGAAAACGCGCCCCTCGATCGCCACCTCCGGCTTGTCTCCCTCCTTTTGAAACTTCAGCGCGTTGCTGATTAAATTCTGGAAAAGCTGCCGCATCTGCACCGGGTCCGCCTGGATCTTCGGCAGATCGTTCACCTCCACCGAGGCGCTCTTCTGCTCGATCGTAATCTCCAGGTCCGACAAGACTGCGCGCACGATCTCATTCAAGTCGCACTCCTCAAAAGGCAGCGCCCGGCTCACCACCCGCGAGAGCTTCAGCAAATCCTGGATCAAGACCTGCATGCGCTGCGCCGCGCCCTGCATGCGGTCGAGGTAGTCGAGCCCCTGCTCGGTCAGCGCACTGCCACATTTCGCCCGCAGCCGGTCGCTGAACGCCTGGATCTTCCGCAACGGCTCCTGCAAATCGTGCGACGCCACGGAGGCAAAATTCTGCAACTCCGCATTGCTGCTCTCGAGTTGCCCCGCGAACCGCAGCAATTGCACCTCCGCCTCCTTCCGGTCGCTGATATTCGCGCTGATTCCCACCAGCCCGATGATCGACCCATCCGTGTCCCGCAGCGGCACCTTCGTCGTCTGAATCCACAGCTCGCTGCCATCCTCCTGTTCCAGCGCCACCTCGTGATTGAACAATCCCTCACCCGTCTCGATCACATGCCGGTCATCATCGTCGAACCGCTCCGCCTCATCCGCCGAGTAGTAGTCGAACACCGTCCGCCCCGTCGTCGTCCCCTCCGTCTTCGGCCCGTGCACGTCGCGGTGCGCCACGTTGTCGAGGATGAACCGCCCTTCCACGTCCTTCACGTAGACATGGTCGGGAATCGTATCAATGATGCTGAGCAGCAGATGATGTTCGGCCGCGAGCGCTTCCTCCGCGCGATGCCGGGCCGCGACGTCGCGCAGGATGAGGATGCAGGCCACGAGCAGAGCGATGAATGTAAAAACGCTGCCCGCGAGAATCGTATAGGTGGTGGCGCGCCCCACCAGCCGCGTCAATTCCGCCCGCTCGGCGAGCAGCGAGCGCTGCTCCCGGTCGAAGTCCGCGAGGATCTTCCGGATTTCCGTGGTCGTCTGCTCGCTCTCGCCCTTGGCGAAGATCGCCATGCTGGCCGCGAAACCTTGCGTCCGGCGCATCTCGATCTCGGCGCGTTGCTCGGCGAAATTGCGCTGGATCAGCGTGAGCAAGCGGTCGAGCTTCAGTGTCTGCTGCGGGGTATCCGCGGTGTAGGTCTTGAGCGCGTTGAAATTGTCGATGATCTGGGTCTGGGCCTGTTCAAAGCCTTCCAGATACGTCTCGTCCCCGGTCACGAGATATCCGCGGCGCCCGCTTTCCATTTCCATCAGGTGCCGCTGCGTG
>Ga0206924_1112_pt1 | contig 15986 bp, 11 predicted proteins | sample Alteio_BWOrgHeat_61_FD_152947 | JGI IMG/M metagenome (GOLD analysis project Ga0206924, IMG submission 152947) | Enriched cells from forest soil in Barre Woods Harvard Forest LTER site, Petersham, Massachusetts, United States -... | ecosystem: Environmental > Terrestrial > Soil > Temperate forest >...
TAAATCATGCTCGTCGGTCGGCGACGGTTGGAAGTAGTGATCGTCCGTCATCTCCCCGGCCAGCATCGCGTTGTAGTCTTCCTTGAACTTGGTCTGCACTTGGTGCTCTTCGCTCAAGTCGGGAATGCTCTTCTTATCAAATTCAATCGCCGCATGCTCCAGGGCGAAGAGGTTTCCAAAGGAGGAATCCAGCGCCTCGTCGGTTTCATCGAGCAAATCACTCTCCTTTTCCGCGAGGCTGGCGGCGCCGGAGCCCGGCACTTCCTCGGTTTTGCCTTTCATCTCCCGCCACTCCGCAGTGACCCGGCTGCCGGTAATGCGGTTGTTATCGGCTCGGGTCAAATAGACGGTCTCCGCCGTATTGATCGCCTCCAAACGCGATTTGAATTCTTCCCGGAAACCTTCTTTCACCACGTAGGTCGCGAAAACGATGAGCGCGCCGACAAAGGTCAATAGGCGGCTGTGCCTTTTAAAGAATGGAACTGGCGGCCCGGCGCGATGGGGTTTCGCAGCTCCGTCGTGACCCTTCTTTTGCTTTGCTTTGGCTCGCCCCACGTTTTTTTTCTGGCAAATAGGAACTGGCAGCAGGAGCAGACGACGTTTCCCGACCGTTGATTAAGGTTTATGACAACTGGTCGGTCTTCACGACAGCGTATTTTAAACCATGAAGGACACGAAGAGCATGAAGATAAGAGCCGGCGCTCACGCACGAGGGTTCGTCACCCTTCATGCCCTTCATGGTAAACCTTCTCGGCGTTGCTCCGAGGCAACTCTACTCCGCAGTTGAGGCCAGCTGGATAGCGCCAGCGCCGCGCGGGCTCAATGGTGATAGCGGCCGCGGTAGTAGTGGCCGTGGTAATAGTAGCGACCGTGAGTCCAGTAGCCGCCTGGCGGGTAGTAGTAGCCGCCGGGGTAGTAACCCGGATAGTAGCCGGGGTCGTAAACCGGGCCGCCGACGGTGACGCCAAAGCCGCTCCAGTAGAAGGGGGAGCCGACGAAAACGTCCGGTCCGTAGTAGCCGGGACCGTAATAGTGGTGATGCCAGTAGTGGCCGTGGTCGTAGTAATGGCCGTGGTCGTGGTGGTGATACGCCTGGGCCGGGGTGGCGAGGGCCATGGCGCCGGCGGCGACAGCGGCCATGATCAATTTGGGGACGATTTGCATAGGTGGTTATTGAGGACTTTGAACGGTCTCGGGATTCGACGCAAGGGCCGGGGATTTATTCGATCCATCGGTCGCACCGCCTCGGATTTGGTCGTGCCCTCATCGGAAAAACACGTGCTGGCGGTGTACGGTGCCTTTGGGGCGAGTCACCGCTTTGTTCACGCTCCGCTCCAGTGATGCCGAGGTTTACAGTTTGCACCCCCTCGGGGCAACTCCCGTTGCCGCGGCGAGGCGGCAGGCGCCACATCTCATACGTCCCTACTTCACCGACGGCACCGCTTCCGGCTTCAAGTGCTTGAGCAGAAAATTCCTCGGCGCATCCGGATCCAAACCATCGCCTTTGGTGTGGAGGACGTTTTCCACTCCGAGGGGATCGAGTTTCTCCTTCAGCATCAGGCCGAACTCCGGATTGTGAATCGATTCGTTGCTCGAGGCATTTTCCGGAAGCGGCGTTCTGCCCAGGGGAAATTCGTAGGTCATGAAAGTGGGCGGTGCATTCCTGGTGACGTGGGTGATCGGGCTGGCGTCGACGACCAGCTTCTGTTTCCCGGGCGTATCCAGTTCCTCGACACTTCGCACCCCGAAGAAGGGCAACAGTGCTCCAATGGCCTTGGGATCACCGCCAACGCGCTGGTGAATGAGTTTCGGATCGAGGGTCGTGGGGCCCGATTGCGGGGTGATGCAGGTGACGCGCGTGGAGAAGCGCTCCACGGGATCGGGCGACCGCGGCTGGGCCAGGTCGTCGTGATAGGCGATCCACATGCAGATCACCGCGCCGGCGGAGCTGCCCGTGAGATCGATGCGCGTGGGGTCGATGTTCCATTCCCGCGCCTTGCTGCGGACGAATTGCACGGCGCGCGCGGCATCGAGCATCGGCGCCGGGAAGGGCGCGGCGTCGGGGGTGCCTTGGGTGAAGCGGTAGTTGGCCGTGACGACGGCGATGCCCAACTGGAGATACGGCGCGGGGTCGATGCTTTTTTTGTCGCCGCCCAGCCAGCCGCCGCCATGAAAGTAGATGACCACGGGCGCGGGTTTCGCGGTCTTCACCTCGAAGACGTCGAGGACGTCGCGGTCGTATTGGCCGTAGCGCACGTCGGCGTGCGTGGGCTCGTATTTGTAATCCTCCGCGCGAAGCGCCGGTGACCGCGCGAGCCAGGCGCTGAATAAGAGAGCGGCGATGCAACGCAGACCGGGAGTCTTCATCCCGTCCTTCTGAGCCGGGCGGCGCCTCATGACAAGCTTTGGGGAAGCTTCCCGAGCCGGGAGCCGGCGCGGACGGGACACGCCGGGTGCCGGATCTTAAACGGAGATATTCGCGCAAATTTGCCGCTAATCGTCACTCGATGGGACGTTCGCAAAAAATGAATTTCCGGCTTTTAAAGAATCAAAAAAAGAGCCCGGAAATGGGATGGTCTCCATTTTTTCCCAGTCGCGAATGGCCGTCCCAAGGCGACTTCAACTGATCAGCAACAACCGCGGCGGATCGTCAGGACCATGCATGGGAGCCCGATGGATGCAAGGCGGGACGGGGCTGCCGGGATAGTCGACGGCGATGCGCCAGAGGTGTCCGAGGCCGAAGGAGAAAGGCTGTGCTTGCGGGACAGGAGCGTAGTGCAGGTCGTAGCAGTGCTCGCTGAGGTAGTCGCGGAAGTCGTCGCCGTCCTCACCGCCGAAGCTCTCGAGCAGCGCGGCGCGGGTCGAGGGAATGTCGACGCGCCGCACGGCCTCATCGTTGCGCAGTCCCTCGCTCGCGGGTCCGTGATAAGTGCAGAGCCACGTGTCCGTCTCCACTGGCGCGCTGTCGGTGTGGAAGGAGAAGACATCCGTCGGCACCGGCGACTCCTCGTCGCGTGGATAGCCGTGGATGCAGTTCAGCACCGGCTCCAGCGCAAGCTCCCGCAGCCGCCGCTCATCTTCGAGCATGACGCCAATCGCCACCCGTCCCGCCGCACTCACCGGCAGCTCTTCCAGTCGCGCATCGTCCAGCGTCACGATCCGCTCGCCCGCGCCCAGCAAAGTCACCACCTCGCCAAAATCCCCCGCCAGCATCCGCGGCCAGCACAGCGCATTCACTCCATCTCCAAACCGCGTGCCCACCAGCTCCTCAAAACTCGCCACCAACCGAATGCGGTCATACCCCGGAGGTAGTGAAAGAGGAATCATTCCGGCGAAGGTACGCGGAAAGCCGCGTGCCACTCCAGTTCCGAGCGACGACTAATGGCGCTCGTAGTAAACCAACCCCACCCGATCCACGGCGTTGCCGCTGGCTCCCGCAATCCCGATCACCGGATTGCCATTGGAGCTCAAGGGATGCGGCGCTTTCTTTCCGCCTTCGCCGCCGATCCACTCGCTCTTGTAAGCGCCGTCGGCATCGAGGCCCACATCGAAGGGGTGAATCCTCCAATACAACACCTGCAGGCCGTCGAGCCGGTTGCTCCCGCGCGCTTCAATCGCGGCCACGGCGTAACCGTCTTTGGCTTCCGTCTTGATCGGGCTGCCGTTCACCCGGCCATGCATGGCTCCCTCCACGCGACCGTGGGCCGTTTGGAAGATCGGGCGAATTCCCTGGATGATGAGATGCGTGCCCGGATCGCTGAGCCAGACTTCAAATCCGACGAGGATGCCGCCCTCCTTCGGGACATCGAGGAAATTGGAACCACCCTGCCCACCCACATTTTTCGTGTCCGCCTTGTCAGCTGCAGCAGCGAGAGCGGCATAAAAGCGATCCCCGAGCGGAACTCCCTGCGAGGGTAGTTGGGCAAAAGCCGCGCCGGAAAGCGACGCCACGCCAACCATCAGCACAACGGTCTTCAAGAAACCACGGGAGGATGAATTCATAGGGTAGGGGGAACCTGTCCGCTGTCATTGCCAATCGTGTTCCGGCTGTCAACCACCGAAGGGCCGACGACGACCCGCGCAAACACTACCTGGAGGCGTCGCCCGGCGAGGTCGGATAAGGCGGCTGCTGGGGGTCTTCAAACCGGTGCGTCTGCGCGTTGAAGGGGCGTCCGGCACGAACACTGGCCTGTTGTTGATGATACGGAGCGGACTGGCACGCACTGAGAAGCGCGAGCAATGCGGCGGTCAAAAGTGTAATTTTCATGTCCCTAATTCGTCGCACAATTCGCAACTGGTTCTGCCTTTTCCCTCCACGCACTCTTCCCGGCAAATCCGTCGCGCGACCAAAGAACCTGCCTCAGCCATACTCACGACAACTTTTCCTTACGCGTCCACCGTCGCCTTATCACCCGCCTTCGAGTACTCCGCCCAGAGCACCTGAAACGGACGGCACTGCGCCAGCAATTCATCGAGACTTCCCACGGCGATAATCGCCCCATCCTGAAAGAAACACACTCGATCGAAGAGCTTCAGCAAATGCAACCGGTGCACGGACGAAATGATCGTCTTGCCCGCAAATCCGGCAAAGATGCGCCGGTAAACCGCCATCTCGGTCGTCGAATCGAGGCTGCTCGTCGGCTCATCGAGCAGCACGATATCCTTGTCCTCGCAGGCCAGTAAACCGCGCGTCAGCGCGAGGCGCTGCATCTGCCCGCCGCTGAGGTTGACGCCCTTCTCATTGATCGCGGAGTCCAGTCCACGTGGCAGTTCCGCGACCACATCCGTGAAACACGCCATATCCAAAAACTTCCGTACCGTGCTGTCCTCATACTCCGCGCCCAGGGTGATATTATTCCCCACCGTCGTCGCAAAAATCTCCGGCACTTGCGGCACGAGGGTGATCGCCCGGGCAATCCCGGCAAAGCCTTCCTCGGAAGGCACTCCGTCCACCGTGAGCCTCAGCGCCTGCGGCGTATGCAGGTCGCGGATCACTTTCAGCAATGTGGTCTTGCCACTGCCGCTCTTTCCCACAAACGCGATCTTCTCCCCGCGCCGGATTTCCAGGTTGATGTCGATGAGATTCGGCCGCCCGTTCGACGGCGCGCCATAGGAAAACGTGAGTCCCTCCACGGCCAGACTCTTCCAGTTCTCAGGCAGAATGTGGCTGGCAAAACTTTCTTCGCGGAAATCGACCGCCAGTTCTTCCGCATTCGTCACGCGCGCCCGCCGCTGGAGGATATCGCCATACATCGCGGTGAACTTGAAGAAGAACGTGGCCAGCTTATCGAGATAGTTGATGAGCAGATATACATTCCCCGCCAGCACGCCCTGCGGATCGTAAGAGTGACTGACGAAGTAAGTGCCCAGCACCAGTGCGCTGGTCAATGTCGCGCACAGGTTCGTCAGGAACCATTTCGTCTCATTGAGCGCGTTGTTCTTTCGGAACAATTTCACTGGACTGTCGATCTTGTGGCCGATCGCGTTGAAGACCAGCTTCTCGACTCGTAGGGTGATGATCGTGGAGATGTTGCTGATCGCATCGAAAACACTTTCCGAGACGGAATTCTCCGCGCGATTCAACTCCCGATATTGCTTCACCAGGATGCGATCGAAAAAGACCGTGACGTAGATCGTGAGCGCCACCATCGCCAGCATCGAGTAAGCGGATGACCGGCTGAAGTAGGCCAGCACCGCGAAGCTCCCGGTGAACTGCACCAGCGCGTAAATGATCTCAAACGAAGTGGCGGAGAATTCGAAGAGCGCGCTCGCGCCCTTCTCCACCTTGTCCACGCTGTCGCCTGAGTGATGCGACGCGTGCCAATCCAGCGGCAGCGTCATGATCCCCTTGAGCAGATGCTTCCGGTAGTTCGCCCGCACCTTGAACGCATTGACCCTCTCCAGCACGCGCGCCGGCCCGTGAAGCGCCCAAAAGACAAGCTGCAGCAGGATCGGCAGCAGGAGGAGCACCAGCAAATGGTGCAGGCTCGCAGCGGTGATTCCTTCCTTCTGCACCACATCGATCATGCGCGACCAAACCCACGGAAACCCGAGCAGGCTCGTCGTTCCCGCGATGACGAACATCACGCAATACAAGATCACAATCCGACGCTCCCCCTTGGAATAGCGCCACATCTGGCCGAAAAGGTAGAGGAGTGGATTGGACATGACGATGTGTGGCTCTCGATTGGTTCTCAGACTGAAGCCTTCCCGGCACTATTACCAATGCGGAAGCTCCGCTTCGTGCAAATGCAGGTCCATCCCGTCCCGCTCGGATTCCTCCTCGAACCGGTTTTCCGCAGATTCGCCTCAATCTTTTTTCAGGGTCGCCGGACTTACGCCTTCAGAAAATCGAGCATGTTGTGATGCCCTTTGATGACCACAACCCCTCCCTGCAAGGCGGCTCCGTCATGCACCACCAATCGGCCGGCAACCAAGCTGCCGGTTAGGTTCGCGGTCCCTTTGATTTCGCAGCATTCCACCACCGAGACTTCGCCAGTTACCGAACCATGGAGGATCAAGGATGTCGCTTTGACATTTCCCTGAATGACCGCCTTCGGTCCGATCACCAGGCCTTCACCGATGAGATCTCCATTTTGCAACTGACCATCGAAAGTGAGGTGGCCCGTGAAGGTAATCGTCCCGTGGACTTCGACGTCGTGGAGCAGACTGCTAGACCGGTCGGCATTCATGAATCGCCGTTTTTGTTAACCTTTTTACATCATTGGGACGAGCCAAATTTCAATCGAGTAAGCCACTATATTCCAAACTCCTTTCACTGAGGTAATTAGGGAGTGCTGCACAGAGCACGGGCCGCATATGAGGCATATTCCTGACCGAAAAGTATTACGCACGCGCGTCGAAACTGAAACGACTACCCCCACGGTCAGCCAAGTCCGGGCTCCATCGATGAAGAAAAGTGCCCGGATCTTCCGAAAAGCGATGGCGCTTGACAAAAATGCATGTCGCTGCCATCGTGAACATAATTCGGAGGCGTTTTAGTTGAACGCTAACTCAGCAGGCGTGGTTCTTTGATATCCCAGCCGGCGATGGCAGCTACGACGGTTTGCCAGACGCTGGAGCGTAAGTTGGCTTGGTTGGCATATGTTGATAAATGCTATTCCGCTTTTTCCAAATCCGCCCCGCCGATTGGAGGTCGTTCAAGCCGATTCAAGGTCCTAACGCCTTCCGCGCCACGGCTGTGCTGCCCTTTGTTTCCCTCATTCGTAACTAAAGGCGGATATTTTCAAACTGCCGCTGCGGGCGTGATGGCAGGTTGCGCCTCGAATGTCTTTCCCCCATTGCTTGTCGGCGGCCAACTGTTCGGATATCCTGAAGCCGAGCTGATGGATACCATTCCCGATCAAAAAGACTCATCCCAATCGAAAACCCGATTCAAGGCCGTCATGGGGCACGCGCTGACCATCGTGTCTGCAGCCCTCGGCATCCTGATCACGCTTTTCATTCCGCGGTTTGCCGCCGACTTCAAAAAATATCCATTCGAGCCCCCTTGGCTGAGCTTGATGGTCGTCCGATTTTATCCGCTGATGCTCGTGACGGCATGCGGAATCACTCTCGCGGCGATCTATGTCGCCTGCCGTTTCCGGACCAATGCCGCACCCATTCGCGTGGCTATCCTGCTGATCCTCTGCATTGGCGCGCAGGCGCTGACGATCGGCTCCGCCATGATTCTCCCCGTGATCAAGCTATGGAGAACCTACACTAACCAGTAACTCCTCGAGCGGTTACCTTAGGGATATATTGAACGAACGACCGCCTGTTGAAAATATCGCTCCGTCGAAAAACGGGACTTCTTTTTCTTGCGGAACAGGAGAGCCCCCGAGGGTCATTTCACAAGCACTCTCGGTGCGGCGAATGAAAAAGCTCTGGTCGTGATACGAAATAGAAGCAATGCCAGCCGGGTCCAGACCACCCCACACAAGCCGCCCCTCGCTCACGCAAAGGGAAATGGATGTGAAGATCCAGGCGGCGTCGCGCAGCACTGGATCGCTATCGGAAGGGATAAGATAAATGGAACTCATGGAACCGTTCTGAAAAACGGGGACGATCTCGAGTCGATAGAAACCGCCCAGGAGCAGTTGCCCGCGACGGGTAAACGCCCGCGGTTTCATTGCGTCCAGCGGTTGGCCGTCGAGACTCGATCCGTTACCGCTAGCTTTAGTGCCGTCGCCGTCCCGAAAGGTGATGCCGGACGGGCCGCGCTGGGCAAAAGCGTGAACGCGACTGAGTTCGTTGCTGCGCCGAACGTCCGCGTGAAGCGAAAAGTCCGCGAGAAGTTCCGAGCGACCGATGCGAAACTCAGGCCGGGCGCTCAGGCGCAAAGAAGGATGCGTCCCATCGGCGGGCTGAAGATCGAGAACCGTGCCAGTCGCATTGGCGGCCGCGGGCGCTTTCGACAGCGGGGCGGTGCGTTCGGCAGAAATTGCGCCGGCGAATCCACCCGCACGCAGCCACATACCCCAGAAGGCGTGGCAATCAGTTCCCGCCCGGCCATCCAGCGCCGCGCCGAGAAGATCGCTGGCCTCGGAGCGAATCGAAGCGATGGGCGAAAAGACAGCGCCCCCGGAGAGATCCCGCCGGGCGCTGCCGAGGAGTTCGAGAAGCAACCTCGCCAGAGCGGCGACGCGCGACGGTGAGGCCCGGGCCAGGGATGGCGAGTACGTCCGATCGGTGCTTGGTCCCGAGACCGTTTCGGGATTCAACTCCAGTTCAAAGGGCGGCCAGTTCCTGGGATCGCTCGCCATGATCTCGCGCAGCGATGCGAATGAGCCGAGCTCCGAAAAATGGAGGGAGATGCGATTGAGAAGACCTTCGCTTTGTTGAGCAGCATGCGAAGGGGATTCCAACAGATCGGGCAGCGATTGGAGGATCGTCACCACGGCGTCCGGAGGAAGCCGGCGCCGGCTCTGCAAAAGTTCGAGTAATCGAAAGCTGGGCGACGTAGCCATGAAACGGCGTTGAGCCAAGCCCCATAGCTACGCTGCCGCGGGGGAAACGCAACGCCCGACGCTCCACGAGGGACCGGCGAGCACTTTCACAGGTGTTTTACAGATGAGGCGGCTTCATTTTTCATTTCGAGAATTCCCGGAAATTCTTTCTCGCCCCTTCTCTGTAAACTTCGATAGTTGACAAGCTTAATAATTCGCCTACGACACTAAATACCGCCTTAAATAACCTCACCGCGGCCCGCTCCTTGCCTCCTCGATTCCACCGCCATTTCGAAGCGTCCACTTCCGCTCCCGGCCTCGATCCACAGGAACGCGGGCCTTCGCGTATTTCTCTCTTCCTTTGAAAATCGATTCCCGCGCCCTTCGCAGCGGTGCCGTTTGCGCGGTTCTGCTCCTCTCCGCCTGTCACCGCAAACAGGCCGATTCCGCACCGCCCCCGCCGACCGTCACGGTCAACAAACCCGTCGCCCGCGAGGTCCGCGATTGGGATGACTACGCCGGCCGCCTGCAGTCCCCGGAAGTCGCCACCATCACCGCGCGGGTCAGCGGTTTCATCGTCGAAGTCCCCTTCAAGGAAGGCGCGCTCGTGAAACAGGGCGACGTCCTCTTCGTCATGGACGACCGCCCTTTCAAAGCCGATCTCGAAAACAAAATCGCCCAGGTCCAGAAGGACGAAGCGCAGCTCTCGCTCGCGGACGTACAACTCAAACGCTCCACCGAGCTCTTGAAAAGCAAGACCATCGCCCAGCAGGACTTCGACACAAACAAAGCCCAACAAGGCCAGATGGCCGGCCAACTCGCGGCCGATAAAGCCGCGGTCGAAACATCCCAGTTAAATCTCGAATGGTCCCGCGTGGTCGCACCGATCGCCGGCCGGATCAGCCGCATGAGCGTCACCGTGGGCAACCAGGTGACCGGCGGCGCGGGGCAATCCACCACGCTCACCACCATCGTCTCCGTCGACCCGATGTATTGCCTCATCTCCGTCCCGGGGAGCACATTTTTGCAGTATCAAAAAGTTGCCGAACACGAGAACCACGAGGGCGTGCGGCACGAAAAAATTCCCTGCTACATCGGCCTCGAATCGGAAACCGGCTTTGCCCACGAGGGCAGCATCGACTTCATCGACAACGCCGTCGACCCGAACACCGGCACCATCCTCATGCGCGGCGTCATCCCCAATCCCGACGGCAAGCTCACTCCCGGCGCCTTTGCCCGCACCCGCATCGCGCGCGGCGAACCGTACAAAACCTTGCTCGTGCCCGATAAAGCCGTCGGCACCGAGCAGACCGAGCGCTACCTGCTCGTCGTGGACAAGGATGGCGTCGTGGCCTCGCACAACGTCAAGACGGGCGGCCTCTTCGGCAGCCTGCGCGCCATCACCTCCGGCCTCGATCCCCAGGATCGCATCGTCGTGAATGGCCTGCAAAAAGCCATGCCCGGCGCGAAAGTCACCGCCCAGGAGGAAGCGATTCCCACGGAAGCGCTCAACGCCGCGGACGCCGAATTGCGCCCCTCCGCTTCTGCCGAACCCGCCGCGGCCTCGCGATGAATCTCGCCCGCTTTTTCATCGACCGCCCGGTTTTCGCGGCGGTGATTTCCATCGTCACGATCATCGCCGGGGCCCTCGCGATCCTCGCCCTGCCGATCAGCCAGTACCCGGAAATCGCGCCGCCCACCGTCACCGTCACCACGACCTATCCCGGCGCGAATGCCAAGACCGTCGCGCAGACCGTGGCCACGCCGCTCGAAGAGCAGATCAACGGCGTCGAGCACATGCTCTACATGTCCAGCCAGTCGACGAACGACGGCAACATGAACCTCACCGTCACCTTTGCCAGCGGCACGAATCTCGACGTCGCCCAGGTGCAGGTGCAAAACCGCGTGGCCATCGCCCAGCCGCAGCTCCCGCTGGAAGTGCAGCAGCAGGGCATCACGATCAAAAAAGCCTCGCCCGACATCACCCTCGTGGTCGCGCTCCTGTCGCCGGACAACTCCCACGACACCGTCTTCCTCAGCAATTACGCCACCCTCCAGATCAAGGATGAAATCGCCCGTCTGCCCGGCGTCGGCGATATCAATATCTTCGGCGTGCGCGACTACTCGATGCGCCTCTGGCTCGACCCGGACAAGCTCGCCGCGCGCAGCATCACGGCGACCGACGTCCTCAACGCGGTGCGCGAGCAAAACATCCAGGTCGCCGCAGGCATCGTCGGCGGTCCACCTCTGCCGAAGGGATCGAGCCAGTTCCAATACACGATGAATGTGCAGGGCCGGCTGACCAGCCCGGAACAATTTTCGGACTTGATCGTGAACACCGGGGACGACGGCCGCGTCACCCGCTTGCGCGACATCGGCCGGGCCGAACTCGCCGCGGCGGATTACAGCACCGCGATGACCTACAACGGCCAGCCCGCCGTGGCCATGGCCGTCTTCCAGTTGCCCGGCTCCAACGCCCTGCAAACGGCCGACGCCATCAATGCCAAGATGGTGGAGCTGAAAAAACGCTTTCCCACAGGCGTGGATTACAGCGTGCCTTACGACACCACGCGTTTCGTCCGCGAGAGTATCCGCGACGTCGTGCAGACGCTCTTCATCAGCGTCCTGCTCGTCGCGCTGGTCGTGCTCGTCTTCCTGCAAAACTGGCGCACCGCCATCGTCCCGCTGGTCGCGATTCCCGTCTCGCTCATCGGCACGTTTGCGGCGCTCTGGATCGCAGGCTTTTCGCTGAACATCCTCTCGCTCTTCGGGCTGGTGCTGGCGATCGGCATCGTGGTCGACGACGCCATCGTCGTGATCGAAAATGTCGAGCGCTGGATCGAGCACGGGCTCAGCCCGCGCGACGCCGCGTTCAAGGCCATGGACGAAGTCACGCCCGCGGTCATCGCCATCGCCTTCGGTCTCTCGGCCGTGTTCATTCCCGTCGCCTTCGTCAGCGGCATCACCGGGCAATTTTACCGGCAGTTCGCGCTCACCATCGCGTTCTCCACGCTGCTCTCGGCCTTCAATTCCCTCACCCTCAGCCCCGCGCTCGCCGCACTGCTATTGCGGCCCAAGGGCGCCGAGCAGGATTGGTTCACCCGCGGGACCAACCGTCTCTTCGGCCGGTTCTTCAAATTTTTCAACAAGACCTTCGACTCCACCAACCGCTGGTACATCGGCCGCCTGCGCACGGTGGTGCGTTTCAGCAGCATCGCCCTCGTCATCTACGCGGTGCTCGTTTTCTTCGCCTACTTCGGGCTCGTCCACGTGCCCACGGGATTCATTCCCGCGCAGGATCAGGGCTACCTCATCGTCAATGTGCAGATGCCCGACGCCGCGTCCATCGAGCGCACGCAGCAGACCATGGCCCATATCTCCGAAGTGGCGCGCAAGACGCCGGGCGTGCGCGGCGCTTTCACCGTGGCCGGCCTTTCCATTCTCACCCGCTCGAACTCTTCCGCAGCCGGCGTGATGTTCGTCCCGCTGCTCCCCTTCTCCCAGCGCACCAGCGACCCGCAGCAGTCCGCGGTGGCTATCGCCGGACGCCTCTCCGCGGCCTTCGGCGATTTGCAGGAAGGGATGATCGCCGTCTTCCCGCCGCCCCCCGTGCGCGGCATCGGCAGCGCGGGCGGGTTCAAGATCCAGATCGAGGACCGTTCCGGCAACGGCACCCCGCAGGAGTTGCAGGACGCGGTGGACAAAATCATCAACGAAGGCCGGAAGCGCCCCGAGTTCGCCATGCTCTTCTCCACCTTCCGGGCGAATTTTCCGCAGCTCTACGGGGACGTCGACCGGGTCAAAGCCAAGCAGCAGCACGTCGCCGTCACGGACATCTTCACCACGTTGCAGGTCTTCCTCGGCGGCTATTACATCAACGATTTCAACTACCTCGGCCGCACCTGGCACGTCACCGCCCAGGCCGATGCGCCATTTCGGGCCACGCCCGAGTCGATCTCGCGCTTCTCCGTGCGCAACGCCGCCGGCAGCATGGTGCCGCTCGGGGCGGTGATGGACCTCCATCAAATCTCCGGCGCCGACCGCATCCAGCGCTACGATCTTTACCAATCGGCGGAGATCAACGGCGGCACGTCGCCCGGCTACAGCAGCGGCCAGGGCATCGCCGCCATGGAGCAATTGGCCAAGGAATTCCTGCCGCGCGATTACACCTTTGAATGGACCGACCTCGCCTACCAGGAGAAAGCGGCGGGCAACACCGCGATCTATATTTTCCCGCTCTGCGTGCTCTTCGTCTGGCTCGTCCACTCGGCGGAATACGAGAGCTTCGCCCTCTCCACGGCGATCATCCTCATCGTCCCCATGTGCATCCTCTGCGGCATCGCCGGGGTGTGGCTGCGGAACATGGACGACAACATTTTCACGCAAATCGGTTTCGTCGTGCTCGCCGGCATGAGTGTGAAAAACGCCGTGCTCATTGTGGAATTTGCCAAGCAACAGCAGGAGCATAATCCCGGCATGAAAGCCGCCGACGCCGCGATCGAAGCCGCGCACCTGCGCCTGCGCCCGATCCTCATGACGAGCCTCACCTTCATCTTCGGCGTGCTCCCGCTCCTCGGCGCCACCGGCGCCGGCGCGGAAATGCGCCAGGCCATGGGCACCACGGTCTTCTTCGGCATGCTCGGCGTCACCGTCTTCGGCCTCTTCCTCACGCCGGTGTTCTTCACCGTCATCCGCAAGCTCACCCGGCGGGATGTGTTGAAGGAGCATCATCATCCGACAGGGGCGCCCAGCGCGGTCGAAGTTACGATCCAAAAGCACAGCGGCACCGGGACGGATGCCGAAGGCATCAAAGCTCCGTAGCCAGCTTGTCGCCCATTCCTATCCACCTATCGAACCGAGACAGTTGGGTGCATGAGAACCGGCGGTAGAAGTGAATCAGCGAAGGGCCTCAGTGAATTTCGCCAGGGCTCACGGTGTTTTTCCGGTAAGCTGACGACAAATCGATAGCAACATCGTGCCAAGTCCGCTTGGCAACTTTAGAGCGGTTTCAATTTAATTGGACGCACTGAGGGCATGGCGGAAGAAGTTCGAGCAGTGAATGGGAGCGAAAGTTTCAAGCGCTTGTGCGACGGCTTGGATGAGGCCGTCGAAGGTGGTTTGGGAGGCTGCGCGCAAGGCGGCTTTGAGTTTGGAAAACGCCATTTCAATCGGGTTGAGGTCGGGGCTGTAGGCGGGCAGATAAAGCAGACAGGCCCCGCACTTTTCGATGATCTGGCGCACACCGCTGACTTTGTGGCTGGAGAGGTTGTCGCAAATGACGAGGTCGCCGGGCCGCAGCTCGGGGGCGAGGACCTTGGCTAGATAAGTTAAGAAGAGGCCGCCGTCCATGGGCCCGTCGATGATCCACGGGGCGCTGAGCCGGTCGTGGCGCAGGGCAGCGATGAAGGTGGCCGTCGACCAATGGCCATGGGGGGCACACCCCAAGCAGCGCTGGCCTCGGGCCGCACGACCATAGAGACGGGTCATTTTCGTGTTCAGGCCGGTCTCATCGAGAAAGATCAAGCGTTCCACATCCCAAGTCGCCGCCTGCTGCCGCCACTGCGCCCGCGCCACCACCAGATCAGGCCGTTCTTGCTCGGCGGCGCGCAGCGTTTTTTTTAAAGCTCAACCCCAACTGGTCGAGCCGATACCATAGCGCACTGACACTGAGTTCGATGCCCAGTTCCACGTGCAAGCGCCGCTGGATCTGCTCCAAGGTCAAATCTCCTTGGACCTCAATCCAACCGCGCACGGTCTGCTCGTGACCGACCAGGCGCGATCGACGGTAACCACCACGTTGCTTGGGCACAATCGATCCACTGTCCCGATGCTGGAGCCAGTAGCGCTCCACGCTGCGCTTGGAGATGCCAAAGGAGCGCGCCACCTCCGCCGCACTGTGCCCACGCTCTCGCCGCCTCACTACCCGTTCTCGTAAATCGTTGCTGTAACTCTTCATCCCCTCCTTCTCCCACACACCCTCTTCGCGTACGACTAAATAATTTGAAACCGCTCTAGACTTGGCCCGCATAGCCATTTCGCCCGCCGGCGTCGGATTCATTATGATCCAAACTAAGGCGTCCGCCATTCTAGCAGGCGCGTCGGAAACGGTGAGATCGAGGAGCAAAGCTTCTTCCTTGTCGATAAACAACTCCGGGGCCGCGGAGGCCCGTGACGCTGCGATCGGAATACCGAACGCTGCTGCTTCGACCAAGGCCAATCCAAAACCTTCAAACATCCAACCATCCTCTACGCTCGGAAATGCGAAAACCGAGGCCGAGACATACAATTCATGCAATTCCGTCTCGCTGACATAATCGCGAATGATGACCGCGTTCGAAAGGTGAAGGCGTCCAATCTCTTTTAGCAACTCAGCGTGATAGTCCGGAGCAAAGTGAGTAGGGCCGACAAGCATGCACCGTGCATCGGGGAAATGCTTCAAGATTAGTGGCATTGCACGGACAAGATGCATTTGGCCTTTTCGTCTCTTTAGCGCGCCTACGCAGAGGATGATTGGCGGCTGCGTGGGCCTATTGTGAAAATGAAGGTATTCCGGCTTGGCCAAAGCGGGCGCAATAATGCGCGTAGATACGTCCGGCACAACCTCGCTCAATACTCGACAAGTGCGCTTGCTTATCGGGAACAGGCACCTCGCCCCAGCGTAGGCCCTGCGGTAAATCTCGTCCAACGGCTTCGGTTCCTGCTTTGGTGCGTTGGCATAGCTTCCGTAGACGGTAACAAAATAGGGACGTCCTTCGGCGATGCAATGGGCCAGCGGCGCGTAACTCTCAGAAAATGCATGAATCGCGTGACAATCTTTGAAATGCTCCAGGACACGCGCCCGGAGCGCGAACAATTTCGTATGAAAGAAGCGCTCCCGAGGCGTAGCATCGGGTAGAATCGCTTCCGACAGAGAAATTGGACAATACGAAGCATTGCGCTTTGAACCAATAATTACCAGCGACAAGCCTTCGCCGGCAATTCCCTGAATCATGCGAAGAGCACATATACCAATGCCATCAGCGGTATCGAGATATGGTG
>Ga0206924_1113_pt1 | contig 15981 bp, 12 predicted proteins | sample Alteio_BWOrgHeat_61_FD_152947 | JGI IMG/M metagenome (GOLD analysis project Ga0206924, IMG submission 152947) | Enriched cells from forest soil in Barre Woods Harvard Forest LTER site, Petersham, Massachusetts, United States -... | ecosystem: Environmental > Terrestrial > Soil > Temperate forest >...
GAGGTAGCCCGTGACCGAGGAGCGATCGAGGAGGATGACGACCACCTTCTTGTGCGTCGAGGCTGGGGCTCGATTTTTCACGGGCGATAGTCCCAATGGTGCGAGCACATGGATGGTACCGCTTCGCGGGCGGGAGGTGAACTGGCGATTTGCGAAAAGGGTGTGGAGCGGCGCACGCGCACGGTAAGGCGATATCGAGCGATTTGGCGCGCGCGAAATTTGCAGCAACTGGTTCAAATACTTGCCACGGAATACAGGGTTAAAATGCACAAAATGACGCGAAAAGAGGGCTTAAAACGCGTTAAGAGTGCGCTCTTTTGGGAGGTCGCGGCTGTGGATTTTCGTGCGCCTTTATTGAGATAGGAATTTGTTTCACGTGGAACAATTTTTCGGGTGCTATGGTTTGGCCGGAACCGCCCACGGAAGCGCAGGGTGCGATTTCACGTCCCGCCGCGGCGGGCAGGTCGGCCACGCTATCCCAGAGGGGCACTGGCGATGGGGGCTCGCGACGGATCAATAGGACCAAGATTACTGCTGGACATGCTGGATGCTGGAGGATCCCCGTTCACAGGTGGTGTTCTATTGAAGACGGTAATATATTTGGCTAACTTTTTTTCCTCTGATATTTTCTGCGCATATGATCAGCGGTATGAAATCGGCGGAACTCAAGCTCGCCAGGGCGGCAAAACACCTCCGCGCCATTAAGCGATGCATTGCCGATTATTCCGCTGCTCAACCCCACAAACTCGTCGCGAGGCCGAAAGGAGAAAAGAAGTTGAATGTCCCCAAACCACCGCCGCAAGTAATTTCCATTCTTGCTGGCGAAATGGTTTATCAAATGCGGTCCGCCCTCGATCATTTGGCGTTTGATATTATCAAGGCCAATTTGACAGTTGCCGCCGTAGATCCCCGCTGGCGCGAACACTGTCAGTTTCCTCTTAGAACCAAGATTCCGCGCGGTTGCACGCTCCCTCTGGCGAAGAGTCAATTCTCCAATGACCTTCCGGGGATTTCCGACGAGGCGTTTGCAGTTATCGAGCGTATGCAACCGTACTATAGTGGGCGTGCTCTCAATACTTATTTGAGATTCCTTGCCCACCTCTCGAACATCGACAAGCACAGACATTTGAATCTTATCCGTGGCCGCGTTCGCCAGCGTCAATTCATTAAGCACAGCAGTGGTATGGAATCTGGAACTTGGCGCATTTTCGACCGTGGCGCAGTAATAGAGTCGCCTCTCCGTGAGAGCGAGTCGGATCGACCCGTGTATGTGAATCGCCGCTACCGAGCGCTTGTAGCGTTCAATGAACGGGAGCATCTCGGGGATGCCACTGCTGTGCCGATTGATCACCTCTTGAATCTTATCCTGTATCACATTGAGGTTTTTGCTGTCCCGGCATTGTGTGAACTCATCAAGAAGCCGTAAGTATTCCAACAAAGGTTGCATCTTTGGACGCGACGTTAGATAAGTAGCAGCAGATTTCTTTAATGTAAACGCGAGGATTGTGTCGCACCTACGGCGCTCTATGAATTTGCTATGTGTTCCCAGGGCTTCCGCCCTGGGCTAAGTTCTTCCGCCCCTCCGGGGCTAGGTCTGAGGCTTCTTTCAGTTATGCGCGGTGTGAGGCGGGATGGTGGAGGGTAGGGCGAAGAGTTGCCAGCCCTTCGCCGCGTCGCTGATTGCGGGCGGGATGACGCGCGCGGAAGAGAAGTGCGAAAGAGCCGGCGAGACGCCGGCGCTACAAAGGCAACGGCAAGAGCGAGACGCCCACCTTCCCGACATAGAGCATCGGGACGCAAAAGGCGCGGAAAGGTGGCCGCTACAAATGCAACGGCGACGGCAAATGCAAGATGCCGCGCTTAAGGCCTCGGCGCTGCATTTAAGTCCCGAGGTATGATGGAGGCTGGACATGCCGATGAAGAATCCGCCACATCCGGGAGGAGTTGTGTTGCGCCAGTGCATCGAGCCTTTGGGCTTGACGATTACGGACGCAGCCACGGCGTTGGGAGTGACGCGGACGACGCTGTCGGAACTCGTCAACGGGAAGCGGGGGATTTCCGCCGAGATGGCGGTAAGGCTGTCGCAGGTCTTCGGCGGGAGCGCCGAAAGCTGGCTTACGCAGCAGGCGCATTACGAGATTGCGCACGTGCGCGCGGGCCGGCTGAAGCTGAAGCGGCTCGAACTCGTTTAAGCCCACATTTCCGTTTTGAGACTCCTCCGCCGAACCTTGGGATTTTCACGTGACCGCCGAAAAGGGTATGCAGTGGAGAACTTGGCTGGAGTGTTGAAAACTGAAGCAATCAGGTATAAGGTATGGGTCGTATGGGAGTACAATATGAAGATTCCGGTTCGAGGACTCTTAATGAATAAGTCGTTATTGGGACTCATGATCCCTGCCATCACACTTTTTCTAATTTCTTGCGGGGGAAGTGGCGGCAGCGGTTCGAGTGGTGGCGGCAGCGGAGCGCCAAACAACAACGCGCCGGGGTGTGACACGACCCAGGATCCCTCCTGCAGCGTACTCATGGTCACCCAATCGGACAGCACGATCGTCACGCGGTACTACGTGCTTCACGTCCCCGCGAATTTCCCTGCGAATGGGGGTGCGCTGGTCGTGGCGTTGCACGGTACCGGCGAGAGCGCCCTGGAATACCCGACTCACACCCTGATGACCACCACCTCCGACGCGGACGGCTTCGCCGTGGTGTATCCGGAAGCCCTTGACGCGCCGCGCAACGGAAATTTGCGCCAATGGAACGGCTACTTCAATGGGGCCCAATCGCCTACCAGTACGTCGCCGGACGATGTCTCCTTCCTCAGACAACTCATAACGACGCTCCAGCCCAATCTGAAAGCGGATCCCAAGAAGATCTACGTCATGGGAATTTCTTCCGGTGCCCTGATGGCGGTCCGTGCCGGTGTGGAACTCTCCGGTCTTGTAGCGGCAATTGCACCTCTTTCCGGAGCCCTCGACAATCTGGAAGGTAGTAATGGTGTCGTGCCCGCGGCCGCGGGACCAGTCTCCGTCCTAATGCTCCATGCCGACATGGATACGACGATCCCTTACTGTGGTACCAGCGATAACGCGTCTCAAGACGCTACTTTCAACTATTGGGTCACGGCGGATGCAACTCTTAACCTGGATACAGCCACTCCCTTGTGCTCCAACGGCAACCCAACCTCGGTGAACGAGAAGGACGGCACGGGCGGCCTATTGAATACCGAGGTCAAGTTTTACCGGCTGATCGGAGCCGGGCATTTTGCAGTCTATGACAATGCCGACTTGAGTGCCCTCAATCCGAATTTCAACGCCACGACCGGGACCTTATGCAACGACATTGTCTGGAAGTTCTTTGCCGCACACCCGAAGCCGTGAGCTGAGTGATCTCTCAGAAGGATGGGATTCGGGGCGAGTCGTGGACCAAAGCTAATTGGAATATTGCCTACCTATCGTAAATCCATAAATTCCGAATCGCTCGTATTGCAGAAATACTGCAGGTGATATTATGTCGCGGCATTTGGAATGGCGGCGAACGACCAGGCGCAAAAACCCAGGGGCCCAGGAGAAGCATGATGATTTCAAGAGGAATCGAAGGGGAATTGAAGAGACTCGCGGTCATTGGAATATTTTGTTGCGCGCTGCTGCTATTCGGCGCGCCGGCGAATGCGCAGGGTCACTGGACGCCGGTCACGAACACGCCGCCTTTTGCACCGAGCACCGCTCTGCTGCTCACCGACGGGACCGTAATGGTGCAGCAATTATTTACCGGCAATTGGTGGCGGCTCACTCCGGACATCACCGGCAGTTATATCAATGGGACGTGGTCCCAACTGGCTTCCATGCCGGCGGGCTATGCGCCGCTTTATTATGCTTCGGCAGTGCTGCCCGATGGCCGGGTGGTCGTGGAAGGGGGAGAGTTCAATCCTGGAACCACAAGGGCCGAGACCAACCTGGGAGCGATCTACGATCCCGCGGCCAACACGTGGACGTCCATCGCTCCGCCATCCGGTTGGACGGCCATCGGAGATGCGCAGAGCGTGGTGCTTCCGGACGGGACCTTCATGCTGGGCAACTGCGGTTTTCCCGGCTCCATTTGCCAATCCGGCGCCACGCAGCAGGCCCTGCTCGATGCCTCGAATCTAACCTGGACCATAGTTGGCAACGGCAAGGCCGACCAGAACGCCGAGGAAGGCTGGACGCTGCTGCCGAGTGGAGACGTGTTGACCGTGGATGTCGTGAATGTCCCGGAGTCCGAACTCTATAGTCCGAGCGCGGAAAGCTGGTCGCCTGCGGGCAGCACCATCGCGCCCGTGGTGAATACGGGTTGTGCCGAGATCGGCCCGGCGGTTTTGCGGCCCGATGGGACTGTCTTTGCCGAGGGAGCAACGAGCAGCAACGCCATCTACAATTCGGCCACGGGCACATGGTCGGCGGGGCCGAGTTTTCCAAGCGGGTTGGGCGCGGCGGATGCTCCGGCGGCTCTGCTGCCGGACGGCAATGTGCTGGTGGACGTCGCTTCCGTCAATCCTTGCAACAGTACGGGAACACAGTTTTTCGAGTTCAACGGGACCAGTCTGACTCAGGTTCTCTCGCCGCCGTTCGCCTTCTCCGTTGAGTCACAGGAGGGACGCATGCTGGTGCTTCCCACGGGACAGATATTCTTCGACGAGGAGGAACAGGACGCCGAGATCTACACGTCCGCTGGGACGTATAGTCCCGCGTGGCAGCCGACGATCAGCTCCTTTCCCAGCACGGTGACGGCAGGGACCGCCGGGTATGCGATTTCCGGCACGCAGTTCAACGGGCTATCGCAAGGGGCGATGTACGGAGATGACGGCCAGATGGCGACGAATTATCCGCTGGTGCGAATCACGAACGGCGCGACCGGGCACGTGTTCTACGCCAAGACGCATAATCACAGCACGATGGGCGTGGCGACGGGGAGTGCCACGGTTTCGACGCAGTTCGACGTGCCCGCCAGCGTGGAGGCGGGGAGCAGCACGCTGGAAGTGGTCGCCAACGGGATACCTTCCCAGCCGGTGACCATAAACGTGGAAAAGAGTATCTCGACAATGGTCGAGATCAATGCGGGCGGGCCGGCGGTGAGCGGGTTCGTGGCGGACGAGGACTTTTCGGGCGGCACGACGATCAATCACGCCAATAGCATCAACACGAACAGCGTGACGAATCCGGCGCCGGCAGCGGTGTACGATACGGCGCGCATCGGCAACTTCACTTACACGATTCCGGGCTTCACGGCCGGGACGAACTATGTGGTGCGTCTGCACTTCTGCGAGACGTTTTTCACGGCGGCCGGCTCGCGGACGTTTAACGTGAGCGTGAATGGGACGCGCGTGCTGACGGACTTCGATATCTTCAAGACGGCCGGCGGGCGGAACATCGCGAATATCCAGGAGTTTACGGCGCCCGCGAATGCGAACGGTCAGTTCGTGATCGCGTTCACGTCGGTGGTGAACAATTCGCTGGTGAGCGGGATCGAGATTGACTCCGCACAGCCGCCCAGCGCGCAGATTGATTCGGGCTCGACGGCGGCGGTGACTCCCTTTGCCGCCGACGAGGATTTCGCGGGCGGCGGGATGATTGACCACGGCAACACGATCCACACCGGCAATGTAACGAATCCGGCCCCGGCGGGGGTGTACCAGACGGCGCGCGTGACGTCCAATGGCGGCTCGGGCACCACGTTCAGCTACACGATCGGGGGCTTCGCGGCAGCGTCGAACCATGCGGTGCGGCTGCACTTCTGCGAGACGTTCTGGACGGCAGCAGGGGACCGGGAGTTCAACGTGAGCATCAACGGCACGCAGGTGCTGACGAATTTCGACATCTTCGCGACCGCAGGCGGGCAGAACATCGCGAACATCCAGGAATTCATGGCGCCGGCGAATGCGAGCGGGCAGTACGTGATCGTATTCACCTCGGTCGAGGACAAGGCCCTGATTAGCGGAATCGAAATCGACTAACCACGTTTCAGCCCGATGGGGAGATCACCGGATCTCCCCACTATCCTTCCCGAGTAAAGCCCGCCATTCCTCTCCAAAGGCGTACGAGCCATGTGAAGATTCGCGGCGAATCCGTGGAAGCATGATTATTAGCGGAGGCGAAAAGCCGGCGAAGAAAAAAATCAGGGGTCAGAAATGTTCCGTAGCGGAACATGCGAGGGGAGTACCAGATGCAGATGGGGCCGGGCGTACTAGACCGGTTTGCCGCGAAGGAAAATCGAAATATTAGTTGACACAGAATTGAGTCGGGAGTGTAATGCCATCCAATATAGATAGAAACTGCGAGTGGGCCCCCCAGCCCTGTATAACCTAGTTAGACCTCAAGTCGGTCGGAAAGACTGTGTTCGCCATGAAAAAGTTGGCGCACGTCTCATTCGATTTGGCGGGCGGCGCCGGGGGTAATCCCCGGGTGCCGAGAAATTTCATTCCTGTCGGCCCCATCGCCCCAAGCATGAGCGGCCGGCTGCAGACAGAGGTGGTTCACGCCGTTTATGGCGCCGCGCACGAAATCCCCTGCAATCCCGTAGAACGCACCACTCAGCAAGGCGAGTCAGCGGAAGTAAGCGCGGACAAGGGTCGAGGCTTCGGCCCAGCCCAGCGGGACCTCTTCGCCGCTTCGCCGAATCGGGAGATCGTAAACGGCCGGATAACGGAGGCGATTGTCGCGGCCCGGCGCTCGAGCGGGATGTTCGCCGTACTGTTATTGGACTTGGACCATTTCAAACACATCAACGATTCCCTGGGACATGCGATTGGCGACAGATTGCTCGAGTCGGTGGGGCAGCGGCTGCTTTTTTGCGTGCGCAGTTCGGATACGCTGAGCCGCCAGGGGGGCGATGAATTCGTGGTGCTGCTTCCGGAAGTCACGCATGCAAAGGATGCGGCCACCTGCGCGAAAAAGATTCTCGCCATACTCAAGACTCCGCATGTGATTGGCCGTCACGTTCTGGGAGTGAGCGGAAGTATAGGCATCAGCATCTATCCCGACGACGGTCTGGATTTGGAGACCCTCGTTAAGAACGCGGAAACCGCCATGTACCACGCTAAGGAGCACGGGCGCAATCATTACGCGTTCTTCGAGCGGGAGATGAGCATTCGGGCCGTGGAGCGGCAATCCATCGAGGAAGGCCTGCTAAGCGCTCTGGAGCGGCAGGAGTTCAAGCTGCAATATCAGCCAAAAATAAATCTTAAGACGGGAGCCATTACCGGCGCCGAGGCGCTGATACGCTGGATGCATCCGGAGAGGGGGCTGGTGCCTCCGCTGCAATTCGTGCCCATCGCGGAAGATAGCGGCCTGATTGTGCCGATTGGCAGGTGGGTGCTGCGGGAGGCGTGTCGTCAGGTGCGGGCCTGGCAGCACGCAGGATTGCCGCCGGTTTCCGTCGCCGTCAACATTTCCGCAGTGGAGTTTCAGGACGCGTACTTTCTCGAAGCGGTTAGCGAGACTCTGAAGAAAACAGGGCTGGAGCCGCAGCGGCTCGAGCTGGAGCTGACTGAAAGCGTCCTCATGCGGCACGCGGAGGCAACCGTCGGCGCGCTCCAGAAACTGAAAACGTTAGGGGTGCAACTTGCCGTGGATGATTTCGGCACGGGCTATTCCAGCTTGAGCTATCTGAAGCGGTTTCCGGTTGACGCGTTGAAGATAGACCAATCGTTCGTGCATGAGATTACGTCGAGCCATCATGACGCCACAATCGTGAGTGCGGTCATTAGCATGGGCCGAAACCTGAACCAACGTGTGATCGCCGAAGGAGTGGAAACGCGCGAGCAGCTCCTGTTCCTTAGGGCCGAGCAGTGCGAGGAGGGGCAGGGCTATTACTTCGGCCGGCCGGTTTCCGCCGGCGAGTTTGCCGCATTGCTCGGAGCCGGCGGGAAGAGAAAACCGTCAGTCCGATGCGCCGTTAACATGCGCCGGTCGAAATCAGCCTGACGCTCAAGATCATTTAGAACCAGTTGCTGCGATAGGCGATCCACCAGCTTATGTAGATGAGTGGAATGGTTGCTCCTAGGGCCCACCAGAAGGGCAGAACGAGGTCGGCTGCCAGGCCCAGGATGGTGAATGAGGCCCAGAAAATCTTCTTCTCCATGCGACTATTGTAAGCCTCGGGTCCATTTCCTGTGACAAGGGTGTTTCTCGCTGTTGCCATCCTTAAAATCCTCGCAAAGAGCTGATTGAACCGAGAATATTGCTATGTGGACCGGAGTTATGTTATTGTTGTGCGAATTTTGTCAAGTTATTGCTGAATAAAGGGTTAGCACTGGAGATGCGGCCTATTGACGGAAAAAGGCCAGATACTGAAATCGGCCACGGTGATAGGCTTCGTGACCCTTATCAGCCGTGTTTTCGGATACTTACGCGATCAGCGGGTAACACTCCTGCTGGGAACATCCCCGGCCGCCGACGCGTTCGTCCTAGCCTTCCGGGTACCCAATTTAATACGCCGGATGACGGGGGAAGGGGCCTTGGGGGCGTCCTTTATTCCCGTCTTCGCGGGTTATCTGCGGGAAAAGCCCCGCCGGGAGGCGCTGGAATTCGCGCAAAGGATGTTTTGGGTTACGGGGGCGATTCTGGCCGTGGTGGCGGTGCTGGGATCGGTCTTTTCGAAGCAGGCGGTGGATATTCTCACGCTATTTGGCGGAGGGCAGGCGCATTGGGAACTGGCCATTTTTCTGAACCGGATTATCTTTCCGTGCGTGCTGTTTGTGGGACTGGCGGCGCTGGCGGCGGCAATTTTGAATACGTTTCATGTATTCGGACTGCCGGCTTCGACGTCCATTCTATTCAATCTGGTGCTGATCGGATTTTCGTACGAGGTGGTGTACCGGCCCATCCTGCGCTGGACGCCCGAGGCGTACCGCAGTCCGGCGGTGGCGCTGGCCGTGGGAGTGCTTGTCGGGGCAGCGGTGCAACTGGCGGTGCAAATACCGGCGCTCGCGCGGCGCGGGATGCGTTTTTGGCCCGACATCTCGTTTCGCGATCCCGGCGTGCGGAAAATCGGGCGCCTGGTGGCGCCGGCGTTTTTCGGCATGGCCGTGTATCAGATCAATTTTTTCGTGGACACGATCTTCGCGACGTCGCCGAGGATGCCGGCGGGGAGCGTGACGTCGCTCTACGTGGCGGACCGTGTGATGGAGCTGGTGCTGGGAAGCTATGCGATCGCCATGTCCACGGCGCTGCTGCCGCTTGCGCGCCAGTTTGCGCCTTTCGACTGGATCCTTCATGGGCGTATCTTTCATTGCACCACCGCCACGGACCCTGCGCCGCAAATCTCGCGCACCATCTGCACCAGTTCCGTATCCGCGCGAACGCCTCGCCCCGCTTCGAGCGTCGCCTCCGAGCCGTCCTCCTGCACCAGTTCAAAGGCCACGCGGCATCGCCCCGGACGCTTGGAAAACAGATCCTGCAGCCGGTTCACCGCGCCGCTATCGAGAGCGCTCAAATCCACGCGCACGCGCAGCAGGCTCGGGGCATCTACCCCGGATTGCGCCGCGGATTGCGCCGCGGCCTGCTCCAGCAGCCGCGCGTCCGCGACGATCACCCGCGTGCCCGCCTCCTCCACTGCCATACGCCCTTTCACCAGCAGCGGCGTGGCGGCCTTCAACATCCCCTCGAGCTTCTGAAACGCCTCGGGAAATACCAGCGCATCCACCACGCCGGTGCGGTCCTGCAACGTGAGGATCGCCCACCGCGCGCCGCGCCGCGACCGCATCGCGCGCGTCTGCAAGATGATCCCGGCCACCACGATCTCCTCGCCATTGCGCCGCCCTTCCATGGTCGAAAGCTCCACGGCGCCCAGATCCTGCAACCGCCCGGCATATTTATCGAGCGGATGCCCGGAAATGTAAAACCCCAGCGCCGCGTACTCGGCGGCAAGATGTTCGTGCTCGGCCCACTCTTCCACGTCCGGCAGCGTCTCCGGGGGGCGGCGCCGCCGTTGCCGCAGCCGCGCTACCGCCGCCCATGAACAGTCCATGCTGCCCGCTTTCCTTCGCCCGCTGCGATTTCTGCGCGCGTTCCATAGCGCGGTCAATCGCCGCAATCATCTGCGCGCGGTGCGCGCCCAGTCCATCGAGCGCCCCGGCACGCACGAGGCTTTCCAGCACACGCTTGTTCATCAGCCGCGCGTCCACCGACCCGCAAAATTCGAAGAAGCCGCTGAATTTTCCGAGGGTCTCGCGCGCGGCCAGGATTCCCCTCACCGTGTTTTCTCCCACGTTCTTGATGGCCGCGAGGCCGAAGCGAATGTCGTCGCCCACGGGCGTGAAATCGAGGTCGCTCGAATTGACGTCCGGCGGCAGCACGGTGATACCCATGCTCCGCCCTTCGTTGATGTACTTCACCACTTTTTCCGTGTTGCCCGTTTCCGATGTCAGCATCGCCGCCGTAAATTCCACCGGATAATGCGTCTTGAGCCACGCCGTCTGATAAGCCAGCAGCGCGTACGCGCAGGAGTGCGACTTGTTGAATCCGTATCCCGCGAATTCCGCCATGAGGTCGAATATTCTTTCCGCTTTTTTCGCCGCGATCTTCCGCGCCGCGCACCCCGCCAGGAATTTCTCCCGCTGCGCCGCCATTTCTTCCGGCTTCTTCTTCCCCATCGCGCGCCGCAACAGGTCCGCATCGCCCAGCGAAAACCCCGCCAGCCGGTTGGCGATCTGCATCACCTGTTCCTGATACAAAATCACGCCCCAGGTCTCGGCGAGAATCTCCTCCAGCTCCGGCAGGTCGTACTTCACCTGCTTCTTGCCGTGCTTGCGCGCGATGAAGTCGTCAATCATCCCGCCCTGAATCGGCCCGGGACGATACAGCGCGTTGAGCGCCGTCAGGTCTTCGAGCCGCGTGGGCTGATAGCGCTTCAAGATGTCGCGCATGCCGTGCGATTCAAACTGGAAGATGCCCGTGGTATCCCCGCGCGCAAAGAGCGCGTACACGCCCGCGTCGTCCAGCGCCAGCCCCGGCAAATCCAGCTCCACGCCGCGATTCTGCCGCACCAGCCGCACCGCGTCGTCGAGTACCGTCAGCGTCGTCAGCCCCAGAAAATCCATCTTCAGCAGGCCGATGCGCTCGATGGCGTTCATGTCGTACTGCGTGGTGATTTCATCCTTGCTCGATTTATAGAGCGGCACGATTTCGGTGAGCGGCTGCGGCGAAATCACCACGCCGGCGGCGTGCGTCGAGGCGTGCCGCGCCAGGCCTTCGAGGCGCAACGCCACCTCGATCAGCTCCTTCACGCGCTCGTCCGATTGGCGCAGCGCGGCGAGCTGCGGCGATTGCTTCAGCGCATCCTCCAGCTCGATATTCAGCGTGACCGGAATCATCTTCGCGATCTTATCCACTTCGCCATACGGCATGTCGAGCGCCCGGCCCGCGTCCTTGAGCACCGCCTTCGCCGCCATGGTCCCGAAGGTGATAATTTGCGCCACCGATGCCTGGCCGTATTTTTGCCGCACATACTCGATCACTTCGCCGCGCCGCCGCATGCAGAAGTCAATGTCAATGTCAGGCAGCGACACGCGCTCGGGATTCAAAAATCGCTCGAAGAGCAAATCGTATTGCAGCGGGTCCACGTCCGTAATGCGCAGCGCGTAGCTCACCAGGCTCCCCGCCGCCGAGCCCCGGCCCGGGCCAACGGGAATGCCCTGCTCGCGCGCGTACTTTATGAAATTCCAGACGATCAGGAAGTAGCCGGCGAAGCGCATCTTCTGGATCATGGCGATTTCATCGGCGAGGCGCTTCTCGTATTCGGCCACCGAATGGCGCAGCCGGCCTTCCTTCTCAAGCCGCTCGATCTGCGGCGCGCGCGCGGCAAAACCCTCGCGCACCACCTTTTCGAAATAGGAGCCGGCCGTGTGCCCTTCGGGAACGTGAAACTCCGGGAAGGAATTGGCCACGCGCTCGATTTTCACGTTGCACCGCTCGGCGATCCTCACCGTGCGCTCCACCGCGTCCGGCAATTCGCGGAACACCTGCGCCATCTCCTCGGCCGTCTTGAAATAGAACTGGTCGGTGGGAAACTTCATCCGCTGCGTGTCGCTCATGGTTTTCCCGGTTTGGATGCACATGAGCACTTCCTGGGCGTGCGCGTCGGAGCGCGTCAGATAGTGGCAGTCGTTTGTGGCCACCAACGGAATTCCGGTCTCGCGGGAGAGTTTTACGAGATCGCGATTGATCCGCGTTTCCACTTCCATTCCCTGGTCTTGCACCTCCAGGAAAAAATTATCCTGGCCGAATATTTCGCGCAGGCGCTGGGCATTGGCGCGCGCCTGGTCGAATTTGTCCTCGAGAAGCGCGCTGGCGACCTCGCCCCGCAGGCACGCCGAAAGCGCGATCAATCCGCGGCTGTGCTGCGCCAGCAGATCGTGGTCCACGCGCGGTTTGTAGTAGAAGCCTTCGAGATATCCCGCCGATACCAGTTGGATAAGGTTGCGGTAGCCTTCGTCGGTTTCGCAGAGGAGTACCAGATGGTTCGACCGCTCGGCCTCCGCCCCGCGATTCTTGCGATTGTCCGGCGCGACGTAGACTTCGCAGCCGATGATCGGCTTCACGCCCCGGCTGGTGGCCTGATGATAAAAATTCGCAGCGGCAAAAAGATTGCCGTGATCGGTGACGGCCACGGCAGGCATCCCGCGCCGCGCCGTTTCCTCCACGAGCTCCTTGATCCCGCAAGCGCCGTCGAGAAGAGAGTAATCCGTGTGCAGATGTAGGTGGACGAAATTGGATCCCGCCGCGTCAGCCATGTGAAACCATTCTAAACCAGCTTCCCGGATTCGGATACCGCTTCACACGATTCGGTAATGGGTCAGTTTGAATTTTCTTGTTCGTGACACAAAAAGCAAAATTCAAACTGACCCACCACCTGCGATTACCGCGCGCCGCGAGCCGCGTCACCGCCGCCGCGCTTTCTTTGCGCGCCCCGCCTTCGCCTTCGGGGCGTGCGCGCGCTTCGCCGCGCCGTGGCGGGCGGCCTCTTTTTCATGCTTCGCTTGCGCCCTCGCTCCGATCACGGATGCCGCCGACTTCCCCGCTCCCTTGGTCTGCCCTCCCGGGGCAGGGGCAGCTTGCGTTTTGCCGTGAGGCGCCGGGGCCGCGGCCTTTGTTTCCGGGGGTTTCGTCGCGTGCGCCGTGGTTTCCTTGCCCTTCTCCTTTTTCTTCTCTTTCTCCGGCTTTTTCTTGGGCTCTTCCTTGATGCCCGCAAGCTGCCGAAGCGCCTTGGTGCGGTCTTCGGGGCTGCGCGCTCTTCCGCGAAGCTGGAGCTCGAAAAACTGCTCCAGGATTTTGTCGAACTTCGGGCCGTGCGCGATGCCCAGCGCGCTCAGCTCCGCCGCCGGGAGGGCCTGCCGCATCGGCCGCCACTTTTGTAAATAGCTTCTGATCTTCGACACTGCGGCCGCATTCGGAAGTTCCGCCGGGATGAATGCCAGCATTTCCGGCGGCAGCGACACCAGATAAGCGTAGGCGTCGCGCGGCGCCTTCGTCTTGCGCCCCTTCAGCACCTGCACGATCTCCTGCCCCTCGGCAACGATATTCCCCACCTCCTCCACTTCCGCTGCCCGGAATCCCATGTGCTTCATGGCCGCGGTAGTCCCGCGTGGTTTCAAACGCCGCAGCACGTAGTAGGTGACCGAAGCACCCAGCCGCGCCCGGATTCCCGAAGCCAGCAGATTCGCACGCGCTTTCGACAATCGGCCCAGCCCGTCGTAATCCGGCTTGCGCTTCTGCAACTGCGGGTGCACCGCCGCCAGCAGGCCGCGCGTATCCCACTGTTTCAGCGTGGCCGCGGGAGTATCCTCGCGCGCGAGCGATCGCACTTCGTTCCCAGCTTCCTCCGGCTCGATATTGGCCTGCAAACCCCGCTCCATGGCCAGGTCGAACCACTCCTCGGTCCGCTGCTCCATCTTGAACCCCATGCGCGCGCAGTAACGCAAAATCCGCAGCAGCCGCACCGGCTGATTCGTGAACGCGTGTATCGAAAGCGCGCGCACCTCCTGCCTTTCGAGGTCCGCGAGTCCGTTGGCGGGATCGAGCAGCAGCCCGCGCGACTGCGCATTCAGCGAAATGGCGATCGCGTTGATCGCAAAATCGCGCCGCCGCAGGTCTTCCATGATGCTCGAAAAACGCAACTCCGGCTTCGCTCCGGGGCGCTCGTACACCTCGTCGCGCGCCGCTGAAATCGAGCCTTCCACGTCACCCGCGAAAATGATCTCGTGATGCCGCAGCCGCTCGCTTTCCCACACCACCCGCGCGCCGCCCTTCTCCAATTCCCGCACCATGCGCACCGGATTCCCTTCGATCGTGAAGTCCAGGTCGCGGATGATCTGCCCGCAAATCATGTCCCTCACCGCTCCGCCGGTCAGGTAGATGTTCAATTCCTGCGAGCGCGCCAACTCCTGCACTCGCTCCAGCACGGCGCGCTGTTCAGGCGAGAGCCGGCTTTCCAGCAAGTAGATATAATCGGGCATCGCTTTCTACGCCTCCTCGAATTGCCGCGCGTTTCAGGCGCGCGGGTGATGCGCCTTATAAACCTGTTTCAACCGCTCCTCCACCACGTGGGTATAAATCTGCGTGGTTGAAATGTCCGAATGGCCCAGCATCATCTGCACGGACCGCAGGTCCGCGCCCCCGTCCAGCAGGTGCGTGGCAAAGCTGTGGCGGAGCATGTGCGGCGTGAGCTTTCCGCGCAGTCCGGCCCTGCGCCCATATTCCGCGAGCAACTTCCAGAACGTCACACGGTCCGCTCCATGGCCCCTCTTGCTCAGAAACAGATACGGAGACGTCCCTTTTTTCAGCAGCCTCGGCCGCGCTTCGCTCAGATACTTCCGCACCGCGTCCAGCGCCCGCCGCCCCACGGGCACCAGCCGCTCCTTATTCCCTTTTCCCAGGCACCGCAGGCAGCCGGGATCCAGCTGCAAATCCATCACCTTCACGCCGCACAGCTCCGAAACCCGCATGCCCGTCGAGTACATCAGTTCGATCATGGCCTTATCGCGGATTCCGGCGGTCGTACTCGTGTCCGGCTGCCGCAGAACCCTCTCCACTTCTTCCACGCTCAGAAAGTGCGGCAGGCTTTGCCGGAATTTCGGCGACTCGATGCTGGCCGCCGGATCTTCGAGGATGAATCCTTCCATCAACGCGAACCGGAAGAAAGTCCGCAGGCTGGCAAGATGGCGCGCCACCGTCCGGCTGTCCAAGCGCATGTGGAACAGCGCGCTCAGGTAATCCATCACGTCGCTGCGCCGTATTGCTTCGCACTCCACGCCGCGCTTGCCCACGAACGCCGCGAATCTTTCCATGTCGCGCCGGTAGGCCTGCATCGTGTTCTGCGCGAGGCATTTCTCCACGCGCAAATAATTCAGGAACGTGTGAATCTGCGCTTCCACTTCCCTGCCCCCAGTCTCAATTCACAGCCCGGCGCCGCCACCCTCCGTCGCGCCCGCGTCATACACCGCTTCCGCGCGCCGAAAGAGCAGGAAGAACTCCCCCAGCTCCGGACAGCGCACCAGCCACGCCGCGCCGAAATAGACGCCCACCGACGCGGCGATCATCGCCGCGAGCAGGCCCGCCTGCGTCAGCACGTGGCTTACGCTCGCGAAATGCGTCACCCGCAGCGCCGCCCATGACGCCCCCGCCATCGCCGCCGCGCACACCGCCATCTTCGCCGTCGCTCCCGCCAGGCCTCGCGCGCCCACCCGCCCATACCGCTTGCGGAAGATCCATAAAAGCACGATGAAATTGAAATAGGCTGCCAGCGAACTTGCCAGCGCCGGCCCTCCGTTCGAAAAATAGCGGAAGAAAAAAAGCAGCAGCGCCACATTCAGCGCGATGTGCACCCCCACCGCGTAGGCGCCCACTCGCGCCGGCGTCATGGTGTCCGCCACGGAATAGTACATCGGCGCCAGCAGCTTCAGCGCCGCATACGCCGGCAGCCCCAGCGAATAGAAAAAAAGCGCGTGCGCCG
>Ga0206924_1044_pt1 | contig 15959 bp, 24 predicted proteins | sample Alteio_BWOrgHeat_61_FD_152947 | JGI IMG/M metagenome (GOLD analysis project Ga0206924, IMG submission 152947) | Enriched cells from forest soil in Barre Woods Harvard Forest LTER site, Petersham, Massachusetts, United States -... | ecosystem: Environmental > Terrestrial > Soil > Temperate forest >...
CTGAAAGAAAGACAAATCCAAGAGTAAGAATAAATTTCATGTGAATTAAGCTCCTTTAGGGGTTGCGCAATAGGCTTTGATTTTTATGATTTCGCCACTGATGACGGGATATTTTCTGGTTTCACGAATGGCCATAATTCCGGTGATGGTGCCATCCGTGCACTGTGAGCGTAGATTGCTTTGAATATTTTTGATGTATTCCAGGCTATAAACTCCGGCACCTGTGTGAGGTCCCATCTGAAAATATTCAATAAAGCGCAAAGCATCGTTGGTCTGTTTAGCGCCATCGTGATTCATCAGGAGCTTCGACATCGCCCTAGCGTCATTGAGATCGATTCCCATTTCACTGACTTTGATCTCGATAGGACGCAGTTGGACACTGTTCCGATTGTCAATATTTCCGAGCTGAACGTGATGCAAGACTGCACAGCCTGGAAGCAAAAGAACTGCAAGTATTTTTATTAAAAGCTTTGATTTCATAAAACCAGCGTACAACAAAATTTCGGTAATGCAACCCCCACCTCAGAAAGTTGCAGCCCTGCAGGGTTGCAACTTTCTGAGGTGGGGGTTGCCCTGATCCTACGCTTCTGGCTATGATGTCTCATGGAAAAAAATTCGATTATTTCAGTGAAAAATCTTAGTAAGACCTATGCTTCGGGGTTCAAAGCGCTGAAGAACATCAATTTGGAAATTCATCGGGGCGAGATCTTTGCACTGCTAGGTCCCAATGGTGCCGGCAAAACCACGTTGATCAATACGATCTGTGGCATCGTCAATTCAAGCTCAGGAACCGTCACTGCCGATGGTTTTGATGTCGTGAAGCAGTATCGCCAGGCCCGAGCCATCATTGGTTTGGTTCCGCAAGAACTTACCAATGATATGTTCGAAAAAGTGATCAACACGGTTGCGCTAAGCCGGGGACTATTTGGAAAAAAACCCGATCCTGCTCGGATCGAAAAGGTGATGAGGGCTTTGTCCCTTTGGGATAAGAAAGACAATAAGATCATGACTCTTTCCGGAGGAATGAAGCGTCGGGTGATGATCGCCAAAGCCTTGTCTCATGAACCTAATATTCTTTTCTTGGACGAGCCAACCGCAGGAGTGGATGTAGCCCTTCGCCGCGACATGTGGGAGATGGTTCGCGAACTGCGGAAAAATGGGGTCACGATCATCTTGACCACGCATTACATTGAAGAAGCCCAAGAAATGGCCGATCGAATTGGCGTCATCCACAAGGGCGAAATTATTCTAGTTGAGGAAAAGTCCACGCTGATGCGCAAGCTTGGAAAAAAACAGCTGACCTTAAATTTGAGTAATCCACTGACGAGTATTCCCGAGGAATTATCCGGGGAACGCTTAGAGCTGACCAACGATGGCATGCAGTTGGTGTATACTTTCGACACCAAAGCCGAACAAACGGGGATTGCATCGCTCATGAAGAGACTGGGCGAGAGGGGCATTGATTTCAAAGACCTGCACACGAAAGAAAGCTCGCTCGAAGATATATTTGTTAACTTGGTCGGGGGTCAGTCATGAATTTTTACGCTGTCAAAGCCATCTTTCTAGTAGAAATGGCAAGGTTTCGCCGCTCGATCATGCAGAGCTTGGCAGCACCGGTGGTCTCCACATCATTGTACTTCATCGTTTTTGGCTCTGCCATAGGCTCGCGCATGACAGACATTGATGGAGTGACATATGCCGCGTTCATCGTGCCAGGATTGACCATGCTGTCCGTCCTTGGCCAGAGTGTTTCAAATGGTTCGTTTGGAATTTATATGCAAAAATTTGTCGGCACGATTTTCGAAGTGCTTTCAGCACCCATTTCTTCCGCTGAAATCGTGTTGGCTTACGTCGGAGCGGCAGCGGCCAAATCGGTGATCATCGGAACGGTGATTTTGATCACGGCCAGATTTTTTGTTCCTTTTTCGGTCATGCATCCGCTGTGGATGATGGCATTTCTGGTGTTGACCTCGGTCACCTTCAGTCTTTTCGGATTTATCATCGGTATCTGGGCCGATGGTTTCGAAAAATTACAAATCGTACCTTTGATGGTGATCACGCCGTTAACTTTTTTGGGCGGTAGCTTTTATTCAATCAATATGTTGCCGCCGTTTTGGCAGAAGGTGACCCTGTTTAATCCAGTGGTGTATTTGATCAGCGGCTTTCGCTGGAGCTTTTATGGAACATCCGACTTGAGTATCGGCATCAGCCTGAGCATGACATTCGTATTCATGCTCATCTGCTTGGCGGTGATCGGATTGATCTTTAAAACCGGATACCGAATTAAGAACTAAGTTTAGATTCCATCAAACTGATAGTTGAAATCGATCACTTCAGTCACGGGAACTGTACTGCCATCGTCGTCCACGTAGGTGCCGTGCACTCCGATTTGACCTTTTCCTGAAAAACTGCGGCGAGGATCCCAAACTGCGATGCCACCGAATTTCACCGGACATGCATTGGTGTTCATGCCCGGGCTCAGCGGGATGGATTTGTGCTCGTTTGTATCCGCGTACCAAGTGTAAACCAAAAGTCCACCGGTGAAAGAGGCTTTGATCGCCGTCATATCTTCAGTGTTGGGGATCAAAACTTGAATCGAGTGTAGGTTCAGGGGAGTTTGGCCATGCCAGTTCAGCTGAAGCTCTGGAATTTCACCGTAGACACCGCTCACGGCAGAGTCAGGTTTTCCTTGGGCAATCGACTTGCAGCTAGAGGTACTCGCATTGATCAGCATGACACTTTTCTGTCCCAATGAAAAATCAAGATGAGGTCTTGCCGTTGCTACTGAAGAAATTAAAAGAACGCCTAGATAAAATCCATTTTTCATAGAGGTCTCCTGTTGGTTAGCTACGATTGGATCTCACCGATGAATGAAGGTCAATTCAATCTTGAAATAGTGACGCATCCGCGGGATCATTGAATCTTGGAGTGAATGAAGATGAAAATTTTGTTGGTCATTTGTTTTCTGTGCTCCGCCCCGCAATTCTCTTATGGGAAAGAGGGCAACATCAATACGACCATGTTCAAAGGTTCGAAGCGATTGTGGGCCCTGTACCAAGACAACGTGGCTTCACAGATTCAGTCGCCCAATATTACACAGTTCAACGGAGCGAATGGTGCCAGCTTTGGCACGGATATGGGTATGCCGTTCAGTTTTGTATTTGGACTTTCTTATTATCAAAATAAGGACGTGCGAGTCGCCTGGAAGGGAACGCCCAACACTCCCATCGAATTTTATGGATATCTGATGTACGCGGGAATCAAGGCAACAATGGTTGTTGGATTTTTTCAACCCTGGATTGGAGCCGGCTACAGTTTGGGAGTGTTCACAATGTCAAATCCTGCTGACCGTGATTCAAACAACGCAATGATTGCCATTTACTCTCGCGGCAGCAGAACAGCCTCCGGACCTTTTGGATTCGGAGGAATTGATTTTCACATGGGATCATCAGGCATTCGCCTGAGCTACAGCTTACAACAGATCAGCACCGATCCCGCGGTAGAGATCAGCAACCAAAGCTACAACATGACGATGGCACAGTACGGGGTTGGAATTTTCGCCGACTACTAGATCGCCGAACCAAGAAGAGGCTAGCGGTTGGCTGGCGCTACTGTTAGGAGCATGCCTAGGAATCCGCGGTCGGTTGCTCCGCTGAATCCGTTTCCTGAGAGGATGAATGGGCGGTGAGCTGGATAGGTTATTCCTGGTTGAGGGGAATATCTTTGGATGGTTACTGTGTCGAACAGGGCGTATTTTCTTGCCGTATTATAATTCATCTCTGGGTTGACTACTTTTACTTGGATTTGGTCTTCGCCCCAGCTTGTGTTGTAGTCGTAACCGAACACGGTGAAGTAGTGGCCGTTGTCGTGCACCCATTGGTTGGTGGTAGAATCGAACTTAAACCAGGCTATTTCTAGGATGATTGGATTTCCTGTCTTCAAGGCTTCGCGGATATCTTTGATGGTGACCTCGCGAGACGTTATCGGCAAAGTAGCACTTTGGTTGAACGGTGAAATCAGTTGTGTTGCACCGGTGTCGTATCCTGACTGCTTCAGAATTTCTAACGAACAATTGATTGCATCCAATGAGTCGGTTCCCTTGTTGAAATCCGTACGGCAGAGCGTGGTCAATTGTCGGACCACGGAATTGGGATTGATCAAATTTCCTGAGAGACCGTGTAGTTGCAATGCCGAAAATTTCGGACTGTGATAGGCCGCCAGGTACACCAAATCCTCTGCTAGAGCCGTAGGGAAACAAAGATTGGAAACTCCTTTGGAGCTGAACAGATCGGACAACGAAGGGTCGTTTTGATTGATGGCGAAGTTCGGAGAAAAAATAACACTCTCATCAAAAACTTTGGAATCGGTTTGCGGCTCTTGGGCCGCTGGAACGGTCAAATCAATCAGTGGATTGGCAACAGCTGCGGACACCGCTGGGTTTCCCTTTGATTCTGGAGCCATTCCTGGGGAAGAGGAGGCGGGCTGACATGCGCTGATCATTAGAGACAGCGTTAATCCAAAAAAAATATCTAAATGAGTTTTCATCGGAGGCCGCCTTTCGACAGATGATTATAAATAACCAGAGACTAATTTTCTGTCAATTCGCCCTGAAGCGATTGTAAGAATTCCTTCATCGTTTTCAATCGTAAAGAGCCCTCGTTCTTGGCGGCGACAGTGTTGAGGCGCTCATGAAGGCTCAACAGTTTAGTGAAGAAATGATCCAAAGTATTGGACTGGTCATCCGGTGTCCGACTTTGACAAAAAGGATCAATGGCAGAGTAAAGAGGTCTTTTCGCCAATCCACTAAAAGCAAAGCAGCGAAAAATTCCAACAGCGCCCATAGCATCCAGTCGATCCGCATCCTGCACCACTTTGGCCTCAACAGTTTCCGCCGCAACCTTCGCAGAAAAACTATGAGCCAAAATAGCATGATGAATGCCAGGCAAAAACTCAGAAGGATAACTCCAACCCGTCAATAAATCGACGGCCCTGTCAGCAGAAATGCGAGAAGCCTGACTACGCCGAGGATCAATCTTAGAAACATAAACACAGTCATGAAGATAAGCAGCAGGAACAACAACACGAAGCTCAGCATTCTCAAGACGCGCCAATTTCTTAGCTAAGGCAACAACCCGATAAACATGCAGAATATCATGCGAAGGATCCGGATTTTCCGCACAAACCCCAACCATATATTCTTCAAAAAATCGCTCAAATGAACTCATGCACAAGATGTAAAATTACGCTCCGTAGCTGTCAATTTTTTTCAGAGAAATGGAGGGCGCTCCTGCAAGCGTGACGCGTTTTTTGAACGTACTCGTTCAAAAATGCAGCGTGAACCCACGGAGGGGTGGGCCCCGGAACTAAAATACCATAGTCCCCTATTGACCCACGTTTACAAGATACTCTCCATTCCTCTGTAAAAAACTTCGACACTAAAAGCAAAAGTCTACACTTGGGCCAATTGATTCCCATCTTGGCTCTTTTGTTTGGCGGCAAAAAGACCGAAAATATAAGCTGATGGGGGATTTGGTGGCTATCGTTCGGAACATAAGGCTTTTCATTCTACTTCCGGCGCTGTTTATTAGCGCCGTCGTCTTGAGCGGATGCGCTGGCCCCACGACTCCATTTGGAGGTTTGGCCCCTTGGGATTTGCATCACTCTGAAAATAGCCTGGTCGAAGCTCAGAATGAATTCGAGTTCAATCAATCATTGCCAATTCTTTCGCTGACTTTACGTCATCCAGCTAGTTTGGCTGATATTGAATGGAATCGCCGAAAATCGCTTCAAGATAAGAACCAACCTTGGGTGCTTATGGATCCAGAACAAGTGAATTATGTGAATCCCATTGTTTTACGAATATACATTCACGACCCCAACAACAACGGCCATCGACCTAAGATTCGGCTGACCTATGATGACTGGGATCTCACCGCGAAAATTAAAGATAAAAGTAACTGGGAAAAAATATCAGAGACCGACTGGCAGTTCACCTCACGGCAAATTAAATTCAGTCCAGCACGCGTGGGCGAGCTCAAGGTTTCATTTTTCTCTCGGCAAACGGCTCATTGGGTCGGTACCAAGTTGACAGAGCCTAGTTGCATTTTCACAGCTCAAGATCAGGATCAGCAGATTGAGCAGACCGGTCGATTCCAGGTGGATGGGGCTTTGCTGGAAAAAATTCAAACGCTGTCCAAGTCCAACCAGGTCAATCCGAATCTGATCGCTGCATTGATCGCACAAGAGTCCGGGTTTAATTCTCGTGCGGTGAGCATGTCCCGTGCGATCGGGTTGACTCAGGTGACCCCCGTCGCAGAGAAAGAAATACTAAGCTATCATCCGGAGTTTCCGCAGTATCCAGGCTTGAACAAATACAGCTTCTTGCGCCTGTTAAGCCTAGTGAAAATGCAAGAGATCGGCCCGAACGAAGAGTGGCGCCTGGATCCTGAACAATCCATTCGCGGTGGCATCACTTATTTGGAGCTGGTACGGGATTATTGGGCGCGCTTTTCATTCACCCAACTGCAGAATAGAACTCCAGCTAGTTTGGTTAAGAATTCCAGAGCGCTCTCGGACCAAGAGGAACTTATTTTGACTTTGGCTAGCTACAATTCGGGTCCTGCTCGCGTGAAGCGCGCCTATTTGCAGGATCCTAAAATGTGGCTGAAGGACGAAAATCTCTCTGAGGCACGAACGTATGTTCACAAGATTTCTAGTTACTGTGCCAACTTTTCCCACGGGAAAGCGGGTCAATAATGAGTCGAAATCTACCACAGACTCTGAACACAGTCCTTAGCCAGCAACGGCATCGACCGTTCACGGGCAGGTATTTGAAATTTTTGAGCGTGTATTTTGCGGGTCTGACATTGTCGTTTCCAGTGCAAATTTTCATTCTTAAAGATTTTAATTTAAGTGATTCCATCAACTGGTGGGACTTTGTCCAGCAGATTCCATTTCTGAACTGGGCCTGCATGGCCAGTTACACGGCCACCTCGGTGGCACTGCTGGGTCGCTCTAAAAGACTGTGGGCTTATCTCACGGGTGCGGTGTTGATTACGGGAATCAACAATGCCTTCATCGCCTTTGCTGGATGGGACTATTCGGCGTGGCAATTGCTTTCTGGAGCCGTCCTTTTTTCTTTGCCTTTGGCTCCGACCTGGCTGTCACCGGTTTATCGAAAAATGATCTGGGCGCAAAAAAGTTCGATGCCTATGGCCTCACCAAGGTTTAAAAAACGTTGGAAGATTGAACTTGTGTCACCAGGTCAAGAGGCCCCGACCACGGGATTCACTATCAACATTTCGGATTCCGGTGCCTTGGTGCATCTGCTGAAAGAGTCTGCTCCTCAAAATTTATTTGATGTAAGGCTGACTGAAGCCCATCAGGGCATTGTTTTAGACTGCAAAGCACGACGTGTGCGCGATGATATTATTCCACGCGCGGGAAGAGCACCGATTCCAGTCATGGGAATCGAGTTTCTTTCTTTAAACGAGGAGCAAAAGCGACAGCTGCAGATCCATCTTAATAAAACCAAACCGGCCTAAAACGCGATAGGGTACTTAGTTTCGTTTATCGCATCTTTTTGCCGCAAAATGATCCACGGAGACCTTTCCCGGGCCACTGATCACAAACCATAACAGAATTACCAAATAAATATATTCATCTAGGGCCACTAGATCGAGCGCTCCGCCGATGTCCGCTCTTTTTGCTGTGAGGATCGCTACCAGCATAGTTCCCATCAATGGGACGGACGCCAGCCGGGTGAACAAACCCAATAGCACCAGGGTGCCACAGCCAAGTTCGACCACCGACACCATCTGTGCATTCAGTTCCGGAAAAGGTATCCCAAGGCTGGTGAAGTATCCCACCACCTTATCCAGATCGTGAATTTTTCCCCAGCCAGATAAGACGAAAATAGATCCGATGGAAATTCGGGCCAAAAGAACTGGTAGCCAATTCAATTTTTGCAACAAGTTCACGACTTCATTGTGGAGGTGACAAGCTTTACCCATTATTTTCATCCTTATCTAAAGTGTTACCAAGAGTTCCATAAAGAATTCCTTGTTCCATCCAATGACTGAAGTTTTTCGACACAGTCTCTGGATCTACATTTTGGAATTGAGACAGGGATTCTTCAAGGGAAATTTCATTTTTTAGGTTTTGCAAAATTTGCAGAAAGCCAAGATCTAAATCTTCCCAGAGCACATGGTCGTCGAAACGATAGATGATAAGACCACTGGATTTTTGACTGGCAGATGTTGCAGCTCCGTCAAGGATGGGGGTTAACATCCAGTCCGACTGCAGAAGTCGAACGGCGGGATGCACGCGAAATTGAACTGGATGTCCGGCGCTCATCTCCTGGCGCCAAGTGGCACAGGAGTCCGTGGGCTCTGATGCATAAAACGCTTCCACGTAGCTCCACTCAAACGCTGCTAGGGTGGGCACCCAGCCAGGCAGTGAAAAATCTTTGAACTGCGAGACGAAACGAGCAAAATTATTGCCGACCTCATCGATCGAAGTATAGCAAGAAGGAAATACCTTTAAGTATTCTGCGACCAACTTGGTGAAGGCCTCTTCACCGATGGCATTTTTTGTGCGAGAAAAATCATTTTCTAAACATTCCAAAATTCGAGAAAAATATCCTTCGGCGTAAATACTCAGTCGGCTGGTAGAGCTTGCGGTGCTAGTTTCGACCCAAGGAAGATGGGAAATGCCCGGCTGAGTGTAACGCTCCCGATATTTTTTCACGGTGGGTGTAGGATCGCGCAGGGCATCCTCTACACCTCGGGGATCGGTCACAATCCATTTCAACCAAAGCTGAAGATCACGCAAGCTGGGTGCAGGATTCACCGGCGCGCTCCGTTTCTTGTTCGAGGATGATCGCCGCTTTTCCGACTTCGGCGTGCAGTACGGAAAAATCAGGAATTTGGGCATCCCATTCCACCATTGTAGAAACGGATCCGAAAAGTTGAATAGCAGTCCGATAAAGTTCCCAAACTTCATTACAAACCGGGCCATCATGGGTATCCACAAGAATTTCCCCATTTCGAGAATGGCCGGCCAGATGAATCTGACCAATCCGCTCGCTGGGGAGCGCTTTCAAATAGGTGATGGGATCAAAGCCATGATTCACAGAACTCACATAGACATTGTTGACGTCTAGAAGCAGACCACAATCGGATCTTTTGGCGACCTCAGCCAGGAAATCCCACTCGCTCATTTCAGAGTGTTTAAAAGTGATATAGCTAGAGACATTTTCAAGCAGAATTCTTCGTCCCAGAAAATCCTGAACTTGCAGGATCCGAGAGGTCAAATGTTCCAGAGTTTCTTTGGTGAATGGTAGCGGCATCAGGTCATGAATATTTTCACCGTCAACGCCGGTCCAGCAAAGATGGTCAGAGATCCACTTCGGTTGAATCTGTGCCGATAACTCTTTGAGTTTTTTTAAATAGGAAAAATTCAATTCATCGGTCGATCCGATAGAGAGTGAAACTCCATGAAGCACGACTTCATATTTCTCACGAAGCTGCTGCAGAGTTTTTAGAGATCGACCGCCCCCAGATTCGCTGAGCCCCATGTAGTTCTCGGCGATGGCTTCCAACCAGCCCAACTGCGGAGAAGTCTGGGCGATGTGAGAGTAATGCTGCGCCCTTAATCCAAGCCCCATACCAAGATTTGGAAAAAGATTTTCGCGCTTCATTGGATTCTCACCATCGCCCTTGAGCCTTTACTTAGTTTTGGCTTCTTCGAAATGAACAGATTTGTCTGTTTGAGCCATTTTATCGCACTCAGCGCGAGTGGATTCTACGTGGCTTTTGCCTTTGCAACCGTTTTTACCTTTGCATTCGTTTCCACCTTTTTGGTGGCAGCCGCCTTTGCCTTTGCAAGCGTTGGCGCCCATGCAATGACCTTTGTCTGTCGGTTTGCCATCAGCCAAAGCTGAAGAGGCTGCTACCAAAGAGCTGGCAGCAAAAATTCCTGCTAGTGCTGCATTAACGAGCACGTTGTTGTTTTTCATTCGTGTTACTCCTTTCAAGAGTTTAAACCAGTGTACAATTACAACCTGCAACCACGAACGTGTCCAATAATTTCTATTTTGGGGCGAAAAGGGCCGTAAAAAACGTTTTTCACTACCGTGAGCTGCCAGTGTTGTGGCATGGCGCTTGCTGTTGTCTATGGAAAAAGGAAGGACTAATTATGAAAAACCGATGGTCAACGATAGCGGCAATGCTTGTTCTGGCGCCAATATTTTTTGTCGCTTGTAACTCTTCAAACGGAGGTGGAACAAACCCTGCTCCGGCAGTGGTAGCTCCGGCGGATACGACTCCGACGCAGCCTTATGTCACTCACCGTGGAGTAGGCCCATGGGCTCATTGGGCGCCACCAGAGCAACCACGTCCTGTTTACAATTGGCATTCAGAACGCGTGAGAGAAGTCACCTGTTCGGCCAGGGATTCCCATGGCGTACGTTTCTTGGTGATCGAACGCGACTACAAGGGACTGGAATTTAGAGATGTCATCGTCCGTATCGAGGATTCAGCCGTGGACCGTTGCTATGCCAACACCCATGGTGATGTTGGATGTCGCTTCGAGGAATGCCGACCTGGATACTAAGACGCCTACTTTTGTGCGGAAGCCAGCTTGTCGAAGTCGGCAGGATTGACGTCCTCAATGTGTGTGGCCAGATGCCAAGTATAACCATAAGGATCCTGCACTGAACCCGATCGGTCACCGTAAAATTGATTCTTGATCGGTCGGGATTCTTTGGCGCCAGCAGCGATGGCTTGCTTGAAGACCTGATCACAGTCCTCTACGTACAACATCATGCCAATGGGTGAGCCTCCCAGTGTTTGTGCTGATTTAATACCCATGTCGGGATTTTCGTCAGCCAACATGAAGCGGGAATTTCCAATTTGCATCTCGGCATGAGCGATCTTGCCTTCGTGAGCCATGCGAAAAATTTCCGTGGCACCAAACGCCTTTTTGTAGAAGGTCAATGCCTCAGCGGCGCCCTTCACCGACAAATACGGAGTCAAAGTCGAATAGCCTTGAGGAACTGCGTTCACGCGTTTGCCACTCTGAAATTCTTGGATATCTTTGAGCAAAACAGCTTCGTGGCCATCGGGCTTCACATTTTCATAAACTTTTCGGACCATTCCTGTCGGATCAATTAAGAATGTCGTTCGGTCCCAGTACATCGTGCCTTTGTAATCGGTTTGGCCCACACCCGCAGCCTTGAGCAGCTGAGCTTTGGTGTCGGCCAACAGGTCGATGGTGAACGAAAACTTCTTACAAAAATCTTTATGGGAATTCACATCATCTTGGCTTAGCCCAACAACATTCACGCCCAGTTTTTCGAACTGAGCTTTCTGCGCGGTGAAGGATTTTCCTTGAACGGTGCATCCCGGAGTATCGTCTTTCGGATAAACATAAAGGACCAACCACTTGCCGGCATAGTCCTGCAGTGTGCGAGTTTTTCCGTCCTGATTTTCTAACTGAAATGAGGGAAATTGAGTGCTGCTGGTGATCATGTGGTCCTCCTGATATTTTTGAGGCCGCAGAATCGTCTTATTCTTGAATCTTGTCCAGTGATAACTGCATCAAGGTTAAACCCAAAGATCTTGAGAATTTATTCGCAATATTGGGTAGCTCACCGACGATTTTAAAACCCTGCTTCTCATGCAGCGCGATGCTTTGTGCGTTGGAAGAATCCACCGCCGCAATCATATTTTGCAGACCTTGTTTTTTGGCCTGCAGGATGAGCGCTCGAAGAATTTACGTGCCTATTCCCTGTCCTCTCATTTTAGGAGTGACATGGAGGCTGTGTTCGACGGTGCATTTGTAGCCTGAGGCGCTGCGAAAATTTCCGTAGGTGCCATATCCGACAACGTGACCATCATGATCGGCGACCAGCCAAGGAATTCCAGCCGATTTTTTATCTCTATAGCGAACAGTGAATTCACTGAGTGGACGGAGTTCCTCTTCGAAAGTGGCCGTAGAGTTGACCAAGACTTCGTTGTAGATTTCAAGGATAGCTTCTAGGTCGGTCTCTGTGGCGGCACGGATCGTAATGTTTTTCATAATTTTAAATATCTACTCACTGAAAAAGGGCGTTCACCAATGAGTCGAACGCCCTTCAAGAAAAATAAAGACTATCTTCGAGTCAGCATGTAGGTCTCGGTGGAACCTGCATGAGAGACGGTCATAACATTGCCTTGTATGGAGTAATTGATTGAATCCATATGAATATCTATATTGCAGTTTAGGCCGTTCAAAGACTCATGATCTTGAGCAGATCCAAGGAAGTTCAAAGTTTGACCATCATAAGAGGAGGGCACCGTAGCATGAGCGGTAACGCTGACGCCATCATGAGTGCAAACATTAGTCAGTGATGTCGAATCATGGGAAATCGTGAATGTCACATCAAAGAGGAACCCATTGTCTGACTGTTGTGCGCCCCAAGAACCTTCGATATCTGCTGATTGTGCCAGTGCTAATCCTGAACCTGCCAAAACCACTAGTGCCAATAATAAATTCTTCATCTTATTTTCCTTTTGTAGATCACTCATGAGTGAGTGATATGTTTATTTTCGTTGAATCTATTTATTGTAGAGTTTCTGAAATCAGTCAACCGGAAGTCATTTCAAAAATGAAGCAAAGTGCTCCACGTTTGGAGCACTTTGCTCCTGTAATAGTTGACCGGGCGTTTACATCTATAATACAAAACCAATATGGACATCCAAGTAGGCAGCAGAGCAGCAGATATACTGCTCAAGAAATTCAAAGAGATTCAGCTGCGCAATCCACAGTGGTCGCAGCGCGCCTTTGCCCAAAAATTAGGCGTAAGCTCGGGTGCACTATCGGAGATTATGAAGGGTAAGCGAACCATGACGCCTCGGCTGAAAATGAAAATAGCCGGTGCCCTTCAGCTTTCGCCATCAGAACAATTGGATTTCTTTGACGATGATTTGCCGTCACACATGAGACCGGTTCGCCACGAATATTTCCAACTTTCAGAAGATCAGTTTCATCTCTTGTCGGATTGGTGGCACTACGCCATTCTAAACTTGGTGAAAACCAAGGGCTTTTCATCCGATCATGTCTGGATGGCGCAGCGCTTAGGCTTGCCGAAGAAAGTGGTGGCAGAAGCCTGGGATCGCCTTTTTCGCTTGGGACTATTGAAGCGCTCACAGGGCAAGGTCATCCGTGAATACCCCAGGATAGCTACCAACGACGACCTGTTCGACCTTTCCATTCAGCGGGCGCACATTGAGGACACTAAACTCATCGAAAAATCTCTGATGGAAGTTCCTGTGCATCTGCGCGATCACACTTCGGTCACCCTGGTTATGAATAAAAAGAACATCAAAAAAGCCAAAGAAATGATTCGCGCTTTTCAAGACAGCTTTTCTGAAGAGATTGAAACTAAAGCCAAAGAAGGGCCGGGCGAAGAAGTTTTTCGCTTATCCATATCTTTGTTTCCACTGACTCAAATTAAGGAGAACGCAAAATGAAACTGATATTTATTTTAGGGCTGGTAGCGACTCAAGCCGCTTTCGCCGGAGACAAAGTTGGAAATGGCGGGGGCCTTTGGGCCTGTGAAAATCCCCAGGCACAGATTCAGTCAGCCAAGATGGTGGATCTATTCGAGGCGCAAACCCAATTTGGGCTGTCGATCAGTCCAGAGCCTGGTTTGATGGCGCAACAGATTGCGCTCAAGAAAACGCAGCAACTCAAGGCAGTGGATGCGGCAATCACTAACAAACTGGGCATCTACTTGGACGAAGTTTTCCATAAAACTCAGTTTGTGAACGCGGCGTTGGAGTTAGTGGACGATGCTCTGTATCTTATCGAACCTCTTCCCGCGACTTGCCCTGCCGGAGCATGGAAATATGTTCAGTTTGCCAACTTCACTGCACAGAACCAGGTTTTGATTCGAAATGATATTTGGATTTCAGCGGCGGTCTCTGAATTAGACAAGGGCGCGCTTCTGGTTCATGAAGCTGTCTATCGGTGGATGCGGGTCGCGTATTCTGACACCAATTCAGTTCGCAGTCGGCAGATCGTAGGCCTTTTATTTTCCACTCTGAGTCCAACGGAAGTGAGCAAAAAGATTCAAACGCTGCTGGGTCCTTCTTCGGAGCCTGGTGTGCTGGACACCTGGGCCTGCATGCTCACGAATAAAAATGCTGAGAAAAGCTTTTTGGGTTTCGGTAAAAACCCGGCAGCGGCTCGTTTCAATGTCTCTCAAACTTGTAGTGAAGCCACCTCGCCATTTTTTTGCGATCAGGCGAACGCCAATTGCGAACAGGCCACGTCCAACGCCGAGGCATGGATGTGCCAGGTGAAGAACCCCAACACGAGCAGAAGCTTTGCCGGTAACGGACGCACAACAATAGAGGCTACTTATCAGGCAGTAAAAAATTGTGAAGACGCGTCCGACAACGGTTTCTTTTGTCACGACCCTATTTGCACTCATAACTAGAGCAGGAGTTACCTATGAAAATGATTTTAGTATCAATCATCGCTGGAGTGGCCACGATGTTATCGGCCTGTAACCAATCGGTCAGCGCCAGTTCCCAAGATATTTCTTACGACTTAACTCAAAACCAGTGCCCCACGGGAAAGCACAGTTTCAGCAATAATGGGGACCTTTGCGCAGCCCTTCAGGATAATTCGTTGAATCACAATTGCGCTTTGGATCTCCGCCAGCAAAGATTCGAAACTGATTGTCCAGGGGCTACATTTTCGCCACATTAAATCCCAAAATGCTGAACGAACGGCCAGTTTCACAGATGTAGAGACCATTTAGTAACCGCTTTAAACTTCAGCCGGGTCCTCAATTTAGGAGGATCTATGAAAATAAGCATCTTGTTAGCCGTAGTCCTAATGATTTCTTTAGTCGCCTGCAGTTCAAAAAAAGTCAGTGACGACGACGTCGTCCAAATCAAAAATAGAACTGAGCGCTTTGAGTTCAGCCGACGGTAACGGTACGGTTACACCAGCAGAATGATGGCTCCCGTGGTGATTAATAGTCCTGCAAAAATTTCTTTGGCCTGCAAGGTCTCTTTCAAAAAGACGGCAGCCAGGACCATAATAAGAACCACACTCAATTTATCCACCGGAGCCACTCGTGAAGCCGGACCCATTTGCAGAGCCCGATAGTAACAAAGCCAAGACAGCCCAGTAGAAACCGCCGAAAGGCTCAAAAACAAAATCGTCTTAGAAGAAATAGTCTCTGGCCGCTGCCACTCCGAACGAAAAGTAACAATCAGAGCAGTCACCAGAACAATAACAACCGTACGAATAAACGTAGCCAAATTCGAATTGATATCAGCCACACCCACCTTGCCAAAAAGGGCCGTCAAGGCAGCAAAAAAAGCAGAACCCAAAGCAAAGAACTGCCAAGAACTAAAAAAAACCATAGGACCTCCAAATAGAAATATTTTTCATATCAGTTCCCCTCTTAGGAAAAGACATACTTTTAGGTCTGCATAGCTGACAATAGTGTTCTTAGGGGTGTTCAAATGCGAGTTCGGAGCACAGGCCCAACAAAAACTCCATGCCCAAGGCACAAAGCTAAGCGCAGTTGCGACAGCAACCAGCGCCAAGGGCCGAGCACCGTATGTCTGAGTATTTGAACACCCCTAAGAACACTATTGTCACCGAGCACGATCTAAAAGCACCGCGACCTGTAATCCTCCTCCACTCACATTCACCTTTAAACTATGATTGGTGGCACGGCACATGAGTCCTCCGACTTCGAAATGAAGAAAGCGATCTTTGGCCCAGTCGTACTGAACAAAAACTCCGAGATCAGAAATTGCCCGTTTCGGCCGCGAAAGCAGGCCGTTGACCTCAATCAAATTTAATTCCGTTTTCTTTTGCAGCACCCACTCGTGGCGTTGGCGGGTAGGAATTTTTCGGATTTTTTTCTCTAACTCACGATTCATAAAAAC
>Ga0206924_1114_pt1 | contig 15720 bp, 8 predicted proteins | sample Alteio_BWOrgHeat_61_FD_152947 | JGI IMG/M metagenome (GOLD analysis project Ga0206924, IMG submission 152947) | Enriched cells from forest soil in Barre Woods Harvard Forest LTER site, Petersham, Massachusetts, United States -... | ecosystem: Environmental > Terrestrial > Soil > Temperate forest > O...
CCGCGCCGCTGAGGATGCCGGCCTGGATGGTGGCGCCAATGGCGACGGCCTCGTCGGGATTCTGTGTGGTGTTTGGCTCACGCCCAAAAATCTCCGCGACGAGGCGGCGCACGAGCGGCATGCGGGTCTGGCCGCCGACGAGGATGATTTCGTTGAGCTCGGCCGGACTTAGTTTCGCATCGGCGAGCGCGCGGCGGCAGTGCCAACGTGTCTTTTCCACGATGGGTGCGGCGAGAGATTCGAGTTCGGCACGGGTGAGTTGATAAGTGAGGCTTTCCGTCCCCGCGGCGAAAGGCAGCGGCAACTCGACGGCGTCTTCCGTGGAGAGCCGATGCTTGGCCGCAATAACCAGGTCGCGCTTTTGCCAATCGGGAATCGGTAACTGACAGGCTGCGATCAATGCGTTGTCGATGTCGTCGCCGCCGAGGCGGGTGTTGCCATTGGTCGCGAGGACTTGGAAGACACCCTGGTTCAGTTCCAGGATCGAGATATCGAAAGTGCCGCCGCCGAGGTCGAAGACGGCGATCTTTGACTTATCGCCCAACTTATCCAGACCGTAGGCGAGTGCGGCGGAGGTCGGCTCGTTGACGATGCGCTCGACGGTGAGCCCCGCCAGTTCGCCCGCGGCTTTGGTGGCGTTGCGTTGCGCATCGTTGAAGTAAGCAGGGACGGTAATGACGGCGCGCGTGATGGTGGTTTCCAGTGCGCGCTCGGCGTCGGCTTTGAGCTTGCCCAGCACGAGAGCGGAAATCTCCTCGGGGGTATAATCTCGGTCGCGGATGCGGATGCGGACACGCCCGCCTTTCTCGCCCGCGAGTGCGTAGCTGACATCATCTGCTTCTTCGCCTGCGCGGCGGCCGATGAAACGCTTTACCGAGTAAGTGGTGTTTGCGGGATCGATGGCCCGCATGCGGCTCGCGGCCCGTCCTACAAGCGGCGGTCCGCTTTCCGGAAAGTGAACCACGGAAGGTGTGAGGCGTTCACCTTCGGCATCTGCGAGCAGGATGGGAAAGCCCGCGTCCATGGCGCCGATGAGCGAGTTAGTCGTGCCGAGGTCGATGCCGACGATCATTTAACCGGAGCGCCCTTAGGGCGTCTGCTTGAGGAGCAGCAAGAGACCGGCATTCGCGCAGATGGCGATCCCAAAGAAAGCGCAGGCCAGCCAGGTGGTGAGATGGCCGGAGGCGGCGTCGGCGAGGGCGAGGGGGACGGACATCGGCACGGTGACCACCTGCGCGCCGATGATGTCGTTGAGCGCCCAATTAAAGCCGTTGCCGTCGCCATAAACCTTGCGCATCTCCGGCGGCGCCTTATCCGGCGTGCTGTGGCAGGTGAGGCAACTTACATTGCCGACCTTGAGCGGACGGGCCAGGACAAGCGTCTCACCGGCGGGTGTGCTGCGGTGGCCCAGATATTCGGTTTGCACCGCGCTCTTGCGGAACTGGTTGATGACGTCCGCTTCCCAATCGGTGCTGCGATCGCGTGGATTGGTGGGGTTGAGCGTGGCTTCCTTGTAAGTGTAATCGGGATATTTCTCGTTGAGGTAATGCGAGATCTCCGTGGCGGCGAAGGCCGGGACCGACTGGGGGTGAAATTCCGTGTCGAGCAGTTCCTCGGGCTTGTTGCGTACGGAGTCGATCAGTTGCTTTTGGCCGTCGAGCACGCGCTGCTGCCCCATCAGGTAAGCCAGCTTGGCGCTCCGGTAGTGGACATCGCGCGGAATGCTGGGATCGGCATCCTTGGGCAATTCGTCGAGGGTCTTTTTAAATTCGGCGATGGCTTCCTGGAGCTTGAAATTCTTGCGCTGGAGCAGGGGAGCGACCTGCTTGGTGGTATAGGTGCGGCTGGAACTGGCGGTCTCCATGATGAGCCGCGCGATCTGGAGAATCTGCTCGCGGGCGTTGGACTCGAGCACGTCGCGCGCAATGTGAGCCACGCCGGCCAGCACGAGCGCGAGCAGCGGAAGAAACACGAGATTGAATTTCAGCACCTTGTTCATAGTTCAACGATTGCCAGCGTCGGTGGCGATTACACAACGGAAGCCGACATCATCCTCGCGGAAACTTGGATCAAAGCCGCGCCGATAGGAAGAAAGCATTTCCTCCTGGCGGGAAGTGGCCCATGAGCCGCCGCGCAACACGCCCCACCGTGGATTGGCAGTGCCGTACGGGCCGTCACACCATTCCCAGACGTTGCCCGCGAGATCGGCGATGCCGCGCTCATTCGGCTTGGAGCCGGGCACCGGGCAGGTACGGGGAAAGGGATCGTGATAGAATGGAATCACCGGCCAAGTGGCGGGCGTCCCCGGCTTGGCTTCCGTGCCGGCGTAGTTGCCGGCGTTTTCCGGCGGCGGAAAAACGCGACCCCAAGGATAGATGCCCTTGATCTTGCCACTGCGCTCCTCGGGGGTGCTGCCGGGTTCGTAGGAGAGGCCCACGGCTTCACTCCACTCGCGGTCGGTCGGGAGGCGGTAGAATTGCGCTGCGGTGAGGGCGTTGGCGGCCCGCTCTTTTTCCGTGAGCCACTTGCAAAAGTAGGTCGCGTCTTCGCGCGAGATGCCGACCACGGGATGCTCGGGCGATTGCTTGAAACCAGGGTCCTTCCAGCTATGGCCGTGGTCCTTGAAGCCGTCGGGCTGAAGTGAATCCATGCCGCCCGTAGCGTCGTAGCTGGTCTCTTGCACGAACGCTTCGAAATCGCGCACCCGCGTCTCGGTACCAGCCATCCAGATTACGCCCAAGGGAATGTAGGTCATGCCCAGACTGTTCTTCCAAGGATGACCGGGTTGGGGCGGCTGCCGCGGAGCGCTCGCGACCGGACTACTGGCGGGCGAAGATGCCGGTGTGGCGGGCTTGACTGACGGTGGAGATTTCTTGCCGGAAAGCAGGAAAGCGCTTCCCCCTAAAATGATGACCAAGGCAGCCGCCCCAGCGAGGAGCGGTCCGTAGATGGGCGGTTTTCTTCCCTGAGTGCGATGCTCGGACCGGGGAGGGGGAGCGGTCTTCGCCGCGGAAACTGGTTCCGGCTTCGGCGCTGGCGGAACCGGCTTGTCGGCAGGCTTGGCGCGTGGAATCGGAACCGAGGCCGCGGCAACCGCCGGGTCCTGCGCACTCATTGGCTGCGTGGGACGCAAGGTGGCATCGAGCGCCCCCTTGCTAAGTTGGGCGACGAAATCCTGCGCCGAGGGGAAGAAGTCGCTCTTCGTGAGACCGCGCCGGATCACCGCGTTGCCGTCCTCGGAGACATTCGAGATCGGCCCCGAGGCGCCGGGTTTGCCGCCCAGCAGATCGTAGGCGATCGAGGCGAGCTGCGCGATCGCGGCGGGCCGGCAGGCATCACGCGCGCCGATCCTGGTTTTCTCGGAAGACGGGCCGAGTTCGTCGATATCCTCCAGGCCGCCGAGCGGATCGACTTTGACGAGGAAGACCGGCCATTCCGGGATGGGGCAGCGCAACACGAGTTGGGCGTCGGGCTCGCCGAAGCCCTCGGGGAAATGCAGGAGCACATCGCGCAGTTGCAAGGCAGGGCACAGGCCGAGATCGCGCGCGGCGTCAATCGCCGGCGCGATTTGCCCGAGCAGCGTCAACGTCTCGCGAAGTGTGAGCTCGCGGCGCGCGCGCAGGAGATCGAGCAGAGAAAAGCCCTCCAGCCACTCCGAGACGATGTAGCCAAACGTGCTCGTCCGTTCGGCGGCGAGCACGGCCATAAAGTGCGGATTGCTTGCGCCCTGCACGCGTTCCATTTGCTCGCGGAGGGGCGTGAAGGCCGTCGCATCGCACCGCACTACTTTCACCCGCACCCGGCGCTTTTGCGTGGTATCCTCGGCGTGAAAAGTGCGGCCGGGATTGGCCGGATCGACGTCCTCGATCAACTGGTAGCGGGAGCCGAGCACCGACCCCGCGCCGGGCTGCGGCTGGAGGCCGTGCTTGCTGCTCAGGCCGATGGTCTCCAGCGCCTCATCGAAGGTCACCGTCGCGGTTTCGCCGGACGAGGCTTTGTCCGCGCTCTGGAGGATCTCGATGCAGTGCTTGAGTTCGGTGCGCAATTCCTGCGGCGGGATACGCGCTTCCATATCCTTCTCCAACATCTTGCGCAGGACGCCCACGACACAGGCCGGAAGCACGGCGAGCGACTCGAATTCCGGCACCTTGTCGAGGTGCTGCGCGATGACGCTGGCCACCGAACCCATGAAGGTCGGCTTGCCGGTGAGCATGAACCACAGGGTGACGCCGAGCGAATAGATGTCCGAACGGATGTCCTCGGAACGCTGGTCGAGCTGTTCCGGGCTGGCGAAGTACGGTGTGCCGACGAAACCGGTGGAGGTCAGCGCCCCAGCGGTTGAACTGACGAGCGCGGACTTCACGAGGCCGAAGTCGATGACCTTGACGATCATTTCCCCATCGTCTTCGCGCACGAGCATGAGATTCGAAGGCTTGATATCGCGGTGCACGAGCCCCTGCTTGAGTGCGGCGATGAGCGCCGCGGCGACCTGGCTGGCGATCTCGAGCGCGAGCACGGCCTTGAGGGGGCCATCTCTCTTGACGCGGGCGTCCACGGTTTCGCCCTCGATGAATTCCATTGCGTAGAAGTAGGACTCGCCGTGCCGCCCGAGATGAAAGACAGAGGCGACATTCCGGTGCCGGAGCTGAGCCGCGCCACGCGCTTCGCGCAGGAACCGCTCGGCTGCTGTCGGGTCGTTCAGATACGCGCCACTGATGACTTTCAGGGCGACGTTGCAGCGCAGGTTCGTGTCGAACGCCTTGTAGGTCACCCCCATGGCCCCGTGACCCAGTTCCGCGAGGGAACCGTCCTCACGTTTTAGGAGTTCGTAATGCTCGAATTTTTCCGGTTGGGGCATTGGGGCGGCATCAGAGCCGGGAGCCAACCTAAGCGTTCCTCTGTTTTCGAGCAATCTTTCCCCGCTGGACGGATCGCACCTCCCTCAGCCAAGCCCGTTTACGCCGGTTTGATGTAGATGCCGATCACCGGACGCGGATAAGGCTCGGATGAAGTGAAATCGCTGGCGAATCCGGTTTCCGTGCGCAATTCCACGTGCCCGGCATCATGGCCGCCGTAAACGATTACGGCGCCGATCGGGGCGTCGAAGGGATTGCGGGTGGAAATCTTCTTGAAGCCGTAATTGCGGGTCAATTCGTCACCGGCTTCGCGCGCCCAGGCACTGGTCGGGCGGCTCTGAATGACGTTGGCGGCCACGAGCGCGTCCTTCACATAAGCCCAGCAGTGCCACGTCATGTGCGGATGCGCCCGCTGGCGGGCGATCTCGGCGGCGCGGATCATGCGCGCATCATACTGCACACCCTTCGATTTCACCCCAAACATCGTCTGCTCCGCCGGCGTGAGCACGCGGGCATGCGATGGGTCCAGCAGCGAGTCCCCGGCGGCGGACGAAGTCGCGGCAGCGCCGAGTAACAGCAGGGTAAACAGGATGGGAAGTCGGTTTTTCATCATGGGCTTGGTGAAATCGAAGCACGGCAACTCGCCGCGCTTTTCTCACCATTAAATTAGCATCGCTCATGCCCTTGTACAGTTCGGACAAAAAGGATTTCTACTGAGGAGCCCCAGGGAAAACCCTGAGGCCTCCGCAGCGCCCATTTTCACTGTAAATGGGAAGGAAATAGGCCGCGCCATAGGCGAAACGAGGCGCGGCCAGCCGCTCCCGCACTGATGACACAGTTGTCGCCGCACCGGGGCGAATGATTGTTGACGCTCCGCGAGGTGCCCGTTTTAGTGTCGCGCGGTTTTTTTCTCAAAACACGCACTAAACACACCATACAAAAACAATGATCAAAATTGGCATCAATGGCTTCGGTCGCATCGGCCGCCTGGTCTTTCGCGCGATCCTCGACCAAGGACTTCTCGGCAAGGAAATCGACGTCGTCGCCGTCAATGACCTCGTCCCGGCGGACAACCTCGCTTACCTCGTCAAATACGACTCCACCCAAGGCCGCTACAAAGGGGAAGTCTCGAGCGCGAAATCCGATCCCTCCGTTGCCGAGGACGACCTCCTGATCGTCGACGGCCACAAGATCAAGGCCCTCGCCGTGAAGGAAGGCCCCGCTGCCCTGCCTTGGAAGGCGCTCGGCGTCGACATCGTCATCGAATCCACCGGCCTTTTCACTGAAGGCGAGAAGGCCAAGGGCCACATCACCGCCGGCGCGAAGAAAGTCATCATCAGCGCCCCGGCGAAGAATGAAGACATCACCATCGTCATGGGTGTGAACCACGAGAAGTACGACGCGGCCAAGCACCACATCATCTCGAATGCGAGCTGCACCACGAACTGCCTCGCCCCGGTCGTCCACGTCCTCCTCAAGGAAGGCTTCGGCGTCGAGGAAGGCCTCATGACGACCGTCCACAGCTACACCGCCACGCAGAAGACCGTCGACGGCCCGTCGAAGAAGGACTGGAAGGGCGGCCGTAGCGCGGCGATCAACATCATCCCGTCCACCACCGGCGCGGCCAAGGCCGTGGGCCTCGCCATCCCGGAAGTGAAAGGCAAGCTCACCGGCATGTCCTTCCGCGTTCCCACGCCCACCGTCTCCGTCGTCGATCTCACGGTCAAGACCGTGAAGGAAACGACCTACGACGAGATCAAGGGCGCGATGAAGAAAGCCAGCGAGACCTACCTCAAGGGCATCCTCGCCTACACCGAGGACGAAGTCGTCTCCAGCGACTTCATCCACGATGCGCACAGCTCGATATTCGACGCCGGCAGCGGCATCGCGCTGAACAACCGCTTCTTCAAGCTCATCAGCTGGTACGACAACGAGTGGGGCTACAGCAACCGCTGCGTCGACCTCGTCAAATACCTCGTCGCCAAGGGAATCTAACCGCTCCCGAAAGCCACTTTCCGCGCCCGCCCTCGGCTCTGCCGTCGGCGGGCGTTTTGCGTTTGCCACTGGTAGGGAACGCTCGCCGAGCGCTCCGACGCTTTTGGAGCGATTCTCGAAAGTAATTTCCGTATCGATGGAGGATACTCCGCGAAGCGATCCAAATAAAACCTGTCATTCCGAGAGCGTAGCGGAGCGGAGCCGAGAGCCGAGCGAAGCGAGACAGCCTGCGGAAGAAATGGGGCAAACCTCTGACTTCCGTGGGCAGCGGTGGTGCGGAGCCCCTCCCAGTGACAGCGCGCTGCGTTACGTGGAGTGATTGAAGCCATTGACGAGCGCGCAACCGAGGACGAGATTTCAGCAGTCCCAGAGGAGCAAATGAGGCCCGCGACCCGATATTCTTCGTGTAGTCCCAAGCAAAATCCCCACCTATTATGAATCAACCCGTCCAGACGACATTCCGCAACCTTGGTCATTCCGTAGCCATCGAAGCCCGCGTGCAGGAGGAAGCCGAAAAACTCGACAAATACTTCGACCGGATCACCAGTTGCCGGGTCGTCATCGAGGCGCCGCACAAGGATCACCGGCGGGGCAACCCCTTTCATGTGCACATCACGCTCGGCGTCCCGGGCCGGGAACTCGTCGTCGCCCATGAACCCTCCTGGCGCGCCGCCGTGGAAGGCGGCAAGGACGTGCCCTTGCAAAAGCACCGGGAAGTCGAGGTCGCGCACAAGGACCTGCATGTGGCCATCCGCGACAGCTTCCTCGCCCTGCGCCGGCAATTGCAGGATTACGTCCATTGCCTGCGCCAGGAAGTGAAGGCGCATCACCCGGCGGAAGTCGCCAGCGAGTGACGCCTCGGGCCCGGAAGCGGTGACGGCCCAAGGCCGAGCGCGAGGCACGGCTTGAGGCGGCAGGAAGAAAAAGCCGATTTCACGGCCGTTGGGGGACGAGTTATCCAGCGGCTCTCAAAACCGCTTGAGCCTGCGGTCGACCAGAATGCGTTCCATTGGTCCTATTGGTCCTATTCTTTCGATTCCTCGCATCTCTCACTGGCGAAGGTGGAAAACGTCCCGGTTGGCAACGGTTGGCTCGCATCCGATGGGTCCCGTCCGGTTTGCTGTGCTATGCGGTACCGCTCTTTTCCACTAAGCGTTGCGCCGATTGGCGCATTGATTAACTTGCAACCGCCCTCGCATTCACTCTGAACCACTGTGCGCCGTCACCAGCAATGGATGGCGGCAGGCTAAACCTCCCTCCACTCGACTTGTCATGAAATCAACCGTGCCCTTTATCGGTGCTCTTGCGCTGGCGCTTGCCTCCACTGTCTCCGGGGCCGGAGCGTCGCTGCCGGAGAAAATCGAGTTCAATCGCGATGTGCGCCCGATTTTCTCGGATAAATGCTTCTTTTGCCATGGAACGGACAAGGCGCATCGCGATTCGGGGCGGCGGCTTGATTTGGCGGATGGGCCGGATGGCGCTTATGCGAAAAAGGACGACGTCATCGCGATCAAACCGGGTGACTTGAAAGAGAGCGACGCGTGGGAACGGATCATGAGTGATGACAAGGACGAGGTGATGCCGCCGCCGAAGTCGCACAAGACGCTAAGCTCCGCGGAAAAGGACATCATCAAGCGCTGGATCGAGCAGGGCGCGAATTATCAGAAACATTGGTCGTTCGAGCCGCCGCAACGTGCGCCTCTGCCAGAGGTGAAGGAGAAGGCATGGGTTCGCAATCCGATCGACACCTTTGTCCTCGCGGGACTCGAAAAAGCCGGACTGAAGCCCGCGCCGGAAGCCGATCGCCGCACGCTCGCCCGGCGGCTGTCGCTGGATCTTACGGGCCTCCCGCCGAAGCCGGAGGAAGTCGATGCCTTCGTCAAAGACGACGCGCCCGATGCCTACGAAAAGCTGGTCGCGAAGTTCATGGCCACGCCGCAGTGGGGCGAGCATCGCGGACGCTACTGGCTCGATGCGGCGCGCTACGGAGACACGCACGGCATCCACATTGATAATTACGTCGAAATGTGGCCCTACCGCGATTGGGTCATCGCGGCGTTCAATAAGAACATGCCGTTCGACCAGTTCACCATCGAACAAATCGCCGGCGACCTGCTGCCGAACCCGACACGTGAACAACTCATCGCCACCGGCTTTCATCGCTGCAATATCACTACCTCGGAGGGTGGCACGATCGACGAAGAGAACCTCGCGATCTACGCCAATGACCGCGTGACGACGACGTCGTGGGTGTGGCTCGGTCTCACGGCGAATTGCGCCGCGTGCCACGACCACAAGTTCGACCCGATTACGCAGAAAGATTTCTATTCCATGGCCGCGTATTTCCGCAACACGACGCAGCCGGCCAAGGATGGGAACGTAAGAGACACCAAGCCGGTCATCTATCTGCCTAGCGAGAAGGACGAGTCGCGCTTCAGGGAATTGCCGACGGAACTGGCGACGGCGCGCAAGGGGCTCGTCGATCGCCGACCACAGGCCGGGAAGGACCTCGAACAATGGCTCACGAACGCCAAAGCCGAGCAGGTGGAGGTCAGCAACGCGTCGCTCGAAGTGAAGCTTCCGTTCGAAGAAGGCACCGGAGTCGACGTTCGCGGCGAGAGCAACGGCAACGCCGTGGAATTCAAAGCGAACGGCCCGATCGAATGGCGCGAGGGCGGCAAATTTGGCAAGGCGCCCGCGTTGACCAATGGCGCGCATTTTGATCTTGGCGACCTCGCCGGCTTCGACCGTGACCAGCCATTTTCGGTCGGGGCATGGGTGAATGTGCCGCCGGACCTGGGCGAGGCTGCCATCGTCGCGCGCATGGATGATCGCGCCGGGTTGCAAGGCTGGGAGTTATTTGTCCAGGGCAACAAGTTCGGCGCGCAGATCGCGACGGCGAAGCCCGCCGCTGCACTGCGGGTCACTTCCAAGAATGTCACGGCCCGCCCCGGCAAGTGGCAGCATGTGCTGGTCACTTATGACGGCTCCGGGTCATCCTCGGGATTCCGGCTCTTCGTAGATGGCCGCGTGCAGGTGGTGGTGGCTCAAGGTGCTGCCCTGAAGGGTTCCGCACGCGCCGACGTTCCGCTGCGCATCGGTCAGCGCGAAACGAAATCGAAGTTCGCCGGCGGCCAGGTGCAGGACGTGCGCGTCTATCTGCGCGAACTCAGCACTGGCGAGGCCCGCTCGCTGCCCGACGAGCACAATCTCCGCGCCGCCTTTGCCGTCCCGGCAGAAAAACGCACTCCCGCACAGAAAGCTTCGCTGCTCAACTTCTACGTCGACAATCTCGACGGGCCATCCATCGAACTCGCCTTCCGCATCGAGGAACTGGAGAACGAAAAGACAACCATCGAAGACCGCTCGACGGTCTCCGGCATCCAGGAGGAAAAGCCCGGCATGGCCATGGCGAACATCCTCATCCGTGGGGCCTACGACAAGCTTGGCGAGCAAGTCACCGCCGCCCCCTTCCACGCGCTGCACCCCATGCCCGCGGGTGCGCCGCCGAATCGCCTCGGCCTCGCGCAATGGCTCGTTGCGGCGGACAATCCGCTCACCGCGCGCGTGACCGTGAACCGCTACTGGCAGGAACTCTTCGGCACTGGCATTGTCAAAACGGCGGAGGACTTTGGTTCGCAAGGGGACCTTCCGTCCAACCCGGAACTGCTCGACTGGCTCGCCGTCGAGTTCCGCGAAAAGGGTTGGGATGTGAAGAAATTCTTCACCCTCCTAGTGACCTCGGCGACCTACCGCCAGGCCCCCACGACTTCCCCGGAGAAGCGGGAGAAAGATCCGGAGAACCGGCTCCTCTCGCGCGGCCCGCGTTTCCGTATGGACGCGGAGATGGTCCGCGACTACGCGCTCGCGGTCAGCGGCGAACTTTCGCTGAAGATGGGCGGCCCCGGCACCAAGCCCTATCAGCCGCCGAACATCTGGGAAGTGGTCGGGCTCGGCGGAGCGCGCTATACCCAGGACCAGGGCGAAAATCTCTACCGCCGCACCGTTTACGATTTCTGGAAGCGGGAGTCGCCGCCGCCGAACATGGAAGTCTTCAATGCGCCCACACGCGAGAATTGCACCGTCCGCCGCGAGCGCACGAATACGCCCATCCAGGCCTTGGTCACGCTGAACGATCCGCAATTCGTCGAAGCCGCGCGCCGGCTGGCCCAGTCGTCATTGAAAGAATCCGGCGATTCCTCCACCGCGATCGCGAAGATGGCCGAACGGGTGCTGCTGCGCCCGCTTTCACCGGCGGAGACCGCCGTGCTCACGCGGACGGCGAGCGACATCGAGCAGCAATTTACCAACGACCCGGACGGAACCAAAGCCTTCCTCGCCGAGGGGGAAAGCAAGGCCGATCCCAGCCTGCCCGCCCCACGGCTCGCCGCGCTCGCCATGGTCGCGAACGAACTCCTCAACCTCGACGAAACGCTGAACAAATAATCGCCCGCCATGAACTGCAACTCGCATCTCTTCGCCAATCTTCCCGCCGAGACCCGCCTTGCCCTCACCCGGCGCCAGTTCTTCGCCCGCGGTCGCAATGTCCTCGGCGCCGCCGCACTCGGCTCGCTCCTCGGTGGCAACTTGTCGCGCGCCTTGGGAGAGGGTTCGCAGGCCAAGCCCGCGCTGCCCCATTTCCCGCCCAAAGCCCGGCGCGTGATCTATCTCCACATGGTCGGCGGCCCATCGCAGATGGACCTCTACGATTACAAGCCGGAGATGGTGAAGATGTACGACAAGGATTTGCCCGATAGCATCCGCAACGGCCAGCGCCTCACCGGCATGACCAGCGGCCAGGCGCGCTTCCCGGTCGCCCCGTCGAAATTCAAGTTCAGCCAGGCAGGTCAGTGCGGCCTGTGGATGAATACCGAGTTGCTCCCCTGGACGGCAAAATGCGTGGACGACATGGCGTTCATCCGCTCGATGCATACCGACGCCATCAACCACGAGCCCGCCATCACCGAGATGCAGACCGGCGCGATGGTCGCCGGCCGCCCGTGCATCGGCTCATGGCTCAGCTACGGCCTCGGCTCGACCAACGCCAACCTGCCGACCTTCGTCGTGCTCGTCGCGAAGCCCTCGAATAGTGAGCAAGTGCAGGCCATCTCCGGCAAGCTGTGGTCGAGCGGCTTCCTGCCCGGCGAACATGCGGGCGTCAGCTTCCGCAGTTCCGGTGACCCCATCCTCTACATCGGCAATTCGCCCGGCGTGACACCCGCGATGCGTCGTCGCGAACTCGACGGCCTGAAAGAGCTCAACGAGATGGCTTATCAGTCCGTGGGCGATTCCGAGACGCACACCCGCATCCAGCAATACGAAATGGCTTTCCGCATGCAATCGAGCGTGCCCGAGTTGACCGACCTCTCCCAGGAATCCGCGCGGACTTTCGAACTCTACGGCGAGGAAGCGCGCAAGCCCGGTAGCTTCGCCAACAGCGTCCTCATGGCCCGCCGCCTCAGCGAACGCGGCGTGCGCTTCGTGCAGATTTATCACAACAACTGGGACCACCACTCCAACGTCGGCGGACGCATGCCTGACCAGTGCCGCGACGTCGATCAGCCCACCTACGCGCTCATCCAGGATCTCAAGGACCGCGGACTCTTCGAGGATACGCTCATCATCTGGGGAGGCGAATTCGGCCGCACGATCTACTCCCAGGGCGGTCTCACCCACGCCAACTACGGCCGCGATCATCATCCGCGTTGTTTTACCATGTGGATGGCCGGTGGCGGCGCCAAGGGTGGCGCGATCTACGGAGAGACCGACGACTTTTCCTACAACGTGGTCAAGGACCCGGTCCACGTGCACGACTTCCACGCCACCATCCTGCACCTCCTCGGTATCGACCACGAGCGCTTCACCTACAAAGCGCAAGGCCTCGACTACAAGCTCACGGGTGTGGAACCGGCCACGGTGGTCAAGGGTGTCCTCGCTTGACGAAAAGCCAACGGTTCCGCGGACACCTGGCGGAAGTCGCCAGCGATTGATCCCGCACCGGGCTCGGGTTAGCGTTCCGGATGCTGGCCGTTGGTCCGTTGAGTCGCCGTTGGTCATCGACTTTTGGTCGGATTTGGTCGGATTCGGTCTCATTTAGCCTCGGTCGGATGGCCGGCGTCCGCTGCCGTCGCCCGGGCGGGCCGACCTCGCCTTGCGGGTGTCAGTCGGCCCCCCGTCGGATACCCCCGCGCTGGCGAGGCTGGCTCCTCGTTCCGTTCGATGCTGTGACACAGTTCATCACGAACGGCGAGCCGCCGCATCGAAAGTGGCATGCCCGGCGGGAATCGAACCCACAACCTGCGGTTTAGAAGACCGCTGCTCTATCCAGTTGAGCTACGGGCACAAAGGGGGGCCGCCGTGCTTTTTTCCGCGGCAGCCCGCGCGAGGTATCTCGCGCGTTTCGCCGCCCGCGGCAAGCAAGTTGTGGGCGGAGCAGGGCAGGAGCGAAATTCGCCTCCTCACGCTTCCCGGTCCAGATCGCTCCCGAAAATCAGAGAAAAGCCCCGAAACTCCCAAGTGGGCCGTGGCTTTTGATCGAAGTTACCCGGAGCTACTCGGAGTTACCTTGAGTTCCCGTCGGCCGGACCGCCGGTCCCTCTTCTGAAGCCGCATCATTTTGCGTCGGACGATGAACCGCCTCACCGCCCGCTGAAGTTGAGAAAGAGCCAGGAACCATCATGAATGTGATTCCGAAAAACGCAGTAATATAAATAGAACATGTTCCCAAGGCAAGAGATTTTTCAACTCATTTTGAAGGAACCTCTGCAGCGACCCCTCTCACTCACCTCGCCGAGTCAAGAAATGTCGCCTGCCCCCTATTTCCTCGCGTAGATGCGGAGCCAAGTTCCCCCCCAGAGGAAGGGTTTGAGGGAAAACGTGGTTTCCCTCTCGTCAACAATCGGCGGGACGCCGGACACTTACGGGAGGAGGAAAATCGACTTTCCGCAACTGTGTCTGCGTGCTATCCGCTGGGAATACCCGGCCCTCGGGTGATAGACGTTGCTCGCCACCACTGAAAGCCACGACCAAAAAAATGTCCCCTTCGCAGCCTCAACCAACCGAAAAACCCGGAGTCGTTACTACAGCAGTTAGGCTACTTTACTTTACGCTCATCGTCGGCATTGGCCGCAGCCTTCTGGAGTGGCCGCGACTCACGCAATCCGTATCGACGGGTTTTGCATTGTTTACGATTGTATTCACTTTCGGGCTTATGGTGTGGCTGATTGTCAAGATGGATCGAGGGCGCAACTGGGCTCGGATCACTTTCTTGGTTTTGTTTCTTCTCGGCACACCGCTCTCGATTCAACCGCTGATACATTCGCTGTCATATTCGCCCGTTTCTGGCGTGCTTGGTCTCGCGCAGGCGGCTTTGCAGGTTGTCTCCCTCGTTATGCTGTTCGGTCGCGCCGCTCGCCCGTGGTTTCGTCCAGCGGCGGCAACTCGACTCGCATCGCCGCAGTGACAACACCCGCAAAACCGCCGCGGTGACGCTATCGATTCGATCCCAGTCAGGTAGTCGGTAGAGAGCATGCGGGCGGGAAACCGCTTCTCGATTCGTAACCTATCTTCTTGTGCGCCGGTATCTGCACGCCAAGGGAATGAAGCGCCGCAGTCGTGGGGCCGTGCGGCTAATCACGGAACAGCATCTTCAATTGGCGCGTGTGCTGGATTGGACCTCCCTCTCCGTTCCTTCCTGTTCAGAATCGGCCTTGTTTTACCATGCACAGCGAAAGCTATTGCCGTTGCCCTGAGCTTCCAAGACGCTCCGCCACAGTTCCAATGAAACGCCCCGCCTCCGACTCCACAAGAAACCCTCGGGTGTTGATTTTCGCCGACGAGTCCAACGTGACCAGCGCCGCCAAAGCCAGCAATCGCAAACTCGACTGGCTCAAGTTGCGTGATCATCTCGTCAACGAGCGGGAATTGATCGAGATGGTGGTCTATGCGGGCTTACCCCCTGCCATGCCCGAGTGGCAGGCCGAACGGGACAAAAAGAACAAATTCCTCTTCTGGCTTCGCTCCCACGGATTCCTCGTCGTGCCGAAGGACGGCTCCCCTGCCGACGAATCGCATTACAAGGCAAACGTCGACGTGCTCATGGCCATCGACGGCATCGAGCTTTCCACCCAGATGCATCCCGACATCGTGATTTTGGTCACAGGCGATGCCGACTTCGCGGATCTGGCCCTGCATCTTCGGCGCCGTGGAATTCGCGTCGAAGTAGCCTCCGTTGCCCAGACTTTGGGAGCGGGCCTCAAAACGTCGGCCAATGGAATCATCGATCTAACGAAACTGCTGGCGAGCTTCGAGCCACTGACCTGACCCCTATTTCCCCGTGCTGGTTGTCGTAGTATTCGCTCGCCCGGTTTGCTCTTGCACCGTGCGCGGAGAGGTAGACAAGCTTTCAACTCCAGCGACCGGAGGCTGTCGAGAAGCGAGGTCTACGGCATAGAAACCCGAGAAAAACGACGCCCAAATATCCACTCCGCTATGAAATGTTTGGCTCTCCATCTTCTTATCTTGCTGGCGATGCTCACGACCGGTCGTTGTGCTGAGAAGCCGCCCCTGCTTTCGGTGAGAATTGCCTTGCCCGTCCGAAGCAGCGAGCTTCGCGAGTCGGTCGAGCGCGAGCTTGTCTATCCCAACTTCACCGGGGGAATTCCATTTCATTTCCCCGTGATCGTCACCAATCTATCTGACAAGCCTCAGCGGATCGCACAGGAAGGCTGTTCGGAGGGCTACGACGCGCTTTCGTTTGAGTGGACGGACGAGTCCGGCAAGAAGCAGAAAGCCGGGAAACTGGGCCGGGATTTCGGAAAGAACGTCTATTCCTGGTGGACGCTCCAGCCGGGTGAGAGCCTCGTAATCA
>Ga0206924_1115_pt1 | contig 15590 bp, 14 predicted proteins | sample Alteio_BWOrgHeat_61_FD_152947 | JGI IMG/M metagenome (GOLD analysis project Ga0206924, IMG submission 152947) | Enriched cells from forest soil in Barre Woods Harvard Forest LTER site, Petersham, Massachusetts, United States -... | ecosystem: Environmental > Terrestrial > Soil > Temperate forest >...
TCCGGCGCGGCGGAGCACTTCTTCATCGAAGGCGGCGCGATCGAGCTGATAGGACGGCAAACGAACTTGGTAGCGCCCGCCGAGTTCGCTGGCCTCGCCGAGCGATTTTACGTCGTCATTCCGAAACCAGAAACGCAGGCCCTGTTTCACGAGATGCGATTCGTTGAGATACTGCGTGAGACCGAGGACACGCCCCATGAAATACGCGCTGACTTCCACGGTAGCCTCGCCCACGCGGCGCGTGAGCTGGGCGGTTTTTTCCACGATCAAGACGCGGATGCCGGGATTTTTGCGGAGGAGCAGCGTGGCCGTCGCCGCACCGGAAAGCGCGCCGCCGATGACGACGACGTCGTAGGTTACGCTGGGGTTTGCAGTCTCGCCGTTCATGAACGCGAAAATTCCGGCAGTTCCTCATGCGAAGATTGCCGCTCGCCAAAAAGCGTGAGCAAGGGGCCGGTGAGCATGGTGGTGGCGAGGGCCATGATGACGAGCATGGTGAAGATGCGCGGCGAGAGAATGCCGAGGTCGTAGCCCATGTTGAGGACGATCAGTTCCATGAGTCCGCGCGTATTCATGAGCGCGCCGAGTTGCAGGGAGTCGGTCCAGGTCATGCCGGTCAGGCGGGCGCTGAAGGCGCTGCCGCCGAGCTTGCCAAGAGTGGCGACGGCGATGATGGCCACGCAGACGAGCCAGCCCTGCCAGTCGTTGAGCAGGCCGATCTGCGTGCGCAGGCCAGTGAAGGCGAAGAAGAGCGGGAGGAGCAGCACGGAGCTGAAATTCTCGATGCGGATGCCGAGCTTGTGCCGGAAGCCATCGGTATCGGGCATGATGGCTCCGGCGAGGAACGCGCCGAAAAGGGCGTGGATGCCGATCGCCTCGGTGCAAAGGGCCGCGCCGACGGTGACGCAAATCGCGGCGGCGAGGGTGCCTTTGGAGGGATCGTCGCTGGTCAGGCGGGTGGCGCCAAGCCAGTGCGGCAGGAGCGGTTTCACGATGCCGACCATGAAGGCGATGAAGACCAAGACGAGGAGCAGATTCAAGGCGCACCCGCCAAGACTGGAACTGCGCACGATGGCGACGATGAAGGCGAGGATGCTCCACGCGGTGACGTCGCCGATGGCCGCGCAGGTGATGGCGGTGCTGCCGAGCATGGTGCGGGTCAAGGAGCGCTCTTGCAGGATGCGGGCGAGCACGGGAAACGCGGTGACGCTCATGGAAATGCCCATGAAAAGCGCAAAGGCGGTGAACGTGGCCCCGGGCGCGGCGAGGTGGCTGTAAACGAAAAAGGCCAGTCCCACGCCGAGCAGGTACGGGAAGACAATGCCCGCGTGGCTCACGACCACGGCAGTGTGCGCGCGGTGTTTCACCAGGCCCATGTTCAATTCCATGCCGACGGCAAACATGAACAGACAGACGCCGACTTCACTGAGGAGCTTGAGCGTGCCGAGGGATGCGGCAGGAAAGACAAACGCGAAGGAACCCGGCGCGAGGAGCCCAAAGAGCGATGGACCGAGGAGAATGCCCGCGGCCATTTCGCCGACCACCGCAGGCTGGCCAAAGCGGGTGAAGAGCCAGCCCGTCGCCCGGGAGACGGCGAGGATGGCGATCAATTGCAGGAATAAGTGGCTGAGCGGGTCCGAAGAGTTTTTCGCGAGGGTCGCCACCATGGCCGTGAGGGCGGACGAATCTCCCGCTGCGGCCGCCGCTGGCGCCGCTGCCGGGACGGCGGGCGTGCCCACGGGCGCCGGGAGGCTCGAACCCGCGTGCAAAAGCCACACGATGGGCAGCCCTGCCACCGCGAGGATGAGCAGGTAGATGACGATCGTCCGCTTCATCCGCACTTTTTAGGAAGACGCCAGCGCGCCCTCTTCCGGAGCGGGGTCGCCGTAGGGAAGGTCGTCGGGGAGCGGGACGTACTCGCGAATCCAATCCCAAAGCTGGGAGAAGTCCTTGTTCACATCGCCGGAAAGGCAATCGGTGAGCAGGCCGCCGGCTTCGGGGTGCGCCTTGATGACTTCGCGGAAGGAAAAATTCGGGTCGTAAAAGGCGTAAACGAGCTTGCGCATGTTTTCCACGCCCTGGCGGACAGTCGCGCCGTATTCCGCAAAGCGCGCAGGGGAGAGATCGCCCGCTACAAGTCCTTCGTGGATGGCTTCGCCGACGAGCTGGCCGCTCTTGAGCGCGAGCATGACGCCGCTGCTGAAAACGGGATCGAGGAAGGCGAGCGCGTCGCCCGCGAGGACGAGGCCGGGCGCGGCGCAGTAACGCGAGTGACGGCTGTACTCGCTGGTGATGAAGTATTGGCCGGTGCCCTGGCCGGCGGAGAGGCGGTCCTTGATCCACAGGTTTTCCTCGACCTCGCGGTGGAAGATTTCCTTCGGGTCCTTGACGCCGTCGCGGGTGAGGTATTTGCCCTCGGCCACGATGCCGACGCTGGTCATGCCGTCGTGCTGCGGGATGAACCAGAACCAGCCTTTCTCGGGGACGTAGGCCACGGTGGTGTCGCCCTCGAGTTCGCCTTCGCCGCGCTTCGCGTCTTTGTAGTACGTCCACACGGCGATCTTGTTGAGATACGGGTCGCGCATGCGCCAGCCGAGCTTGTTCGAGGTGAAGGCTTCCTTGCCGGTGCAATCGACGACGATCGGCGCGCGCACTTCATAGGTGCGGCCCGTCTTGCGGTCGGTGGCCTCGACGCCGACGACCTGCTCGCCTTCCATGAGGAGGCGGTTGACGTTGGTCTCCTCGCGGACCTCGGCGCCTTTTTCACGGGCGTTGTCGAGGAGCATCTGGTCGAATTCCGAGCGCAGCACCTGCCAGGATTGGGCGATGGTATCGCGGTCGTAGCGATTGTAGAAAAAGAAGGGCTGCGAGCGGCGGCCATCCGGCGAGACGAAGGTGACGCTGTACTTCTTCACGAAGTGTGAGGCCTTCATTTTCGGGATCATGCCGATGCGTTCGAGCGGTCCGTAAGTGAAGGGAATGAGCGATTCGCCGATGTGGTAGCGCGGGAATTTTTCGCGTTCGAGGACGAGGACGCGGTGACCGTATTCGCCGAGGATAGCGGAGGCGCAGGAGCCGGCGGGACCGCCGCCGATGAGAATGGCATCGTAGTCGTTGGACATAATAGTAGGGAGTTGCCGGGCGTATTGCGCCCTGCTTTCCCGAAGACTACAAGGCAACGTGCTTGTAGCGGAAATAGATATTTGCTATGGGATTGATAACGCATCGCGATTAACGTTCCCCCATGGATCTCCGCCATCTCCGCTACTTCCAGGCCATCGCCGAGGAGCTGAGTTTTTCCCGCGCCGCGCGGCGGCTCAATGTGGTGCAGCCGGCGCTAAGCCGGGCGCTCAAGGAACTGGAAGCGGAACTCGGCATGGAACTGCTCGCCCGCACGCGGCGCTCCGTGCAACTGACCACGGCGGGCCGGGTGCTGCTCGACGAAACGGCGCTGATGTTCGAGCGGTTCGAGCAGACGATCCGCCGGGTCCGGCGCGCGGCGGCAGGACAGGAGGGCGAATTGCGCCTCGGTTACATTGGGCCGCCGACACAACTCTTTCTCAGTCGCCTGCTGGAAGAATATGCGCGGCGTTGTCCCCAAGTAACCGTCCATCTCGAAGAACGCACGCCGGAACGCGTGTGGGAAATGGTCGCCAAGGGCCGGCTGCATGTCGGTCTCACGCGGCCCGTGCTGGCCCACGCCGCGCTGCAAATGCAGACGCTGCTTCTGCGGGACGAACGGCTTTGCGTGGCCGTGCCGACGACGCATGAATGGAGCACGAAGAAATCACTGCCATGGAACCGGCTGGCCGGCCAACCGCTCATCGTGCTCGCGCGTCGTGAAGGCGCGGGATTGCACGATGAAATTCTCGGGGGTTGCCGCGAGGCGGGTTTCACTCCGCGCCTCGTGCATACGCCGACGGTGATCGGCTCGGTACTGCGTTACGTCGAGGCCGGCGCCGGTCTCGGCATCGTGCCGGAAAGCCTCGGCGAAACCGACCCGCTGAGCCGCTGGCGGCAGGTTCCGCTCACGCCCACCTTGAGCGTGCCGCTGGTGATGGTGTGGAAAGGCGAGGACGAAGAACCAGCGGTGGAAGCTTTCCGCAACCTCGTGACGGAATGGCGCGCGAATGGTAAGATGTGGGATTGGAGCCCCGATCCAAAACGAAAACACGCCAATTCCCAACGGCGTTGAGATTCATCTTTTGAACCTTGGCTTTTCCCATGCGTCCCTCCGAGTCAAGCTTTGCCACCCCGGACCCGGCGCCGTCGAAACTGGCCATCGTCCTCGTGGCCGGCAGCGTGCTGGCTCTAATCGGCTTCATCGGGACGGTGCTTTTCCAGTTTTTCGTGGCCCACAAACTGGAACGCCTCGATGCAGCGGGTGGCCACGATGTCAAATGGACTGTGCCAGACGGCTCTCACTTTCCCAGCATCGCACCGAATTGGATTCCTAGATACCCGGGAGCCGATCCCGGAAACGATTCTTACGAAGCGTTTGCCGGGAATTTGGTGGCCGGCACCTATGGGTCCCAAACTTACGACCCGGTGGAAAAGGTGAGGGACTATTACGAGAGGACCCTCAGGGCCGATGGCTTCGAAACGACATCCCAAACTACTTATGACAATGGTGTGACCAGCGCTGTGGTGGCGGCGTCCACCCACGGCGGTCGCCCCAGGATGATCGTGAAAGTAGGGTCCGCACTGTTTTATGTCACCATCTCGATTCCGTACGAGGGACCGATGTCAGACCCCGCTCAATACCCCTGGCACCCCGCGAACTAGGGTAACCGTGACACTTCCACCGCGTTATTCTGCCTTGGGCTCGCGGGTGATGAGGTTGAGCGCGACTTCGCGTGGGGTGCGTTCGCCATCGAGCAGGGCGCGCATTTGGTCGATGATCGGGGTCTCAATCTGGAATCGTCGCGCGCACTCGTAGGCGCTGTAGGTCGTCGGCACGCCTTCGGCGACCATGCTCATTGAGGCAATGATGTCGGCGAGACGCTCGCCCTTGCCGAGACGTTCGCCGACGGCGCGGTTGCGGCTGTGCTGCGAAAAGCAGGTGACCATCAAGTCGCCGATGCCGCTGAGGCCTTGAAAGGTTTCGCGCTTGCCACCGAGAGCAACGCCGAGGCGGATGAGTTCGGCGAGCGCGCGGGTGATGAGGGCGGCCTTGGAATTGTCGCCGAGGCCGAGGCCGTCGCTGACGCCGGCGGCGAGGGCGAAGATGTTTTTAAGCGCCCCCCCGAGTTCGATGCCGGCGACGTCGTCGCTGGTGTAGGATCGGAAAGACGTGGCGGTGAAGGCGCGTTGCAGACGGCTGCGAATGTCTGCGTCGGCGGAACCGATCACGACCGCGGTGGGCATCTTGCGCACGACTTCCTCGGCGTGGCTGGGACCCGAGAGCACGGCCACGGGATTGCGCGAGAGACATTCGGCGAGGATCTCGCTCATGCGCAAGCCGCTGCCACGCTCGACGCCCTTGGTGCAGGAAAGAAGCACGGCATTTTCACCGAGCGCGGTCGTGGAAAGACGCGCGGCCATTTCGCGGACGGCTTTCGACGGGGTGACCAGGAGGACTAGGTCGCAGGTCGCGAGGTCGTCGAGCGCGGTGGTGAAGCGCAATCCTTCCGGCAGGGAAATGCCCGGCAAATAGGGAGTGTTTTCGTGCGATTCAGAAACTCGGGCAATGTGCGCCGCGTCATGGCCCCAGATCGTCACCGGCAGGCGGTTTTCGTGCAGCAGAACGGCGAGCGCCGTCCCCCAACTACCCGCGCCAACGATGCCGACATGTTGGAAACTCATGGCTGGGGATCCGGTATGGGCGGAGGTTCCGGCGCAGGCTTTGGATCGCCGAAGCGCAATTCCGTGCCGGCCATGAGGCGTTTGATATTCGGGATGTGGCGCTTGAAAACCAAGCCAGCTGCGACGACGCCAAAGTAGAAATTGCCCCATCCGTGAACCGCAGCCCACCCCTGCGCTGGGCCGAAGAAGAGGAGCACGATCACGGCAATGGGAAGCGACAGCGACGCGACGAGCGAGGCCGCGGAAACGTAGCGCGTGAGTTTCAAGACGATGAGCCAGACGGCGAAGATAATCACGCTGACCAGCGGCATCATGCCGATGATCACGCCGAGCGAAGTGGCCACACCTTTGCCGCCTTTAAAGCGCAACCAAATGGGAAAATTATGACCAAGAATGCAGCCGAGTGCGGCGGTGATCCCGGCGTAATCCGGCGGGAGGAATTTGACGAAGGAATGGCTGTGCGGCAGCTCGACGGTCGATCCGAAGTGCGTGGCGAGAGAGACGCCGACGGTCACCGCCAGCCAGCCCTTGAAGGTGTCGCAGAGGAAGGCGAACACTCCCCACTTTTTGCCCATGGTGCGCCAGACGTTGGTCGCGCCGATGTTCTTGCTGCCATGCTCGCGGATGTCGATGCCTTGCGACTTTGAGATGAGCAATCCACTCGGGATGGAGCCGAGCAGGTAACTCACCACGACAATAACCGCGACGCCGAGCCAGATCACTTTTTACGGGAGCGTTTGGCGGCGAGCACGGCTTCGATTTTGCCGAGCGGCAGCGTGTTCACCACATCGCCGCGCGTGAGCCAGCCCTTGCGCGCGGTGCCGATTCCGAAGTGCAGGTACTGCAGGTGCGAGGTGTGATGGGCGTCGGGATTAATCGCGCACTTCACTCCCTTTTCCTTGGCCAGCGGCCACCAGCGCCAATCCATGTCGAGTCGGCGCGGGTTGGCGTTGAGTTCGATGATCGTGCCCGTCGCGGCGGCGGCTTCGATCACGGCCGCGTGATCGACAGGATAACCTTCCCGAGAGAGCAGCAATCGCCCGGTGAGATGGCCGAGCATCGTGACGTACGGGTTCTCGATCGCCTTAATGATCCGCTTCGTCATCTCGGCCTCGCTCAGGTTGAAAACGTTGTGCACGCTCACGACGCAGTAATCGAGTTGCGCGAGCACTTCATCGGGGAAATCCAGCGTGCCGTCCTTGTGAATGTCCACTTCGCTGCCGGCGAAGATTTGAAAGTCGCCCTCGAAGGTCTTGTTCAACGCGCGAATCTCGGCGACTTGCGCCAGCAACTGCTCCGAATCGAGACCGTGTGCCTGGTAGGAAGCCTTGGAATGATCGGCGATGCCGAGATATTGCAGCCCGAGATCCTGCGCCGCCTGGGCCATCTCCGCGAGCGTACTGCGGCCATCGCTGGAGGTGGTGTGATTGTGGAAAGTGCCGCGCAGGTTCGAGGCGTCGATCAGGTCGGGCAGGGTGTGTTTCTCGGCGGCGGCAAACTCTCCCCGATCTTCGCGCAATTCGGGCTCCACATAATCCAGCCCCAGCGCGCGATAGAGATCGCGCTCCTCGTTGATCGGCGGCGGTGGTTCCGATTTTGAATTCTCCAACGGCCCGAGGCGGTATTCGTTCAACGTCCATCCGCGCGCCAGGGCGCGCTGCCGCATGATGATGTTGTGCTCCTTGGACCCGGTAAAATAATTCAGCGCAAAGGGATACTCCGTGTTCTTGATCACGCGCAAATCGGCCTGGATGCCGGATTTGAGGCGCACACTCGATTTGGTCGCCCCATGCGCCATCACGCTCTCCACCATCTCGTGCTGGACAAAGAAATTGGAGATCTCCTCCGGGGCGTTGGTGGCCACGATGAAGTCCAGATCCCCAACCACTTCCTTGCACCGCCGATAGCTGCCCGCGACGCAGGCTTGCAGCACATCCGGCAGTCCTTTCAGGTCTTCGAGCATGCGTTCCGCGTCGGGCGCGATCTCGCCGAGCCGGAATCGCCCGGCGTGCTTGGCGCGCGACTGGATCGACGCGAGAATGTTGTCGGCGGTCTTTTTTCCGAAACCGGGCAACCCAGCCACCTTGCCGTCTTTGCAGGCCTTTTCGAGCTCGGCGATCGTGGTCACGTTCAGTTTTTCCCACAGGGCTTTGATTTTCTTCGGCCCGATGCCTTGCAATTCAAACAACTCGAAAATGCCCGCCGGGAACTCTGCTTTGAGCGCTTCGTAGTATTCCAGGCGGCCGGTGACGATCAGTTCGGTGAGCTTGTCGGCGATCGCCCGGCCAATGCCGTGGATATCGCCCAGGCGATTTTCCCCAGCGGCGGTGGCCAGGTCGCCGGAATACGTTTCGATGGCCCGTGCGGCGTTGGTGTAGGCGCGGATTTTGAAAACATTCTCGCCCTTGAGCTCGAGCATCTGGGCGATGCTTTCGAGCAGGTCAGCGATTTGGTCTTTGGTCGGAACGGACATGCGAGCGGCGGGAATCTAAGTTGCGTGGCAAAGCTGTGTCACGCGCGGGTTGAGTGAAAGAATCATCTTCCACGCCAACAAGCAAAGAGCGGGCCGCAATGTCCCAGTGCAATTCTGGCTGATAACGGCGCGGACCCTGCTTCTACGTGGCTCATGAAACTCTGCATCTTCATCGGAATCAACGTCGGCGGCTACGCCGGCTGGGTTCTCGGCGAGCCCATGGGGTTGATGGCCGCGTTTCTCATCAGTTCCTTGGGCTCACTGATCGGTGTTTATGCGGGGTGGAAAGTAGCGCGCGAATATTTGAGCTGAAAGTCCGCGCCGCGCGGCCGAGGTCAAGAGGTGTCTCTTTTCGTCGACGCTACGCGCTCCCGTAAAAAGGCACGGTTGCCTTGAAAGTCGAATGGCAGGATGATGCAGGGAGTCTATTTGCTTCCCACCATGAGCACTTACCAGCCTCTCCACGGCCTGCCGACGCTGGCCGGCCTCGCCTCCTTCGATGATGCGCAAAAACCTGGCCTTTCCGTCGAGCAATGCGTGGGGCGGTTGAAGCGGTATCACTACGCTTTCAAGCGGCTGCACGAAATCTTCCTTTCCCGGCTCATCGCGGAGCCGGTCTACGAGCTAAAGATGGCCTTCTCCCTGCACGCCCACTACTGCGCGGAGCACACGGCGGCGCTGCGCCAGCGCGTGGGCGAGATGCGCGAACCTCCGCTCGGTCTCGATATCGGGCCCGACCCGGCGCTGGAGGTTTTCTTCGATGAAATCCTGGCCGCGCCCACCACGGAGGAACTGCTCCTCGGCATTTACGCGCACGCGCTTCCGGTGCTCGGTGCGGCGTTGGAAAAGCATCGCGCGGAAACGAATCCGCTGGCCGATGCACCCAGCATGCGGCTCATCAAATTTGCCCTGCTCGAAATCGAGGAGATGGATGACTACGGCTCGCAAGCGATCGCGGGTTTCGGCGCCGCCATCGGCGCCCGCAAAGCCGCGATCGGCGCATGGCTCGATGTGCTCGACGCCGCGCTGGCCGCCGCGGGCGGACTCGACGGGACAGTTGAAAAATCCGGCAAAGCCGTGGTACGCCAGTATTCGGCCACGCCATTCAGCTACGACAAAATACCTCGGCGCGATGAGCGCTTTCCCGATCCCTACAACATGGGCGTGAATGCCGAGGTCTTCCTCTACGATCCGTTGATGCCGCCGGAGCCGAAGGTGCTGATGATGTTCTACAAACGGCTGCGCGAAATCGATGTGCCGGAGATGATGGCCTCGATCATCGTCGAGACCAAAGGCAAGCCGTGGGGCTACTACCGCGACATGACCCGCCAGCTTTGGGACGAAGCGCGGCACGCGATGATGGGCGAGGCGGGCTTCGTGTCGCTCGGCGTCGATTGGCGGAAGGTGATGGTGAATTTCACCTGGTCGCTGGTGCTCAACACGCAACTCACCGCCAAGGAACGCCACGGCGTGCTCTATTTCATCGAGCAGGGCCTCATGCCGAAGACGGGCAAGCGCTTCGAGTGGGAAACGGCCCAAGCCGCGCACAACGAACTCTCCGCGCTCTTTCAGGATTACGATTGGGCGGACGAAGTGTTGCATGCCCGCGTGGGCCGCGATTGGTACGTGTCGCAATTTGAGAACCCGAAGGAAGCCGTCGACTGGGGCGATCGCGCATGGTCAAAGGCGCTCATTGGCTGGCGCCAGTGGAAGGACGAGGGACTGACCGAACACCGCAACTGGTGGCCCGATGTGTACCTCGATTGGTGCCGGGTGCAGGGCATCGAGCCCGACGAAAAGGTCCTCGCCTATCACGAAACCTACGAGGCGAAACGGGCCGATCTCCGGACGATCAGCGCCTCGGCCTAGGTCAAATTATCCGCGGACCATCAAGCGCCGGGCGGGGGCGAAAATCCCGGCGGCGGTCCAAATCGACCCGGGCCACCTGGTCCACCCGGGCCTCCAGGGCCGCCCGGCGGGCCACGATGACGAAAACTATCATCCGGCGTGCCGCGGTATTTGCGCGGGAGGAAGGGGAATTCCTCGGTCGTCACGTAGTAGTACGTCCCCTGCGTAAATTCCGGCGTGACGCCGAATCGGCCATTGCATTCGTCGAGCGTGCCGGACCCGGCAGCATACTCGAAATCCGGCGTATATTTTCCATCATAGGCGCCACCGGGGCCGCTCTCTCCGCCGGGTCGCGTGCCGCTCTTCAATCGCCATGAGGATTTCATCTTCACCAACGGACTCGCGGCATTCTTTGCGTCCTGATAAGCGAGCGGCCCGTAGATCGGAAACCCGTCCGCGGCCCAGCCGACGAGCGTCATGCGGTTCTCGCCGTGGAGTTGCTTGATGAGCCCGATGGGAATGCCGTGGTAATGATACGCCCCACTCGGCTGCACGTGGGCATTGCTCCAATCCATACCGAGTTGGCCACGCCCTTTGTAAATCGCCTCCTCGTTCCAGATGGAACTGAAATCGCGACGCCAGAACTCCGCGGTGGCGGGATCAAATTTCACGCCATTGATCGCCACGCCAAAATCCATGTGCGCCGCCTCCGTGATCCGCCCCGTGTCCTTCGGATGCAGCGGCACGGCGAAGCGGTAGTATTGGGGACGAATGGAATTGGGATTGCCCGGATTGGGGAACTGACCGGGTTCATGATTCGGAATATCGTTCGATTCGATGACGCGCTTGTCGCCTTGCTCGGTGATACTCACCCGGCTGTCGGGAAGACCGAAGGCCACCGGCTCGAAGAATCCCGGCGGGTTGTCGGCTGGATCGTCGGAATGTGCGAAGGCCAGCGTCGCGAACGCGAGCAAACAGGGAAAAAGCAGCCGTGGGGGAAGTGATCGAACAAAGTGCATGACTCGCTCCCATGAACACTGATCTCCCCAGCGCGGTAACGCTGAAAATTGTTAAGCAATGGTAAAAGTCCGGATCTCGATGCGGGTCGGGCCCGGCGCCTTATTTGTTCGCCAGCCGCACATCGCATGATTCGACGACAGGCAGCCCTTCATCGGCACACTCTCCAGCAACGTGAGGTGCATAAAAACCTCATACCGAGCCATCTCTTTATTTGCTATCCAGCCGTCGTTCGAATTCTTCGGGCGTGAGCCAATGCGCCGGATTTTTATCCTCGGCAATCCGATTCAATCGTTCCTGATATTCAGGGTCACCGGCGTGACGGAGCTCAAAGAGAAAAGCCGTCACTTCGCCCTGCTCGGCGGGGGAAAGTGCAATCAAACTTTTCTTGATTTCTTCGACACTCACGCCGCGATTTTCGCTCTATTGATTCCGCTACGCAAGACGCCGTTTCCGACAGCTCATCGCCCTCAGTTCATTTCTGACTGTTTCTGGCCTCGTCTTCGTACTTTCGGCTGTAGCGCACAAAGGTGAAGAAAGCGGTGGCCACGGCGATCCAAAGGCCGGGAAAGCCGTCGAGAAAACCGCGGCGCAGCACGTAGGCGCGGAAGAAGCGCCACCACGGACGAAACAAGGTCGCAGCCAGCGACCACTGTGCACCTTCGCTTTTCTGTTTTTCGAGAAAGGCATCGGAGAACGTGTTGATCTTGCTCACGTAATGCGCCATGTCGCGAAAGGAGTAATGGTGCAGGTCACCCGCCAGGGCGGCGACGACTCCATCAACCTCCACTTTGTCGTGCGCGGCATTGCCGCTGTTGCGGCCCCGGTCCCGGCGGAAAAGCCGCAACTTGCGATCGGGATACCAGTCCCCATGCGTAATCCAGCGGCCCATGAACCATACTTTGCGCGCCATCCGGGCGCCGTCATACTTTTCCGCGTCGCCATTCTGGAAAAACGCGGTGATTGCCGCTCTCAATTCACCGGAGAGTTCCTCGTCGCAATCCAGGTTGAGCACCCACGGCATCGTGCAGAGCGAGGTCGCGAGATTCCGCTGGTCGCGCTGCCCGAGATAATCCTGATGCTGAACGCGGGCCCCAAACTCCTGGGCGACAGCGCACGTCCGATCCGTGGAACCGGAATCCACGACCACGATTTCCTGGGCCAGCCCGGCCGCGCTTTCCAGGCAACGGCGCAGGTTGCTCTCCTCGTTCAGGGAAATAATCGCGATGGAAAGGGGGAGGGGCGCTCCAGCCATGATGCGGGGAGCGTGGCTGGCCGCACGTTGTCCGCCAAGCGCCTTTTGCCTCGAGAACCCTCCCGCTTATTTCTGCGGTGCCTTGCTGTTGAGCTTGCCGCGGCCTTGCTCGAGGATTTTGCGTTCCGCACGCGTGAGGCTGTTGACTCCGTGCTCGGCGATTTTCTCGAGAATCGGATCGATCTCCGCGGTGACGAATTGCTCCGGACTCATGCGGGCGAGCCGGGCGGCGCGCTGGCGGCGGTCAAAAATGTAGCGTTGAATGGCGAGCGGATTGCCATAGCCAAGCTGCTTCACGTAAGCCCACCCAAAGAGGGCGCCGGCGATCATGCCCGCGGGACCAATTTCCGAGGCGGTATTGGTCCACCAACACACTCCACACGTGGCAACGAGCACCCAGGCCAGATGCTTGGCGCGGAGGCGCATGGGAAGAACGAAAAGGAGATGAAAGGTGACCTCGAGCTCGGGCAGGATCGTCGTGTAAGCCACGATCACCGCTGCGACGCCGGCGGAAATGCCCACCAATGGCTGCGCCCGCATGAAGGTCCAGTGCGTCAACCCACCGAGGATATTGCCGGCGACGTAAATGGTGGCGAAATGGCGTGGCCCGACGATCGGTTCGAGTTCGCGTCCGGCGAGGAAGAGCAGCAGAAGATTCGCGACCAGATGCACGGGATCGGCATGCAGGAGGCCAAAGCTCAGGAATTTCCACCACTCGCCGCTCTGGATCACCCCTTTATCGAGCGCCAGCCAATCCCGCAGGATGCTGTGCGCAGGCTGTCCGGCGAAGAGGGTCTCGACAATGAACTGCGCGCCGTAAGCGCCGGCACTGAGCGCCACCGCGAGGGCTGTGGCCGTGGTGCGCCCCACCGGCCACCGTCGGACGATCGGCTGCGTTTGACGGCGGGAGTGGCGCATACTGGCTGGAAAGTAGGCGAGCCGCCGCCGCTTGTAAAATCGGAAAGCGCTTGGGCGAATTTTTAATTATCGCGCCCGACTGGCACGACGACCCGAAGCTTCCGGGAAGAAATGCGGAAAGTTACCGGGAGGTTGCCCACGACCTCCCCATCGACCTCGACGGGCACCTCCTCGTCGCTATGCACCACCGCCTTTTTGGTCTGAAAATACTCTACGTCCGGGAGATCCGTGTGCTTGCCGATGAAGACATTGGTGACATACCGGGCGATGTCGAGATAGGCGAGGTTTTTGAAAATGAGGACATCGAGCTTCCCATCGTCGATGCGGGCGTCCTTGAAGAAAGCCAGGGGGCCGCCGTAGTAGCGGCCATTGCCGATCAGGACAAAGGAGCCTTCACGGGTCTGCTCATCGGCCTCGACGATGAGGCGCGGCGGTTTCTTGGCGGCAATCTGCGCGGCGGAGATGAGGTAGCTGAGCGGGCCAAAGCTCTTCTTGAACTCCCAGCTCGTGGCTTGAACCACCTGGGCATCGAGCCCCACACCCGCGAGTTGCACGAAATACTGCTGGTTGGCGCGCAGGAGATCGACGCGGCGGGTCCGTCCGGCCCGAATGATGGCCCAAGCCTCATCCAGGTCTCCTGGCAGACCCAGTTCGGCCGCGAAAACATTCATCGTGCCGACCGGAAGGATGCCGAGCGCCACGTCGGAACCGGCGATGCCATTGACGACTTCATTCACAGTGCCGTCGCCACCCGCCGCGACGATGGTAGTAAAGCCTTCCTTAACCGCCTCCTTGGCAACGGTTTGCGCATCCCCAACGCCGGAGGTGACGCGCATGGTACAGTGGGGCAGGCGCTCGATACGCCGCCATGACGCCTTGGCGCGCTCGCTGCGGGCGGCGGGATTAAGGATGACAAGGATTTCCTGCATTCTGCGCGGGTGATTCCGACTTTTCTTTCAGGTCTCGGGGGCTACGTTGTGCGCCGTGAAAAAAGTTTCCAAGGCTATTCTCGTCGGGTTCGCCGTATTGGCAGCCTTGGGGGTCGCGCTCGTTGCCGGCTTGAATCTCTACGTGCAATCGCCCGGCTCCCAAGCACGAATCCAGGAAGAGTTGAGCAAGTTGCTGCGGCTCCCGCTGAAGCTGACCAACGTGAGCGTGTCGCCGTTCGGCGGTCTGCGGATCACCGGTATCACGATTCCCAACGGCGACGCCAATTTTCTCGAAGCCGCGGCTTTCAACGCGCATTACCGATTACTCCCCCTGCTCCGAAGCAAACTCGTGATCACGGAAATGAGCGTGGAGAAACCAAAGGTCATGCTGGCGCAATCCGCCGACGGCAAATGGAAGCTGCCGGAACCGGAGCAGGCGGCAAAGCAAGCGAGGGAAAATCCGCCCAAGGTCGAGGAAAAGAAACCGGTCGCGGTAGTGGAGGAAAAGAAAAGCAGCTTTGCGGTCGTGGTGGAGCGTTTCGAAATCAAGGGAGGAACCGTGGATCTGCTCGACAAGGAGATGAAACATGTCGCCGCGCTCAGCGATGTGAACGTGGTCTGCACCTCGCTGAACGCCGAACACATCGCGGGCCGGGCGACGATCGGGAAGTTCATTTGGGCCGACACCTTCGCGCTCGAGAATGTGAGCGGACCTTTTGACTATGCCGGCGAATCGCTGAACCTGCCGGAGACCACCGCGAACTTCAATGGAGGCACGTTGCGCGGGGTCTTTCGCACGCACTCGGAAAAGGCGCAATCTCCGTACAAGCTCGCGATCTCCTTCGACCAGGTGGACCTCGATCGTCTGGCCACGCAGAACGGCGTGGCCGCGGGACAAACCACAGGCCTGCTGAGCGGGCAGGTGGAAATGCATGGTGACTTCCAGCAGGCCGACCGGATGGACGGGGTGGGCCGGCTCGATCTGCACAACGCCCAATTTCACCAACTCGACCTTTTCCAGCGAATCGGCCAAACGCTCGGCCTGCGCGAACTTTCCGACCTGCGAGTGCGCGATGGGCACGGCGACCTGCGCTTGGCGGGGAACAAGATCCTGGTGGACAAAATCACCCTCAACACCGCCGACCTGGAGCTTCTGGCGCACGGCACTGCACGGACTGACAAGAAGATCAATCTGACTGCGCAACTCTCCGCCGAGGAGGCGGTGATCCAGCAATTTTCCGGCGCGATTCGCGATCAGTTCAAGCCGGTCGACGGTGGCCGCCGGGCGATCGAATTCGATATCACGGGAACACTCGACAAACCGAAGACGAACCTGCTCGACAAA
>Ga0206924_1104_pt2 | contig 15498 bp, 15 predicted proteins | sample Alteio_BWOrgHeat_61_FD_152947 | JGI IMG/M metagenome (GOLD analysis project Ga0206924, IMG submission 152947) | Enriched cells from forest soil in Barre Woods Harvard Forest LTER site, Petersham, Massachusetts, United States -... | ecosystem: Environmental > Terrestrial > Soil > Temperate forest >...
TCGAGGCGCCATCATCGGTAGAGTTTCAATCTCGTCCCGAATGCGGGACACGTCCGCATCAGCGGCGTAAAAGCTAGAAAAATTAAAATCCGCAGCCCCACCGTGCAGGGAACAAACTTTCAAATACTGAACTGCCTGTTGAACTAAGTAAGGCTCTTCGCCGTAAAGAAAATAAATCGGCGCGAAGGATTGCTCTTTCAAAGATTTTTCGACGGCTTGATACAATTGCTGCGACTCTAGTTGTGGCATTAAAAATTTTCCGTGAGGCGATCATGGGCTTCCGCCATCATGTTCGCTGAAAGAATGGTTATGTTTTGGCGTCGAGCAGACAAGTTATAAAGCGGATTCACTGTATTGACCCCAGCCATCGTCACTTGCGGAGCCAGGTAACTTCGCGAGCTATTAAATTCACTGGTCCACAAAACCACACCATCGGATTTGCGCTTCAAAGTCATTTTCACCAGCAAGCGAATATCGTACTGAGTGGCCAGCACCGTTCCCGTGGGCAAAGTGCTCAGCTGACTTGGCGCCTGGGAAACATAGTCCAAGGTCACGAGCTCTCCGACCAGGACGACTTCGGATCTTTCGGGCTCTGAAATGCGCGCCACGCGAGAGCGTTCGAACTCTTGACGAATAGCATTGGTGAAATCGACTTCGATCCCGGGCTCCATGGTGTAGTTTTTAAAGATCGGGATGTGCACTTGACGGTAGCCGCCGGGCAGAGTTCGCTCGGAATTTCCCCAGCGATATGCACAGCCGCTCAGCAAAAATAGAAGAATAAATTGAGCACCAAGTCTGACAGGCGATATTGCTTGCATTAGGCTCAGCTTAAGCCGAAGGTGTTCGTCTATGCAATCTGTTTCGCACGCCGTTTTCGAGGGAACTTTGCTGGCCCCGGGCCCGGTGAATTTGCATCCTAAGGTTCTAGAAACCTTGGCCCTTCCGATGATCCACCATCGCACCCCAGAGTTCGATAAGATCTTAAAACAAAGCCTACAAAAGTTGCAGCAAGTTTTCCGCAGCAAAGAACCTGCCTTTATTTTGACCTCCACAGGCTCTGGCGGCATGGAAGCGCTTTTGGTGAACGTGCTTGCGTCTGGCGACGAAGTCCTAGGCATTGACTCTGGAAAATTCGGCGAACGCTGGTGCGAGATGGCAAAAATCTACGGGGCAAAACTGACCACGCTTAAAACCAAATGGGGCGAGGCCGTTAAGATTTCTGAAGTCGCCAAACACTTGCAAGAAAATCCAAAGACGAAAATCGTGCTGTGCCAGGCGTGTGAAACAAGCACTGGGGTGCTGCATCCCATTCGCGAGCTCGGTGACCTGATTCACCAACACCCGAACACTTTATTTTTGGTCGACGGCATCACAGCTCTGGGAGCGACTCCGCTGCCCATGGACGAGTGGCACATCGACGGCTTGGTCGGCGGCTCACAAAAAGCCTTCATGCTGCCCACAGGTTTGAGCTTCATCGCCTTTTCCGCCAAGGCGTGGAAAGTGATTCACACCAATCCCACTCCCCGCTATTATTTCGATGTTCGCAGGGAGTTGAAAGCCAATCAGAACGGCGAAACTTTTTTTAGCTCTAACGTCACTTTTATTCGAGCACTCGATGTGGTCCTAGATTTGATTCTAGCCAAAGGCTACGAAAACCACTTGGCTGAAATCGCTGCGCGCGCGAATTTCACCCGGCACTTTGCCAAGGACTTGGGACTGACGTCGTATTCGCACTCCCCGTCGAATTCCATTACAGCATTGATAGTACCAGACGGAGTGGACGGACAAAAACTGCGCCTGCGCCTGGAAGAGAAATTCCACATCACCATTATGGGTGGGCAGGATCAGGCTAAGGGAAAGATCATCCGCATTGGTCACATGGGTCACATCACCTGGGAGCAAATGCAAAATTTGTTTTTGCGCCTGCGCGAAGTTCTACTAGAAATGCAACCCTCGCTAAAGTTAGAAAAAGACAGCTCGCATTTGGCGATGGAGATGAAAGCGTGGGTCTTACATGTCCACAGCTAAAAAAAACATTCTGATCACCGATCGTTTTTCGCAGGAGTCCTTGCTGACTCTGCAAGCGCAACCGTTTCTGAATGTGCGACAAGCGTCCCAACCCAGCCTTGATAGCGAAAATCTAGAGGGCATTCATGGACTGCTGATCCGCAGTCGCACTTTGATTGACGAATCCGTTTTCCGCCGGGCGAAAGATCTGCAGGTCATCATCACCGCCACCAGCGGCTTTGATCACATCGATTTGAAGGCCGCGAAAAAATGGGGAATCGCCGTGATGTTCACTCCTGATGCGAACATTGAAAGTGCGGCTCAGCACACTTGGGCGCTGGTTTTAGCCGGCACCAACCAAATCTTACAGGCGCACAGGTCCACAAAAGCTGGCACCTGGCGCGAGGCTCTGCCAGCAGGTATGGAACTGGATCGCAAAACTTACGGCATCATCGGCCTTGGAAGAATTGGATCCAGAGTGGCAGAGATCGCCAACGCCTTCGGCATGAAGGTCATTGCCTACGATCCCTACTGCGACGAACAGCAATTCAAAACTGCCGAAGCCGAACGCGTGTCTTTCGAAGAGGTACTAAAGCGCTCGGATGTCTTAAGCATTCACGTGCCGGCGACCGCCGAAACCCAAGGCATGATCCATCGAAGCAACCTGGATTTCATCAACCGCGGAATCCTAATAGTGAACACGTCACGGGGCTCTGTGATCGTCGAAGCCGACCTCTGCGATGCTCTAGCAGAAAATCGCGTGGCTTACGCCGGCATCGACGTCTACGAAAAAGAGCCCCTGTCGCGCAATTCGAGGCTGCTGACACTGTCGAATGTGGTGCTGACTCCGCACATCGGTGCGCATACGAATGAGGCCTTTCAAAAAGCCAGCGAATTGTCCAGCTTAAAACTGCTGCGTTTTTTCATGGACGGATCGACCTCAGACACTCTGCCGCCCAAAGCCGCATGGTACGGGGCGCCAGCAGCCCATCAAAACCACAAGTCATAGACAATTTCACGCCCAACACCTAAATTGCCCAGGTTCGCAAACACCGAATTTGAAGCGGAGGTCGTATGGCTGGTGGAATCGTCGTTGTCGGAGCCCAATGGGGTGACGAAGGAAAAGGCAAAATCGTCGACGTATTTTCAGCCCACGCCGACATGGTGGTGCGCTACCAAGGCGGAGCCAATGCCGGACACACGCTAGTGGTCGACGGAGTCAAAACCGTTCTGCATTTAGTGCCTTCCGGAATCCTACATGCCGAAACCTTATGCGTGATCGCCGCAGGTGTGGTCATCGACGTCGCTGGCGTCGCCGAAGAAATCCGTAAATTAAAAGCCAACGGCTATTTGAAAAATCCCAGGCAGTTACTGATCAGTGATGCCGCCACAGTGATCCTGCCCTATCACAAAGCCCTAGATGCCGCTCGCGAGAAATCCCTGGCCGAAGACAAGATTGGCACCACCGGAAAAGGCATCGGTCCCGCGTACGAAGATCGCGCCAGCCGCCGCGCCATCGTTTTTGCCGACCTCTTTGATCCTTCAACTTTGAAAGCGAAATTGGAACTGAATCTGATTGAAAAAAACGCGCTGCTTGAAAAAGTCTACAATGCGCCGGCATTCAAAGCCGCCGATCTGATGAAAGACTTGGCCGCTTTGGCCGATGAACTTGCACCCTACCGCTCAAGAGACGTTTCCGTGATCGTGCACAAATCCCTGAAAGCCGGGAAAAAAGTTTTATTCGAAGGCGCACAAGGCACGCTGCTGGATCTTTTGCATGGCACGTATCCGTTCGTGACTAGCTCTTCGACCGTAGCGGGCTCTGCCTGCATCGGAACTGGCATTGGACCCACGAACATCGAAAAAGTCATCGGCATCATGAAGGCCTACACCACAAGAGTCGGAAGCGGCCCATTCCCGACCGAGCTTAAGGACGACACCGGCTCGCGCCTGCAACGCCTGGGTCATGAGTTTGGCTCTACCACGGGCCGACCACGTCGTTGTGGCTGGTTGGACCTAGTGGCGATGAAATACGCCATTCGCATCAACGGAATCACCAACCTGGCTTTGCTAAAGTTGGATGTGCTTTCCGGTTTTGAAAAAATCGGCGTTTGTACCGGCTACAAAATCGGCGGCGAAACCGTGCACGAATTCCCGTCCAACCCCACAGAGCTAGATAAGGTAGAACCCATTTTCGAGTACCTACCCGGCTGGAAAGAAGACCTAACAAAAATCAACAATTTCAAAGATTTGCCCAGAACTGCAACCAATTACATCGATTTCGTCGGTAACCAATTAGGAACGCCTGTCGACGTGGTTTCCCTTGGACCCGGCCGCGAGCAAACTCTATGGGTGAAGCCACTTTTCACCTAACAGCTCAGTTAGTGAGCAGGGCAACAAAAAGGATTGACCTTTTTTGGAAATCCTTTAAAAGTGACCGTCTTGTTTTCCCACGTGGTTCGCTAGCTCAGCTGGTAGAGCACTTCACTTTTAATGAAGGGGTCGATGGTTCGAATCCATCGCGAGCCACCAATACTTTAATCGCCCCTGGGGCGATTAATACTAAAGGTGCTTTTCGCCGTTAAGGCGAAAAGTTCTAAAGGGGGAGGCAATCTTTGACCCGCGTGTTCCCATCGTCTAGCGGCCTAGGACACCTCCCTTTCACGGAGGATACAGGGGTTCAAATCCCCTTGGGAACGCCAACTAAATCAAGCAGTTGGAAAAATGAGCGCAATCACTACCTCCGTTTACTGTCCACTGGTGCCCACGATCCCCAAAACCCTTCTGACTCCATCACGTCTGACATTCAGAGTTTCCAGCATCGAGCGCGTGTCTTCAATTTTCAAATGCAGATATTTTTCCGTCGTTTTCAAATTGGAGTGACCCGCTAACCGCCGTACTTTCTCGAGGCTCACATCACTTTGAGCAAGCTCGGTCAGAATGGTGTGCCTCATTCCGTGAAGGCCAAGGCCATCGCAGCCCATTCTGTGAACCACTCGATGTACCGCCGTGGACACATGGGTGGGATTGAATGGCGCGCCCTCTTCGCTGAGGAAAACGTGATTCGTGGGCTTAGACAGAAATGGCTTTTTATTTTTCATTTCCAAAAACCACTGATGCATTGAGACCGTCATCGGAATGGAACGATCCCTCGATGTTCCGCCTTTTATGGAGTTGATCCGAATCGCATTACGACTAAGATCAACATCCTTCCACAGTAGATTCACAGCCTCACCCCGACGCACTCCCGTTTCATAGATAAAAAACACAATGTCCTTTAGCCATTCCGGGGACGATTGGAAAAATAGCACCACGTCTTCCTTGGTCCACAATCTTCTGGGATTTGATTCTGTTTTTAAATTCGACAGTCGCCTGGTCGGCACACTTCGGATGAAATTCCAATCTTCGCATTTTCTGAAAAAATGTTTGATCACATTGAAGTGGCGATTGACTGAGGCCGCAGAAAAATCGCGGCGCTTTTTGAGTTGATATGCTTCAAGATCCATCAGCGTGATTTCATTGACCAGCTTCCGAGGAAAATAATTATCTAATGACTTCAAGGCACGATTGTCCACATCCGCAGTCCTTGGCGATTTGGTCGGAGTGACTTGCGCCAAGTACTGAGTGATCGCCGTCGTCAGTGTCACTTCATTGATTTCATGGAAATCGGTCATTCGATCAATGGGCCTCAGCAAAAGCGTTCGCTTGAACGCTTCGGCCTCGACCCGGTTCTTAAACGATGGTCGCTTGCGAATTCCCGCCACGCGGTAATCCACAATCCATCGCCCGTCTGATTTCTTTATATGTGCCATAGAACTTCCTTTCTATGACCCACACTTTCGCACGTATTGAGATTTCAAAGAGCCCGCACCATTTGCCAGAGCCAGTTCTACCTCACTCACCCGAAAGCGTAAATATTTTCCAATGCGTTTGCACGGAATCCCACGTTTGCCCACTTGCTCATAAACCCAAGACTTTTTCACATTCAGATAAGTCGCAATTTCATCCACGGTAAGTAAAGGATCATAGGTTGGTTTTTCCATTTTCAACTCCGTTCTGGTGAGGGGTGGATTGCGGCGATGGAACTTTTGCTGGGCGTCGCGGAACAGCGGGTGTCGTGGCCGGTAAAGGCCCGATGCCACAATGTGCTTTCAGCGCCTTCCGAAGGACATCCGGAATATCGCTGGAGGTTTTGGCTTTGCTCAATATAGACTTCAAAAAATGCTGCTCACTGAAAAAGTCTTTTCGGATAAGTTGCACATCGCTATCACTGAAAGATTTTTTAAATTTTTCAATGATCCAACTGGCAAGATCCTGCCGAGTAACTTTCCCAGCATCAAAACCGTCATTCACCTTCGCCAATATTTCCGCCAAACTTTTTGCCGCTTCCGCAGTCACCGTTATTTTAATCACTTCTTCGATCTTCTGTTCCCGAATTTCCGTATTTATATTTTCCATTTTATTATCTTTCATAGGATTCCTATTTTTTATCACCACCGTCCGCCCCATCTCAGACCCCTGCTGCTGACCCCTTCCCATCATTTTCGTTGAGGGGGAGGGGTCAACAGCAAATCAGGGGGCTGGATCTGGGCGGACGGTGGCGATTTTTGTTTAGTTACTCATAGTTGCTAGTTAGATTATTTTTGTTCATCAGGCCGCTTCGCGGACAACTAGGCGGCTTGCCTTTCGCAAATTTGCTCAAGTGTTATGGTTTTGGTTCCAATGGTCAGCGGCGCAGTGAGTGGACTGTCACGCCAATCTGCCGCCATCGCCAAGGCCACACGATCCCAAAGGCTGGGGATGTTCAGATACTTCAATCGACCCTCAATGGCGTTCCGAATGAACTTATTTTCGCAGATGAAGATCACCAATCCCGTCGCGTCCGACCGCGAATAAAGCCAAAGAATATTTTTGTATCGCTGCATTCCCTTGGGCGTGCGCTCGTATTCCAAAGCCAATTGACGATTCTTTCCGAGTGCTCTCACATTGAAAATCGCATCAGGATATTTCTGATTTCGGAGATCACGACTCAGTTGATAGGCTTTTGCCTGAGTGCACTTAAGCTCCATCTCGGTCGCCCAATCCGTGGCAACTCCGGACCTTTCAAGTTCCAGCAGCCACGTCGCAATCCATTCATCATGATATATCTGCGAAATCGGCGGAGGACTGACTGTGATGTCACCAAGACTTCCCAAGAGCCCCCGACTTTTTTTCGTGAGCACGAAATAATCATCTGTCACCGGATTGGCGTGTCGAACGATCAAGTTGTTTTTCACCATGTCGTGGAACTGCCGCTGTTTCCACCGCAGACTGCCGTTGCCAAAATAGTCGTACCAAAGACCACGACTCAAAAATCCAATTTTCCCCGCCAACTGCAAGGCTCGGATGACATTGTCCGGCACATGACTGGCGTCCACTATGTTCGTTTTTACATTTTTGTAGGTACCCATGACCCTCCTGTTTCGTGAGACTGAAGTGTCTCAGAGGAGCTTAGATTGCAAGGTCATGCCAGGGGTCATAGCGCGGGTCATTTTTGCTAAGTGCTTGAAATCAGCGTGAGACTCGAGTCTCACCCAGTCTCACGAACTGAGACTTTGAGACTTGAGTCTCAGGAATGGGTCTCAGTCTCACGGTTGGCACGCACGTCAAAGACTTTAAAATGGAGGGATGGAAACGTTATGTGGTAGGCTATTCGGTAGGGTTAATAGGCTAGGCAATCAATTTTATAGCCGTGGAAGATAATTCACTTCGAAATTTATCTTTATCAACCATAAGCTTTAAAAGTTTAGGGATGGACACACCGATTACCTCAATTGCCACATTGTTGTATTGTTTCATTTTCAGGCCATTTAAGGTCAGTAGGATTGACCCTAGGTTCTCGACTATGGCATCTGAATACTTCTTGTGATCAGGCATTGGATAGATCAGTTTCACCTTGGGAGACATTCCATTTTTCTCAGTATGGTGGAGCCAATATGTCAATATTTGCTGAACATCCGCCGATTTTACGCCTGCGATTTTGATCCCGGATTTACCTTTCAAAATTGACAACAATTTGTATTTTGTATCTGCCACGCAAGTTACAGTCACTCCTTCACTAATAATAAGGTCAGGTTTTATTTTAACTACTCCATTTGCAACCGTCATCTCATCAAATTCATTATCAACTAAAATTGTTTTTGTATCACAATGCAAAAGAGGCTCAGCACAGTCGTTGCCCGACTTAATATTTATGAGCCCGCCCATCGACTGCTCTAAAAATTCCCTTACAAGGAACTCATACTGTCGATTCATATTGAAGCTAAAAGTAACTGTGCTAAAAATATTAGAGCGATCAGTCACAAAAAGGAGAGTTTGAAGCAGGCTTTTATAAAGCGCTTTTGTCCTCTTTGATTCTCGTTTTATTTTCGCAGATGTATTGTCCAGCTTTTCCAGGTTTTCCTTAGTGGCGTCTATATCCTTAAATGAACTCAACTCCGACAAAATCTTTGCACCTAGACTATGATTTAGGTCACTTTTGGATAAATTAATAATTTTTCTGGTCATGTTTTTTAAAAGGCCAAATAGTAGATTGTTGCGCTCCACGATACCAATTTCGCATACCGACTTATGCGACAATCCTCCAAATCGGCGAACAGTCTCTTCGAGTTTAATTCTGCCCTTTATGCCGTCTATCTCTTGAGTTTCAGAAAGAAAATCCACTCGCGTGTAAAGCCGAAGAAACTTTTTAACCTGACTCAAAATATTAAAAAAATAAAAATCGAAAAAATTTGAAAAATCATCACGATTTTGATTTGCGTTTATATCCAGAAAAATCTCCGGTCGATTACCATCAACAACAAAAAACAATGCTGTCATTAAATCAAAAACTGGCTTGTTTTCTAGGCAAAGAAACTTTGGATAGACATAAATTGTACTGGCCCCCCAGCGTACCAATCCAAAGGCTTCTGGCTTCGCTTTTATTTCGATCGTCGTTTGATTTTTAAACGTACATGCTAGTAACGACTCAATCTCTCTGCGGTGATCGAAAAAAAATTGAACCTGATCTTTCCCAGAAATAACAGTTGGAGCCTGAGATGTTTTGTGGCTGGTTAATTCAATTTCTTTGTACTGTTGACTCTCGTTATCCAACTGCTTTAGGCGACTCATGCTCTTCCAAACCTTTAATCATCTCTTCAAAGATAGGTTTTAAATCCAGCCAAGCAGACTCTATTTCCTTCGTATTAGCTGAATTCACGATTTTTGACATGGATTTTCTTATATTGCGATTGAGAGCTAGGGAGTTTTTATCCAACATTCCCTCTCCAACAAGTGATACCAGACTTTTCCGGTCATCAATGAAAAACTCCTGTAGAATTGGAAATATGTCAGTCAGAAATACCCGGGCTAAACCGAGCCTCTTTAGATCACCTTCCTTTAGCGCAATCTTTTGTTTTCTGAGTACCTCAGTAATTGTTCGTGATTTAAAAAAGAATGAGTGGCCAATTTGGCGATCATACTCGACAACCTTGCTGATGAGTAAGCGGTCATTTAAATTATCTAGCATTTCGGCAACATCAATATTTGTGTCAGATTTAAAATAACGACGAAGCTCAACCCACTCTTTTGAATCGTCATCTGAACACAGTGGCATTAGCTCAACAAACTGAAAACGACGTTTCAAGGCTTGATCTAATGTATCGACGGATTTATCGCAAGTATTCATAGTGCAGACGATGTGCAAATTTGAAGGCAAGGTTACCATCGTCTTTGAATATTGAGTTTTGACTGGAGGAAGATTATCTGCTGGATCGGCGGCCATCGCGAATAATAACTCTCCAAAGATTTTGCTTACTTTGCCTCTGTTTACTTCATCAATAAGGAGAACAAAGTTATGATCCTGTCCCCACGCTTCTCCTTGTACTTCTATTCGTGCGTCGGTATTAGACAGTAGCGATGAATGGTCTTTTTTAAAATTTGGAATTTTTATTTCGTGAGTGGAGCTGTCATATTCGGACCGCTCAAGCATTTTCCCTTTATATTTCACAAACAAAGCCTCTAATTCATTGAAATCATATAAATGCTCAAAAGAGGAATCAATTGAAAATATACCGCACTCATCTTCGTATCTTTCAAAGACCGCAGGGATATTTGCGAACTTTCCTACAGCTTTTCTCCAGGTTGCCATGAAAACGCCGTCGGTAATCTCGTATCTAATACTTCCATCCTTATTTTTTAATGGACGAAGTCCTTCAATAAAATCTTCATAGGAATATGAGGGATGAAATTGTGTAATGGTCAGAAATTTCTGCATGTGTCTTACAAATTTTATTCTATCTTCAGGTGACCATTTGCCATTCACTTCAGCTAAATTAATCTGACCTTCGGATAACTCAAATACTTCTTTGGTCACCAATGATTTCGCCACTAGATTTGCTTCGCGAGTTTTGCCGGTTCCCGGAGGCCCTTGAAAAATTATATAACTTGCGTTTCCCTCTTTCAGCGGCAGTTCATAAACACTTGGTTTTTTTGTTGTCTTGGTCGTACCACTTTGAACTGGACCAAATGGATCCTTCCCAGCCTTAATAATTAGTTGATCAATGATTTCCTTAAATCCCGAGGCAGGTCTATGGCCACTACCGATTACAAATGGGGTCTCTCTTTCTCGATCAGCGAACCACTTTTCAAGCGCGTAAAAACTTCGTAATGGAAGCCATTTTTGAAGAGTAGAAACTAGATCCTCTTTCATTTTCGCAGGCTCTTCCGTATCATATGCCAATTTGAGGAACAATATCATGTCTCGCAATTCAGCCAATGAGCCGGTGTTGGTCTTAGCCGCATCGACTCCAAATGGACAACTACTGCCTTCCCAATTTTCACACTTATACTTTGCCTCTCTTGATGCTTCGCAATCCTTAAAGCAGGATTCAACTAAAAGGTTTTCATCTAAGGTATTAGCTGAAACTACTGCCTGCCTTAATTCCTCAAGACATCCAAGTCTTCTCCATGCGTGTCGCGATAGTGTTCCAGCCATTTACAACCTCACGCTGCTTTACGACTCTTTTTAAGTCGTTCAAAAGTTTTTGAAATTTGATTGGCACCTAAATCCAAAATTGGAATTTTTAGAATTTCTTCTTTATTGAGGTTTGGGGTGCCAACACCTCTGCCCAAAATTTTAGCCCACCAAGGAATATTTGAATCAATAGAGGCGAGCTGTATACTCTGCAAAACTATTTCTCTTTCCTCTGTAGATTTGAAACCCGTGAGCACATAGATCTCTGATCGTGGAATTACTGGATACTTGCTATTGCCGACTACTGCAGCTTTCCCCAAACAGCCACTTCCACTTCTAACTAACAAAATATCACCAGCTGAAACCACTGTTCGCTCCAGAGACTTTTCAATGGCAACAAAAGGTGCCTCCTCCAACAGTAGCTTCCCGCCCGATATAAATTTTGACGTTATATATTTCCCTGCATTTCTGGATGTCGGGCCGACTGTCGTAGGTGGCTGCTTTCCTTTAAATCCAGACTTAATGACAACGTGTGGAAACAGCTCGCCCAATGATTTCCAAGGTAAATTCTGTTGACCATTAGGTGGACTCATAAACTCGATATCTTTAAAGGGAAACCAGCTGCCGGCACCAGCTTCAACTACGATTTCTTCACCATCTTCAGATTGAACTTTGAAGGAATATCCTTTTTGTTTCGGCGGCCTATTTTTAAAAAAAAGAACGGCTGTTGATGCCGTAGCATTTGAACCCGCAAACGCCGTTACCGGAAGCTGTAGTACTCCAAACAAGGTAAAATTAGACTCAAATTTAACTCTAAAATCTCTATAGCTTGCGCAAGTAAAAATCGATTCCGGCAAAACAATCGCACAGAATCCACTTTCCTTAACCATTTTAGTAATCAAACCTAAAAATGCGATTTCTAGCGTTACTTGTAAACGCCCTTTCTCCAAATCTAACTCATCCAATAACTGATGAAAATGTTCATCCATTTCCACTTGTGTTTTAGGATCCAAGCTTGGATGTCCTTTTCTGCCAAATGGGGGATTTGTGATTATGGCATCTGCCTTGCCAAAAAATTTTTTCCCAAGCTGAAATGCATTGCCTTTAATGATTGGATAAGGAAGATTTTTTTCTGGGAAGAGATCAACTCCCATAAAGCGCAGTGAGCGTTCGCCAAAAATGAGATTAAATGCCCTTAGTAGATCCATGTTTCCACAGGCCGGATCCATCAAAGTTATCCGTGGTGGCAACCGTCCAATATTGTCTCGAATAAATTTCGATATATTAATCGAATGCTTTGGTGGCGTGTAATGCTTTGCAAATGAATATCGATTACTTGGAATATCAAGGTTCATACTTCCCCCCACCGTTCGTATCGGTTCCAGAGGCCTTTACTAAAGGGCTGGCGGTAGTACGCTTATTTAAAGATGAAAATCAGGTCCTTGGAACCACTTGAGCGTTTAAATATGGCACTCCTTAGCGAATACGATGCCTTTTACTCTAGGTCGAGGTCGAGGGGTCTTTAGTCTTGTAAACTTCAATACAGGCCATCCCCAAACTTCCCCCTGACGCTCTTTCCAGGAGAACTGTTGATGTCCACTTTCAACTAAGTGTTTATCACAGTCGTTTTTCCAGTCACGAATAGATTGATATTTGAACGGCTCTCCAAAAACGATCGTCCCGACTATTCTGGCAGTTTTTGGATTATTTGCGTCCGACGGAATCTTTGCTGGGGTTTCGATCATCGCCAATTCAATACCTATATATTTTCTTGGAATTGGATAAGTTCGTGTTTCGATTGTTTTCTTTCCACTTAGAAGAAACTCTGTCCAAGGGTATTGAATGTTTAAGCCGGGAATTTTACGTTTTTTCACAAAAAAATCTCCGACTGTTTCTTGTTGTCAGTTTCAATAACCTTGCTTTGTAATTTATCAAATTCAGATTCAGCCAGTTTAGAGCCCGCTACCAAATTTTTATAAGCCGCATGTCTTTCACGTTCGACCCAAGAAATACTTTGGCTAGTACTTTTAAAAGAATCAAGATTTCCAACAATGTCACAACAATCAGACTTGTTTGACCACATTTTTTGATATTGATAATAGTCCTTTAGACCATTTCCAATATAACAAGTTGAAAATCTGAGGCCATTTCTCATACATCGCTTCCCAATCTCCCTATAATAATAAGCTATTTCAGCATCTGAAAAATTTTTATCTCCGGAACCCGCCATTACTTCAGGAGTAAAAAAATCTTTAAAATCTATGCCCGATGCCTTCGTAAGGGAGTTGATTGCTGACGTTGAGAGCCGAACGAATCCAGCAAGAACTGTATGTGGTTTATACTCCGCAAGTTCTGAGATGAAGTCAAAATTGAACAAGTCAAATTTAGGCACTTCACGTCCGGAAAATCTTTTCACAATGCTTTCGCTATTTGTATAATACCCATCAGGATAAATCGGAAATAAAGGATTCAATCGAATTGCGGTTAGATAACCATTTTCAGATAATTTTTTTATCGCCTTTAGCCTCCGAGCCACGGAAGGCGCACCAGGCTCTATCTTTTTCGTCAACTCCTCATTATTTCCCGCAATTGAATATTGAATGCTAAATAAGGAAGGATCCATCACCTTCATATAATCATCGTGAGCAGCCAGGTCGGATCTGGTGAATATCACAGCTGGATACTTGTAGTGACTTAGGATTTTCATGAACTCTTTTGTCACACCATAACGCTGATCCATCCACATAAAACTGTCTGACATAGCTCCAATTCTTAGCGGCACTTTTGTTGCTAGAATATTTCTCCACTTATGGGGCCTATCAGTTTCAAAGATCGTGTAAAAGGCACTTCTGATTTCTGCCAAATCAATAGGGAAAGGCGTAGGCCGATTCCAATATCCCCTTTTTGTAAGTTGATCCTTAGCATAACAATACACGCAATTATGCACACAGCCTCTTCCATATGTATCAACTTCTAAGGCATAATGACATTTTGAACAGGTCGGATGATAATTTGCTAATTTGAAAGTAGTACGAAAAACTACCCCACCATTTGGCTGCTCGTCTCCAAATCTCGCCGCTATTTTATCATAGATCGACCAATCAAAATCATCATTATAGGCGCATCCCTTTAATTTTGAAATTACTTGGCGCATTTCAGACTCAAGCGGTCCCCAGTTTCGCGGTTCTGAATTATTAGCATTGAAATCAATCTTCTTGGAAGTACCTCTTAATTCATCAAGTGAAATGACATTTTGATCAAGTGAACTCATAATTCATTTTCCTTCATTCGCTTATTAGACCTATTTGTTGATTTTTCAAAAGTAAGTTTTGGGTGCTCTAGAAATTGTCGAAGCGCCATTCTGGCAATCGTTGAGAAATCAAATAAAGGGTTACTCTTTAAAAAATCTAAGACCAATTTTTCTTCTGCAGAACTGAGTCTGACTGCCCGAATCTTTGACAAGGTCGCCTCTCCGGTAAAGATAAAAAGTTGTTTGGAACTAACGTTCCGTTTGAAATAAGGCAATTGTTAAACATTGTTTTACGATGTTTAACGCTTGAATAGCGGCCAAATACCTGGATCCTTTGGAATAGACGTGTAAACCTTATAAAGGATTAATACCCGATATTTAAATGTAGTTCCATATTCTGCTCCACATTAGACACTTACTTCAAAAACCCAATCTCCCGCGCATAAGCCACTACCTTCCCCAGCGCGAAGTACAGCGTCGGGTTCAACTTATCCACATGAGTGTATTTCTTCTTCAACCTCTCCATATCAAATACATGGACCGTATCACTCGCAAAGAGCACCGCCATGTGAACCCCCAACGCCTCGGCGATTTTCTTCAGCGTCGAAAGCGACGGATCCTTCTTCCCGTTCTCAATATGAGCAATCGTGGACTGACTAACCCCCGCGGCCTTCGCCAAATCCGCCTGAGTCAGATTCCTCCGCTCGCGCAGATAGGTGATCCTTTGGGGTAGCTCGAAACGATCTATTCCCTGCCCTTTATTACTGTCCATATGGCCCGCCTTGCTCATTTTTTATCTCGGCATAACTCATGGCTTTCTTTAGTCTTTTAATCGCCTTTAGAGCCATTTGTATCACTTCAAGGCATTAAATATTACCCCAAGTATTGACATTATGCGTTATCTTTGCTAGCCTTAGGTCATGGAGGTCGTGAATGGGTTCGAAGGTCGCCCGAAAAATGTGGAACAAGTTTTTGCTCTCTAGCTGTCTTGGGATTGCAGTTGTCGGTGGTAATCCTGCCGTGCAACTGCCTCGGTATCCGCTGAAAGTTGGCACGGACATTATCGTGTACGACAGTTGGTTCTTAAAAGCGCCCAAGGGCTCTGCTCAACATGGCTATGGCGTTAGAACCGAGAACTTTGTCGTTCACACCAACGAAGACTTCGGAATCTCCTTTAAATATTTGGCGCGAAAACAAGACGTCTATGTCACGGTGATTTTGCGCGCCCCTAGCAAGTCTGAAAATTTTG
>Ga0206924_1116_pt1 | contig 15394 bp, 19 predicted proteins | sample Alteio_BWOrgHeat_61_FD_152947 | JGI IMG/M metagenome (GOLD analysis project Ga0206924, IMG submission 152947) | Enriched cells from forest soil in Barre Woods Harvard Forest LTER site, Petersham, Massachusetts, United States -... | ecosystem: Environmental > Terrestrial > Soil > Temperate forest >...
CTCAAAAAGAACAATATGATTCAGTGTCTGGAGCTTCTGCACTTCCATATTGGTTCGCAAATCCCCCGCATTCAAAGCATCAAATCCTCACTGAAAGAGGGCGTCCGCTTTTACACGGAACTTCACGGCATGGGAGCCAGCAACTTGAAATTCGTCGACGTCGGCGGCGGTCTTGGCGTGGATTACGACGGCACCGGCAGCTCTGACTCTTCGATCAATTACTCCGAACAAGAATATGCCAACGACATCGTCTCTGCTCTGCAAACTCTCTGCGATGAAAAGGGTGTACAGCATCCTGACATCGTCACTGAATCCGGTCGATTCCTAGTGGCGCATCACTCGGTCTTGGTTTTCAACGTCACTGGTGTGAATGATTTGAATCGCTCTGAACCTCCCCGCCCAGCCGGAAAAGCGGACCATCCGGTCATGCAAGATCTGCAGTACATCTACGACAAGCTCACTCGCGATAGCATCAATGAGTGCTTCAATGATCTTCAGCAAGCTAGAAACGAAGCCAATTCACTTTTCACTTACGGCGTTTTCAGTTTGCTGCAAAGAGCATGGACCGAAAGCATGTATTTCGCCATCGCCACGAAAATGATTAAAATTGCTCAAAGCGTGGAAGACGATGACATCGTGCAAGCTCTTTCGCAGGAGCTTTGCGACACCTATTTCTGCAATTTTTCTGTCTTTCAATCAGTTCCGGATTCGTGGGCCGTGGGCCAGCTGTTCCCAGTTATGCCAGTGCATCGCTTGAAAGAAAAACCCATCCGCGAAGCCACACTGGCGGATCTGACCTGTGATTCTGACGGTAAATTGGAAAAATTCATTGATACTGAAACTGGCAAAACCAAAAAAACTTTGCAAGTGCACCCGTTCACCAGCGGACAAAACTATTTCCTGGGAGTTTTTCTGACTGGCGCTTATCAAGAAATTTTGGGAGATTTACACAATCTTTTCGGTGACACCGATGCGGTTCACGTATCGATCACAGAAAATTCGTACACTTTAGACCACTACATTCCTGGCGACACCGTAACGGAAGTTCTGTCTTACGTGCAATATCGGCACTACAACATGGTCGACAGCATTCGTAGCGCCGCAGAGGACGCCATTCAAAAAGGCAACCTCACCAAGCAAGAAGCGAAGTTGCTCATCAAGCACTACGAAGAAGGTTTGTCGGGATACACTTATCTCGAAGACGGGGAATGAGCTTCAGTCCTGTGTCCTCGGTCCGCAGCCGACAGGCCCGGTCCAGTGGACCGAGGACACAGGACTGAAATTACGCCCCGGCATCAAAAGCATCTCGAATCGCCAGCCCTATACTGATCAACGCGATCATCGTCAGTAACAGCGCAATGGACGGAAACCAAACCAACCACACTGCCGTACTAAAATGCGATTGGGCCTGCGCCATCAATTCACCCCAACTGGGCGTCGGAGCCGCAATTCCCAATCCCAGATAATCAAGCAACGCCAAGCCAGAAATATTCGCTGCAATAGCAAACGGAGAAAAAGTCACCAGTGGTGTGAGCGCATTCGGCAGAATATGCCGCAAGACGATTCGCCCGTGGCTAGCACCGATGGCCTTCGCGGCCTCTACATAATCCCGTTTCCGCAATTGTAAAAATTGACTGCGCATTTGGTGGTAAATGTCCGTCCACCCGAAAATCACAGTGAGAATCACCAACAAACTCATTCCCGCGCCGAAAATTTGAATCATGGTGATCAGCAATAACAGCCAGGGCATCATTTCAATGATCTCGACAAAACGCGAACCCAAGAGGTCCACCTTCCCACCCAGATAGCCATTGATGGCGCCAATCAAAGTGCCTAGCAGATAAGATAAGATCCAAACGCTGAACGCATAGGCGATGGAATAGCGATATCCATAAAGCAAGCGCGCCAGCACATCCCGGCCACGATCGTCGGTCCCCATCCAGTTGCTTGAAGACGGCGCCGAAGGATAAGCTTCCACATCTTTGTTGGATTCGTAAGCATCCCAGCGAACCAATGGCCACAGGGCCCAATCATCGCCGTCAAATTTCATCGAACGATAGTCCATCACCATGATGTCGTCGCGACCAAATAAACTGGGATGATAATCCTTAGCCAACGGAGCGTAATATTCCCCGTGCCATTTCATCACCAAAGGTTTTGAATCCGCCCAGAATCCAGCAGTGAAACTAAGACCCGTAAACCCAATCAATAGCCAGCACCACGCCATGGCGATGCGGTTGCGCTTGAACCGACGCCATCTTCGAAGAGTCAAATCATTGCGGATGAAATATTTTTCAATCATTCAAAGTCGATCCGGGGATCAATACTCACATAAATAATATCCGAAACAAGACGCCCCAGCATGAGTGTCACGGCCGACAGAAAGATGATTCCCATGATCACGTTGTAGTCCCGGTCCAGTGCAGAGGTATAACTCAGCAGGCCAATCCCGTCCAAATTAAAAACGGCTTCAACAACGATCGAGCCCGCTAGAAACACACGAAAAAATCCACCCAGACCCGTGGTCACCGGGATCAAAGCATTACGAAGCGCATGTTTATAAAGAACGACTCTTTCGGACAAACCTTTGGCCCGCGCTGTGCGCACGTAATCCTGTTTCACCACATCCAGCATGGAATTTCGCGTGAGCATAGTTAGCTCTGTAAAACCGCCGATCATGTAGGTCAAAAGTGGCAAAATAAAATGATGGATTCGATCCCAGATCTTCGCACCCAACGCCAGAGTGTCGTAGTTATCCGACTTGATCATTCCAATCGGAAACCAGTTGAAATAGCTGCCACCGCCGAAAAGAGTGATCAGAAAAATCCCCAGCACCAAGGGTGGAATCGCATAGGCCACATACAGCAGTAAACCTGTGATCATATCAAAATTCGATCCCGCACGAATGGCCTTGGCCACGCCTAACGGAATACAGATAAGATAACTCAGAATCAAAGAAGCGATTCCGAATTGAAGTGAAACCGGAAATTTGCTGACAATGACATCAATCGCGGGCTCGCCATATTTGAAGCTGTCACCGAAATCCAGGTGCACGATGTTTTTAAGCCAAATCCAGTAGCGTTCGTAAACGGGTTTGTCGAATCCGTATTGCTTCTTCAGAGCCTCAAGCACTTCTTCGCTGACGCCAGTGGGACCGCTAGCAGCGCGGCCCTGCTTGCCAAAGCGAAGCTGTTGTATCTTTTGTTCGATGGGTCCGCCGGGTGCCGCATTGATGACCAAAAACGAAATCAAAGTGATTCCAAGAAAGGTCGGCACTAGCAACATCAATCGCCTGCAAATGTATAAAAACAACAATAACTCCAGCTAAAACCTTATGGCTTTGCCCACCAGATGTCGCTACCGACATCGTACTTCATAGTCACACCAGGCTTGACCATTTTGCTGGAATTGGCAAACAAGTAGTACTTGTCATTGAACATTTCGATGTAAGGCACATCATAGGCGATCAATTCATACACCTTGTGAAGCATCGTCACGCGTTTGCCGCGGTCAATTTCGTTGCGAGCTTTATCAATCAGTTTGTCCACCTCGGGATTCTTGTAAGCGATGAAATTCGAGCCCCCGGGAACTGCGCTCGAAGAATGCCAAATCTGCTTAGGATCCCAGTCCACTGTTCCCGACCAACCCATGGACATGGCATCGAAGTTTCCTTCATCGGTTAATTTAATAAAGGAGTTCCACTCTAACAGACGAATTTCCATATCGATGCCGACTTTTTTCAAGTCTTCACGGAACATCGTCCAATATTTCTCGCGGTCTTTGGAGGCATGAATAAGGGTGAAGCGGAACTCCACCACTTTGCCGTTGATGGTTTTTTGTAGGATGCCTTTTTTCTCTGGATCTTTCCAGCCAGCCTTGCTCAGTAGCTCGACGGCCTTAGCCGGATCATAGAGAATCGGCTTCACCGCCTGGGAGGCATAATCGCTTTTCAGATACTCAGGGCCCGTCGCCAGATCTGACATCTCGTAGCGAAACTTCCTGTTCATCTCTTCGCGATTCATCAAGTGGGCTAGAGCCAGGCGCACATTTCGGTCTTTGAACAGATCTTTGCGAAAGTTAAAGCCCACAAAGAAAGACGATTTAGGGAAAGAGTTTTCCACTTTGTTGGCGAAAACCGTTTGTCCCCAAGGAGGCCCGACGGTCCTTTGCACAAAAATCTCTGGCTGTTGAAATTCCATGAAATCGAAATCGCCTTTTTTAGTCATTTCAAGAGCCACATTGTCTTCTTTAACAAAGCGATAAACTCTTTGATCGAAATTGTAGTAACCCCTCCATGCATCGGTTTTAAATCCATACCAAGATGCAAATCGTTTCAAAACCAACTTCTGTCCTTTTTCGAATTTGTCCAAGACGTAAGGACCAGAGCCCACCAAAGTTCGAGTCATCTTCTGTGATTTGTCGACATCGCCGTAAATATGCTTCGGCAAAATATATAACAAGGAAGAGAACATCGTGAAATTCTGGAAGTAAGTGTCTTTGGTGGTCACCCTCACCGTATAAGGATCAAGAATTTCTACCTTATCAATTCCTTCAAAATAAGGACGCAGTTGGGCCGCTCTGTACTTGGGTTCAAAAATCGCATCAAAACTGAATTTCACGTCCTCGGCGGTGACGGGGTGTCCATCGTGGAAGGTCGCATCCTTGCGCAAATGATAAGTGAAAACTTTTTTGTCTTTAGAAATTTCCCATTTTTCCGCCAGTCTTGGACTCCACTCGAAGGTGTTCAAGTCATTTGTCAGCAGCGTGTCCATCACGTAGCCCTTCACCTGATCTGAATACAAATCTTGAGACATGATCGGATGCAGAGTCGGAGGCTCTTCAGACATATGTAAAACAATCGAACCACCCACCGGAGCCGAGGGGTTTGGTTGTGCCCAAGGAGATGGCACAGGACTCAACTTAGAGATTTCCGCAGCGTGAAGCGCCGACGCCACTAGAATGGACGCCAAGCTAAGCCCCACTAAGGCCACTCGAAAAAATCCACTGCGCTGAATATTTTGATTCCGTCGCGCCCGCTGGTGTCTAGTCATTCATATCCCCCATTTTGTAGACACAAGATGCGAAAAGAGGGATCAATAATCAAGGGACGGTTGGCCACTGTCCTTATGCGCAAAAAAGAAATGCGCCAGGTCTCCCCAGCGCATTTAAAAATTGAAATGAAGCGAAACGCCGATACGGCTTGCGGGCTTTACCGAGCGAAGCGTTTGTTGACGGATTCGCGGATTTCGGCGCCTTCGATGCTGAGGCGGGTCCAAGGGATCGCACGAAGTCTTTCGGCCTCGATGGTCTCTTCGGTCTCTTCGCAGATACCGTAAGTTCCGTTTTGGATGCGGCCCAGCGCGCTTTCGATCTCCAGCAGTTGGGTTCTTAGACGCTCATTTTGTGAGAGCATCTCGGCCTCGGCCAAAACTCGCACGGTTTGATCGGCTTCGTCGCCACCTTTGTCATCGTTAGTGAATTCGCTGCGTGCTTCCTTCACTCGATTCAGAAGATCAGCCTTAGCCTGTAACAGCTTCGACTTGCATTCCTTCACTAGCACTTCAGAGATTTGTGCCATGTTTCCCCCTCCTTAGATGAACCACTAGAGTTTTTAACCAAGTGGCTCCATTTTGGAACTGACCCATTAAAAAGACTCTGTTAATAAATTGCAACAAAATTCTTAAACGAACTTAAACCGCGTCAAATCCATGATTAGCTTTTAAATTTCCTAATCAAGTTCAACGATTTTTGAATCCCCTGAGCATAGATGCAATTCAGATTAGAGACAGGATTCAACGGTCACTCTGTTATTCTATCATTCTCTTAAATATGTTCGCCAGAAACAGGACCTTTTTCGGACCAACGTATTATGTTTCAGTGGCCTTCGAAGCTGATGCGCATTTTACTTTTGGCTTTCCAAACATGATCGATGTTCATCCAGAAAGTCTCCCCTGATTTGTCTTTCACCTGAGTCCAACCATCTTCACCACCCAAATCCACGTAGGCCTGATGCTTCTGCGCAAAGCGAGTTTTCGCCGGAGCAAAATTCTTCCCAGGCCCACTGCGCAGACTGGTGCGCCCGACATTCACCACCAGACAATTCCATTTGGTGGTGAGATTGGATTTTTGCACCCAGAATTTCTGCGCGTCCGCATCGATCACTTCTGCCCACATCTCGCCATGAGTTTCGCGGCGATTTCCAGTTCCCAGCAGTGGGGTGTAGATCGGAGCTTTGGTCGGAGGTTTAGAGTTGTCCTCTAAGGCCGGAAATAATTTGGCCATATCATTTTTCACGCAATAGCTCTGCGCCTGAACAAAGTCAGAAAACAAGATCAGGGAGATCAAAATTTGAAAAATAGAAGGTCTTAACATCAAAGAGCTTATCGGCTGAGTGCCGCCGGAATTGAAGGATTTGCCGCCGTCCGAACACCGAATCTAGTGGCTCTTCATCTAGACTTTACCGCACGCACAACGCTTGTATAAAGCTTGCAAAAACAAGGGGCGATCTCACGACCGCCCCAAAAAGACGACTCCTGAACCTTACAAAAGAAAGGAGGTCTTATGCCTAACCAGCATAGGTATGATCGGTTATTTGGCGTAAAAGTTAAGAGGAGACTAGAACTTTATTTTCTTATCATCCAGATCTTTTACGCTGTTTATCTGCGTCTCAGTTTGATCCGGGCTTAAGTATTTCGCGGTCTGTGTGGTCGGCGCGGTTGTGAGGTCACTTACTGATGCAGATTCTGAGCCGTTGCTGTGCTGCTAGGCAAACACCGAACAGTTTGCGCGATCAATTCCAAAGATTTTTGCTGAAATTTTTCGATCAAGGCCAATTCACGCTCGCTGTGACCACGGAAAGCCTCGGCTGAATTGTGCAGGTTCACCACGTCAGCGCGACTGGGTTTTTGCTCATGAGATTTCAAGTCCTCGGCAAAATGATCTAAGGTGTTCGCCAAGGAATCATTTTTCTTAACCATGGATTCCAGCAAAATGCCCTGAGCTTTTTGCATCTCTTGAAGCTGAATTTGCAGTTGCGCACAGTCCGGAGCCGACCAGGCCACCGAGGACCCCAGCATCAAACCCACCAACATAGAAATCATAAAACCCCCAAACCCACTCACAGATCTTATCACCCACTGACAAAACCTTCGACAGCTTTGCAATTTCTACAGAGAGAATCGCCCCATCCCCGCCCATTTGCAGCTGTTCGCTGTTTGTCGTCTTGGCGAAGAATCATTGCGATTCCCGTGCCAAAATTTGTCTGTCAGGAATGCAAATTCTACATAGAATTGGTGAATGAGCCTCCAGCTCGCCGGATTCTGATCCGTATTTTGAACTAGGCCTGTGGCCAAACCCAAATAAATATTCCGCCATGAGGCTACGCCCTTTGCAGCATCAGCGCTCAAAACGCCATTTGATTATGCATATAAAATATGTATAAAATAGGAGAATGAGAAAATGGCTCCGACTGTTTTTCATATTTGGAATCTGAGGGTGGCTATTTATCCAATAGATCATCAGCCACCACATTTTCATATTATCGGGCCAGAGGCCGAAGCTAAGTTTGATCTTAGGACTTTCGAATGCATGGAGAGTTATGGCTTTACAGAAAATTCATTACGACGAATTTGTGACTATTTGAAAGAGCGCGAAGAAACTCTTTGGAAGGCTTGGAATGAGTACCAAAAATAAAAAAATTTCTTATGGAAAAGTCGAAATTCCCCCTGATGCTTTTGATGCGAAAAATATCAAGGAGCGTATTACTATTATGCTGGATCAAGATATCTTGGATACCTATCGCCGGCGAGCCAAGCAAACCGGCGACAAATACCAATCCTTGATCAACAGGGCTCTCAGAGAGTCTCTTGCAAAACCAAATCTTGAAAAGCGCATTGAAATCCTTGAGCAACAGGTAAAAAAGTTGGGTTAGGTTTGAAATGCCACCGACTTTCTGGTCGGTGGGCGGTCGTTACACCAGTGGTTACTAATCAGTTTTCGGGTCTCGGGTCTCGGCTCACCGCTACTATGAGGTGCTAGTTTAAACACTGACGCCGCCAATTCATCCCCAAGTGTCCGAGCATTCTCGGATGGTTTGGCATTCCCGAATTGAACCCATCGCCATTCGATAGAACCGACGGCGGTCGGCGTCTGTTACCCGCTCACCTCCCTCCGCAAGGTTCAGAGCGATCGACGAGCTGGCTCGTAGGAGCTGATCTTGAAGGTGTTTGGGAGCCTTCAATTTTTCACATAACTTATAAAATTTCACAGCCAGTTGATACGATCTAAAATTCTTGAGCATGCCTGGCTCTTATTCAAAGGCTGCGCCAGGTTCAATCTGCACCTGGGAGCAGAGAGCCGAGACCCGTGAGCGGAAGACTTCCCCTCACAAGGAATTCAGATAGGCGTGCAGAGCCGGAATTTCGTTCTGCAAATGTGGCAGAGCCACCATGGTGTGCGATGTGCGCTTGGGTTTATAATCGTCGGGATATTGAGTTCGCATGACTCTGGCTTCGATCAATTCTTTCGAGCTGCCGGCAATGGATGGTCCCACTGGGCCGTCCACTTTAGGATCGGCTCCGTGGCAGGCCACGCAGTTGAGTTGATAAACTGTTTTTCCATGCACGGCCAACTGGTCAGGTGTCAAAACGGTATTTTCAGCGGTCTCCTTTTTCGTGCAAGAGACCACTAGAAAAAAAGACAAGAATACGGCGCAAAAACGAAACATTCTCGACCAATCAAACAGCAGCGAACATTAAGCCGATGATAATGATGGTCAGTAGAATTCCGAAGTGAACCACTTGTGGAATGGTGGTCATTATTTTTCGTGTCTGTCCCTTGAGAGCGTTCCATTCCAAGGCAGCAACGATCAACAAGAATGGGATCCAGAAAATGCAATAGTTTGTTCGTTCGCTCACTGGCAGTGGAAAATGGCTGGCGGCGCCCATCAAGTACAAGAGTGGGATCGAAAATAATGTGTTGGTTCTTGAGGCCACGTTGGCTCGAGCTCCGGCGGCCGCAGCATCGGGATTCGCCGGTTGACTTTTTGCCAGTCCTTCAGCGTTTTTAATCACGATCTGCTGTTTAGGCCAGATCACAAACCAAACGTTGTACCACATGATCAGACCCAGAATCATTCCCGAGGTGATCGTCCAGCCATAGCTGGATTGCAAGAACACGTTGAATCCGGCGCCGGAAGTGTGAGCTTTGTAGCTCCAGTACAGCACACCCGTGACCACCGTCCACATCGCTCCCCAACGGAAATAGTAAAGAGCTGCCGGTAAAAGCTTTCGACGAAGATCTGTCTTTGAACCCGCCGCGATTTCAGCGTCATTCAAGAAAGTTCCCTGAGTGAAATTGAAGTAGTAAAGATGGCCGATCCACATCACTCCGAAAAAGAAGTGAAGAAAACGAAGCAGCATTTCAATGAAGTTGCCCATTGCGATTCCCATAAACATAGTGACCATCCTTTGTGTTTAGACACTTCGATGGAAACACGAATCTCAGAACTAAGTCAATAATGAGGTGTCAGAGAGCACAAAGGCTTCAAAGTCTTTGCGCATGTCGGGTTTTGTCCACGGCATAAGTAGCCAAGAGACATATTTTTTCCCCGTAATCATGTGCTGCTTGGCCGGAAGTCGTTCAGCACTTTCAAAGAATTGTAAAAAGTTAGAGGCCGTCGCCAACAAAATCGTGGCCATAAATTCAATTTCGTTCTGGCTGTGAATTGGTAGCATCCAGCCTTCGCGCAGCCACCTTTTATAGACCACCACCATCATTCTTTGGATTTTCACTAAGTGGGCCTTCCACATTTTATTCAAAATCGTGTCGCGACGGCGCAGAAAATACATCTCGCGATGGAAGAATCTATACTTCCAAAAGAGTTCGTAATTCTTTTCGATCAAATCCAAGGGATGAATGACCTTCTGTCCTTTTTTGACTCGCCAAACCTGATAAGTCTCTTTGCACATGAGGCGAAAAATTTGGCGAATAATCTCTTCTTTATTGCGGAAGTGAAAGTAGAGATTTCCTGGACTAATGCTTAGCTCTTTAGCGATGTGATTGGTCGTAACCGCGACCACTCCGCTCTTGTTGAAGAGCTCAATGGAGGTCATGACGATTTTGTCTTTCGTTTTCATCACTTTACGGGCCTTTGTCTGAGTGCAGCGAATTCTTACTTCTGATACAATAAAATGACAAGGACTTCGGGCCTTTTTTCTTGCTCTCGCCAAATAAAGACCTGAAACTGGTTTCCCTATGCTGAATCGAAAACAAAAAATTCATCTGGCCATCCTTTTGCCACTCTTGGTGGCTTTTGGCGTTTTTTGGATGATGGGTTCTAAAGATAGGGCTGTTCGCCAGGTTCTGGTGGATGAGCAGAACCGTGTCGAAGGCATTCAATCTGTGCGGCAAAAAATTTCTCAGGTTCTGGGCCCCTATTTGACCCATAATCAGAGGATTCCCGAGGCCGAAATCGCCCTCGATGGTAGGCCGCAAACACTTAAAATCACTTACACTATTGACGATGATCTACAGACCGAGGCCGAACACTTACTGAAGGCCTACAAACCCGATTACGGCGCTCTTGTGATCATGGATGCCAACACCGGGGCGGTGCGTGCCATGGTCAGCTACGAGAAGGGCCAACCCTCGACCGAAAATCTGGCTCTGCGAGGCACTTATCCCGCGGCTTCGATCTTCAAAATCGTGACCGCCACGGCAGCTTTAGACCGCTACAAGCTGTCCCCGGACACCTTGGTGATGTACAACGGCGCCAATCACACGCTCTACCGGCAGAATGTGCTCTACACTAAGATGAATCGCTGGACCCGCGGGGTCACCATTCGCGATGCTTTCGCCAGATCCATCAACACTGTTTTTGGCCGGCTAGCTTTCGAACACATGGAGCCTAAAGACATCGAAGAGTACGCCATTCGCTTCGGCTTCAATAAACCCATCGCATCAGATCTGCCTTTCGACACGGGCTTCACTGAAATCCCTCAGGAAAAAAGCTTTCACCTGGCAGAGATGGTTTCTGGTTACAACAAAATCACGCGCATGAGCCCTGTCCAAGGTGCCATGATCGCAAGTTCCGTGGCCGCTATTGGAGTGATGCGAGTTCCGTACATCGTTGAATCGCTGAAAGACTCTGAGGGTAAAGTGGTTTGGAAACCTGAACCGGTGACAGCCGCAGTGACTATGACCGGCGAAGGCGCAGAGCGATTGAAAGAATTGATGGAGGCCACCATCACTCAAGGGACTTCGCGAAAATCATTTCGTGCCTTGGTTCATGACAAAAAGCTTCAAGAGCTGGAGCTGGGTGGGAAAACTGGATCGCTTCACGGAGACAATCCCAAAGGCAAAGTCGATTGGTTCGTGGGTTACGCCATCGGCGGCGATGACGACCGCTTAGCGATCGGCGCGATCACTGTGAATAAAGAATATTGGACCGTGAAATCTTCATTTTTGGCGCAGTCGTTATTCAAGAAACATTTCAAGGATCAGTTCTCGGAGAAAAATCAGAAATTTTTCAATGCCAGCCTAGATCGCGGGCAAGGTCAGTAATCAGTTATCACTTTCATCAATCATAGCCATGAAACCAATCCATTTCCTATTGGTTACCGAGCGCTGTAAGTATTTAGATACTTTTAACCTGGAGGATCTGAATGAGACCAAGCCATATAGTTGCTGCGGCATTTTGCGTGTTACTTGGCCACGTCGCAATTGCCGGTATAAAAAATCCAATTTGCCTGACGCTCAATCAGCCGGGTAAATGGGGGGCCGGGCTCGTTCTAAAAATCGTTGGTGAAACCGATGGAACAGAAACCGCTTATTTGCAAACTGCAAACATGTTTTTTGGTTCTCCAACATCCAACTGGATTGTGCTGGACACCATTTCCCAAGTGACGAAGAGTGATGCGACAGAGGGTGCAGTGACCTATAGCCGAGGTTCTGAATTCAACGCCACTATTGGTTTGCCCGATGAGGGAGGGTCTATGAAAACTTCGATTCACATTCAGCTGGGAGACTTAAATATAAGTGCTGAGAGCGCATCATTCACCCATTTTAGAGATGGCCAAAAGTGCGACTGAGATCAGTGACGGTCACTCGTTCTTGTCTTGATGTTCGATTGACTTGGGTTTGATCTCTACTACATCTCTGGCTTCCGGACGGTTTTCTGCGCGAAAACCTTTCGCCGCAAATCCGCCCAGGTTGCCAGCCGCGAAAACATGAAAACTTCCTTTAGCAATTTTTCCGGCGATGAAAATTTTTAGATAAATCACTAGAACATGTCGCGTCCCCGGAAGAATCAGCAGCGTGCCTAACACTTTGCTGATCAGACCTGGAACCGCCAATAGCATTCCGCCGAAAATAATAGCCCCTCTGTGCAGAAGGTTTCCCTCTGGCATTTCTCCCTGCGCCAACGCATTTTGTACAGACATGATCGTGGCTCGACCATGAATGGTCATTACGAAAAATCCCAGGGCTCCTGTGGTGATTACTAACAACAGTGCGTCCACGAAGCTGTAGCGGTCGATAAAGAGGTACCAAGCGTAAATCTCTGCAAAGGGGAACAAGACAATCAGCATTGGCATTTCAAAACTCCAACTCTGCCACCACTGGGCAATGATCAGAGCCTTCCACCGCATCTAAAACATCTGCGGACTTCAGATTTTTTAAAAGATTTTTCGAAATACAGACGTAGTCAATCCGCCAGCCACGATTGCCGACGCGGGCAAGCTCCCGGTATGACCACCAGGAATAGCGGTCCTTGGTAGTCTCGTGAAAATGTCGAAAGGTGTCGATGAACCCCAGGTTCAGAAACTGATCCATCCACTCGCGCTCTTCCGGCAGGAAACCGCTCTCCGTGGAAAGTTCCACGGGATCGTAAACATCAATCTCTTTGTGAGCGACGTTGTAGTCCCCCACGACGATGATTTTTTTTCCTTTGGCTAGCTCTGACTTCAAGTGCTTGAGCAGATCTTTCAAGAAGCTCTGTTTGAAATTATGTCTTTCCTCGCCGGAACCGCCGTTGGGAAAATAGATATTGTAGAGATCAAAGTCCTTGTGTTCAGTGATCACAAATCGACCTTCGCTGTCGTACTCCTTTGTCCCGGTGCCCAGATGATGCTGATTGAGTGGGTCATTGAAGAAAGTCGCAACACCCGAATAGCCTTTGCGCACAGCGGATGACCAAATACTTTGGGCATAACCCAATTTTCGAGTCGCTTCTTCCACTTGTTCTAAATGCGCTTTGGTCTCTTGCAGGCAGAGGATATCTGGTTTGTGCTCTTGAACGAATTGCACCAGATTTTTCTTATAACAAGCCCTAATACCATTGACGTTCCAAGACACGATTTTCATGGGTAGTTTCTTGCTTATTTCTGCTGCCATGGCAACAATATTCCTAAGAGGCCCCTTTTGAATCCAAGTCAACTCAGAGCCAAATTCATTGAGCAAATTTCTAAGACCTTTCCGGGACTGTCGCCTCAACAAATTTCGCCATTGGTATCAGAACAGTTGCTGTCGCCTTTCGTCGTCGAACTGCCCCTCGCGGTGCTGCAACAGGCCCAAGACTTCGTTACGCATATTTTTAAGGAACGACAAACGTCCGCTTATAAAGCCGCACTTCAGCCAGAACTTTCCCGTCGAAATCTGAAGACGCCGGGTAACTATTCAATTGCGATGAGCTATGACTTTCATTTGGACGACACCCAAAATCTGCAGCTGATTGAAGTCAACACCAATGCCTCTTTCTTGGCGTTGGGTGATCTGATGTACAAAGCCCATGGCTTGCCGGCGCCAGTGAAAGGCTTTTCGTTGGAAGAGCTTAAGGAAAATATTTTATTGGAATTGCAACTCAATGGCAGCCCAGCCTCGAAAAATCCCAGGGTGGCGATCATTGACGACCAACCTGAACAGCAAAAGCTCTATCTAGAGTTCTTGGTTTTTTCGGAACTGTTTAGGTCTTGGGGTTGGGACACGAAAATCTGTGACTATCGTCAGCTTTCTGACAGCTTTGATTTTATTTATAATCGCTACACTGACTTTTTTCTTGGCGATAGTTCTTCGCAACGGCTTTTGCAATGGTTCAATTCTAGAAAAATGACTTTTTCCCCTAACCCCGCCGAATATCTGTTCTTGGCAGACAAGACGCGAATGATTGAATGGTCACAGAAATCAATCCCACATGTACCAAAGGCTCAGTTATTGACGTCCGCCAATGCCGAAGAAGTTTGGACCAACAGAAAAAATTTATTTTTTAAACCGCGCCAATCGTTTGGAGCAAAGCAGACCTACAAAGGCGCAAAAATTTCCCACCGCCTCTTCCAAGAACTAATCGGACAGGACATTTTAGCGCAGGAATATATAGAGCCTTCAGAGGTATCGGTTCCTACCGATACGGGACCTCAGGACTTCAGATATGATTTGAGATTTTATGCCTACCAAGATCGCGTGCAATCTGTGGTGGCGCGATTGTATCAGGGACAGCTGACCAATTTGAAAACACCGTACGGTGGGTTTGCTTGCGTTCGCTTTACGGCTGAACAGCATCAAAAATAATGACCGCTGCGTCCGTTTGATCCTGACTTTTCCATTTAATGATCAATTCGTACTCGTCATGATTGATCTGCGAAAACAAGATCTGCTGATTGGCAGAAAACGTCAGCAAATCGCTCAGTTTAAAGGAATTCGAAAGCAAGTGACTGAACTGATTCCATATTCCGATTTGGTGAGCATCGACAATCAAGTTGAATAGCCAAACACTATTGCCGGCGGATTTCGGCGCGGAAAAATCCAGCAGACTGGGGACGTTCAAACTGACTTTCACCCCGGCCTTCGAGGAGCCCGAAAAACATTCAATCTGTGAATGGGGATTTAAAAAATCTTGCTTGGCCTGCAGTGTGAGCTCCGAAGTCTCTACGTAAATCTTTGCTTCGCGGGCCAATAAATAGATGTTGGACAGTTCGCTCAGAGCCAACGGCAGTCCCGCTGAACCCAGATCAGCGATAGCCACGCCTTGGCAGGCGGGCAGTTGGTCTGCCGCTCTGGCGGCGGAAGAAACAGTCAACGCTACGATTAAAAGAAACGTGGTTTTTGAAATCATTACTTCTGCATCGGACGATGGTCCAGGAAACTGGACTAGATCTTGGTCTAGTTTTTATTGTTTCATTCAAGGACGTAGTACAATTACCGAAGAGAGATTGAAGAGAAATTAGTGGAGGATTCTGCAGAGATGGGTGTACGACAACACAAGAAAAACCAACCGCAAAATGCTTTTTCAAATTCGGATTATCACAAGTTCGACAGTTTGGACGGAGATCATCCGTGGATGCAGGAAATGCCGGAAGGCTTTGTCGCCTACCGAGTGCGCGAACTTGGACATGGCGAAATT
>Ga0206924_1118_pt1 | contig 15295 bp, 2 predicted proteins | sample Alteio_BWOrgHeat_61_FD_152947 | JGI IMG/M metagenome (GOLD analysis project Ga0206924, IMG submission 152947) | Enriched cells from forest soil in Barre Woods Harvard Forest LTER site, Petersham, Massachusetts, United States -... | ecosystem: Environmental > Terrestrial > Soil > Temperate forest > O...
ATCCGGCGGTGGCGGCAGCAAGTGGGGCTTTTACGCAGCGAAGGTGCAATCCCGCGTGGGAGACGCCCTGCGCAATAACAAGACCACGAAGAGCTCCAGTTTGAAGGTTCAAGTGCGAATCTGGCCCGACCCCACCACGGGCAAAGTTCTGCGGGCCAAACTCGATGGTTCCACCGGAGATCGAAGCCTCGACGCCGCATTGCAAAATGAAGTGCTGACCGGCCTCCAACTCGAACCGCCCCCACAGGGCATGCCGCTGCCCATCGTCATGCGCCTCACCGCCCAGCGCCGCTAAGTCTCCCACTGCTTTCTATGTTCCAGGAAAAATATGTCTTTCGCCGATGTGTGTGGCTGCTCGCCACCGCATGGGTCGCCGCTGTTCCGTTGCCGGGTTACGCCGGACATCCGGCCTCACCCGCGGATGAAGCCGCAGCGGCCTCGTCTGCCGCCAGCAAGGCTGCCGCGGCGGCTCTCGCGTCTCCCGCCACCGCGCAGCTGGCCGCGAATGACGTTATCCCCAACTCCGACCTCCTCGCAGCGGCCGACCAAGCCATGAAGGAGCCGGCTGCTGCTGCTTCTCCTTCTCCGTCGCAAAACGTCACCATCAACCTGATCAACCGCCTCGTGGAACGAAAGGTTTTGACCAAGGAAGATGCCGACGAGTTGATCCGGCGCGCCGAGGAAGACGCCGCCGTGGCTCGCGCCCAAGCGACGACGGTCGAACATGACGTCGCCGTGGCCCGCGAAGCCGCCCAGGCCGCCGTGCAACAAACGGCACCGCCCACCAGCGATGATCAGGTGCGCGTGACTTACATCCCCGAATCCGTCAAGGCCCAGATGCGCGAGGAAATCAAACAGGAGGTCATGTCCACCGCCCGCGCGGAAAATTGGGCGGCGCCCAGTAGCGCCCCGGGTTTTGGGCCAAAGTTTCGCGTGAGCGGCGACATTCGTGTCCGTTACGAAGGCGACTTCTTTCCTGCGGGTAACGACAACACTGGCGCTTTCCCGATCTTTAATTCCATCAACACCGGCGCGCCGTTTGACACGGCCGGCACGGTCTTTTCGCCGCAGCAAAACGTCGACCAAAATCGTGAACGCTTCCGGATCCGCGCACGGATCGGTGCGGAAGTCGACATGGGTGAAGGTTACACCGTGGGCCTCCGGGTCGGCACCGGCCAGGATAACTCTCCGGTCACCGAAAACCAGTCCCTCGGCATTGCCAACAACGGGCAGGGCGGAGACTTCAGCAAGTACTCCATCTGGCTCGATCGCGCGTTCATCAAGTACGAAACCGGGGGACTGCCCACCAAGAATCTCGCGATATCTCTGGGCCGTTTCGACAACCCGTTCTTTGACCCGACCACCATCATCTGGGCCTCGGATCTTGGTTTCGACGGCGCCGCCATCCAGGCCAAATATGAAGTGGCCAAGGGTATCACCCCATTCTTCAACGGCGGCGCATTCCCGGTCTTCAACACGGACTTCAATTTCGCGACCAACAACCCGAGCAAATTCAAGAGCGAGGACAAGTGGCTCTATGGTACCCAGTTGGGAACCGCCATCACGGTCACGAAAGACGTCAAGGCCAAGGTGTCGGCCGCGTACTATTACTATCAGAATATCGAAGGAAAGCTCTCCGATCCGTTTACCCCGCTCACCAGTTCCGATCAGGGCAATACCGACGATACCCGCCCCTCCTTTGCGCAAAACGGCAATACTTACATGGCCCTGCGCAACATTGTGCCCACGGCGGACAATAACTTTGGGACCATCAACCAGTGGCAGTATTTCGGCCTGGCTTCCAAGTTCCATGAACTGGCTTTCAACGGGCGTCTTGATTATAACCGCTTCGAACCGGTGCAGGTCTCCCTTTATGGTCAGTGGGTAAAGAACCTGGCTCTGGACAGCTCCCAGGTGGGTAGCATCGCCGTAAACAACCGCGGGGCGAACAGCGCTTCCGGTGCGATCGGCAATTGGGCCGGCGGCGATACCGCGTGGATCGTCGGCCTGAAAGTCGGCAAATCGGTGATGGAGAAGGCCGGTGATTGGAACGTGGGTGTGAACTACCGCTATGTCGAATCCGACTCCGTGGTCGACGGCTTCACGGATGCGGACTTCGGCGCACCGCTCTACGGCACCAATTTGAAAGGCTTCACGTTCGGCGGCAACCTGGCCCTCTCCAAGAACATCTGGCTCGGCCTGACGTGGATGAGTGCTGACTCCATTGTCGGTCCGACCTTCAAGAGCGACGTCCTGCAAGTGGACGTGAACGGAAAATTCTAACCATGCATCACCCACGTTTATCCCTCTTAGTTATCGGGTTTCTCCTCGCCGCGCCCGTTGGCGCGCTGTTCGCGCAGGCGCCTCAAATGAGCCCCGCGGAACAGAAACTCCGCGAATCCTTGCGCAATACCATGCTGCAATTGCGGAATTCGGAGAACGACAAGGCCGTCTTGCAGGCCGCCCAGGCGGAAAGTGACGAGAAGGTCAAGAACCTGACCGAGCAAGTGGAAAAGCTCAGCAAGCAAATCGTCGCGGACAAGGATGCCGCCGACAAGGCGGCGGCCGCGCTGCAAGGCCAGGTTGACGAACGCGACAAGCAAATCGTTGTCTTCAAGGACGGTGTGGCGAAGTTGCAGGTCGAACTCAAGCGCGTGACCGATATCGCCAACGCCACGGAAGCGAAGCGCGCCAAGCTCGAGGATCAAGTGAACGTGCTCAACCGGCGCGTAGCTGACCAGCAAACGAAAAACGCCGGCATGTTCAAGATCGCGAATGAAATTCTCCTCCGCTACGAGAAGTTCGGCCTGGGCGATGCTCTGACCGCTCGCGAGCCGTTCACAGGCATCACCCGCGTCAAGTTGCAGAGCCTCTTCGAGGACTATCGTGACCAGCTGACGGATCAAAAGATCAAACCTCTGGAGGCCAAGGCACCCGAACCGAAAGCGACACCGGTTCCGGACAAAGCAGCCAAGCCCAAGGCCACTCCGGCCAAGACCACCGCGCAAACCTCTCACTCGTGATCCACAAACCGTTTGTGACCGGCGCAACGTTCGCCGCGCTGCCCGCCGGACTGTAGCACCCTATGTGGAGGAGTTTTTCCAACTCATCCCTCGCCGCCCGCTTGCGAATGCGTTTACGCAGCCAGGCGGAGCCCGTGGAGATTCCACTGCGTGGCGGCCCTGCCTGGCGCACCCGCCGCCCGTGGCCTGCTCCGGCGCGAACCTCCGTCGCCGCGGGCATCCTGGCCGTGCTGCTCTCTTCACCCTTCACGGAAGCGGGAGATCTCCTTCGTGGCGGCGCCCCTGCCGGGCAAGCGCCGACCGGTGGCGGCGTTGGCACGATGAGCAACTCTCAGGCGGCTGCCGCCGCGCGCGCCAATGCCAACGACGTGCTCGCGAGAACCACCTCGGCAGTGCAAGCCGTGCAGGCCATGCAGAATGCCGCGCGTAACAGCGCGAGTGGAAACAGTGTGATCAATCCCAGCACCGGCCTGCGCCTACCCAGCGTCCCCGATGGCCTGGCCCCCGGTGGATTGCAAGTGGACCCGGCCAAGACCTGGCAGGGAGCGAACGCCCCGATGCAATCGAATTCGGGAAGTCAGACCTTGGTCAACATCACCCAGACCTCCTCCCAGGCGCTGCTGTATTGGTCGAGTTTCAATGTCGGTCGAAATACTTTGCTGAACTTCGACCAAAGCAGCGGCGGCTCGCAATCGAGCCAATGGATCGCCTTCAACATGGTCAACGATCCGACCGGCGTCCCTTCCCAGATTCTTGGATCGATCCAGGCCAATGGCCAGGTCTTTGTCGTCAACCGCAACGGCATCATTTTCGGCGGCGGCGCTCAGGTCAACGCCCACGCGCTCTATGCCTCTTCGCTGCCGATCAATACCAATCTGATCGCCTCGGGCTTGCTGGCCAACCCCGATCAGCAATTCCTCTTTTCCTCGCTGTCCATCGCCGCGGGAACCAATGGCACCCCTGCTTTCACGCCCGACGCACCTTATGGTGCTGACTACGGGGACGTCACTGTCCAGGCGGGCGCCGTGCTCACGGCCCCGGCCAACGCGGCCAGCGTTGGCGGACGCATTGCTCTCGTCGGGCGCAATGTAACTAACAACGGCACCATTTCCACGCCCGACGGCCAGACGATTCTCGCCGCCGGCCGGCAGGTGGGATTCACCGCTCATCCCAGCGGCGACCCGACTCTGCGCGGTCTCGATACTTATGTCGGCGCGGTCGATAGCGCCAGCGGCACGGCGACGAATAATGGCGTGATCTCGGCCCCCGAGGGCGACACCACCATCACCGGCAAAACCGTGCAGCAAATGGGGGCCATCGACAGCAGCACCTCGGTGACTCTCAATGGCCGGGTGGATTTGCTGGCGGACTACAACGCCGCTCCGGTCCTGAACCCTAATACCCTCCTCTTCCAGCTCGAACCGAAGAGCACTGGTTCGGTGCTCATGGGACCCGGCAGCGTGACTCGCATCCTCCCCGAATTATCGAGCGCCGCAACGAACGTGGGCACGCAATTCCCCCTGCCTTCGCAAGTGATCGTCGAGGGCCAGACCATCCATATGGCGAGCAATGCGATCCTGCTCGCTCCCGGTGCAGCCGCTCCGCCGAACGCCAACAATGCCGGCGCGACCAGTCCCGCCGTCGATCTGGCAGATAATCCCTTGAATAGCGGCGTCACCTTCAACGCCGGCACTTGGGTCACCCTGAGCCACTCTACGACTATCATCAACAATCTGGGGCAAATTTCTCTTGATCCTGGGGCTACCATCAACGTGGCTGGCTCGACCGATGTGATGGTGCCGGTGAGCCAGAACATTCTATCCATCACCTTGCGGGGGACGGAATTCGCCAACTCCCCCACCCAGCGCGCGGAATTGCTCCGCGGCACCGCCATTGACGTCGATATTCGCAATACCGGAGCTTACAACGGAGAGTATTGGGTCGGCAGTCCTCTGGCTAACTTGTATGGCTACGTGGGATTGATTCAACACAACGCGGGTGAGTTATCCGTTGCCGGAGGCACCGTGAGTCTCAATGCGGGTGGCTCGGTCGTCGTCCAACCCGGCGCGACCATCAACGTATCCGGCGGATATATTCACTTCACGGGCGGCATGGTCCAAACCACGCGGTTGCTTACGACCGGTGGAGATATCATCGATATTTCCCAGGCCACTCCCGACCAAGTCTACGCGGGGTTCTACACGGGTCGGTTCACCACTTTCCACGATCAATGGGGGCAGGCTGACGTCTTCACCAATCCATTGGCCCTCACAGGGGCTCATTACGAGGCCGCTTACGATCAGGGTGCCAGCGGCGGCACACTGTCGATCACCGCTCCAACCATGGCTCTGGATGGCACCCTCCTCGGCAACACCGTCACCGGACCGCGCCAGCTCCGGACCACGACCACGAATTTCGCGTCTGCTTCGTCCGATGTTTTCACGACCTCGACTTCGAGCGCTCCGCCCACCCCCAGTACCTTGACGCTGGCTTTTCAAGCCCAGAATAGCGCCTTGACTACTCTGCCAACTTACTCTCCCACGCCCCCGAATATCGTCTTTCAAGACGGGGTCACCCTTCCGCCGACGACCTCCTCAAATGTGGACGCCTCCTACCGCTTGCTCGGACAACGGGCCACGACTGTGGTACTCTCGCCCGAATTGCTGACGCAAGATGGCTTTGGCTCGCTCGTCGTCAACAATCGCGACGGTAATATCACGGTGCCGGCAAAGGTTGCACTGCAGGCTCCTCCCAGCGGCTCAATCAGCCTCGCGGGTGCCAATATCAACATCGAAGGCAACGTGAGCGCCCCCGGCGGCAGCCTGACCTTCAATGTCTATAATATTTCCACCGACACCCTGAACAACCTGGCCGTCAACCCGCCCCTGTTGAGCCCGTCGCCCGATTCTTCCCGCGGCAATTTCACTCTGGGTCCGATGGCCTCTTTGAGCACCGCCGGACTCATCGTCGATGATCGTGAAATTACCCCCAACCGACTGACCCTGCCCCTTATCACCAACGGGGGTTCGATCACGATCAACAGCTACAATACCAACCTTCTGACCGGAAGCGTGATCAATGTCTCCGGAGGCGTGGCGATCAGCCCCACTGGGAAAAAGACCTACGGCAACGGCGGCTCCATCACGATCACGTCCGGGCAAGATCTCAGCATCGGGTCGGTCCTCGGCGGACGGCTCACCCTGAATTCCACGCTGGAGGGTTATTCCGCCGGCGGTGGCTCGAGCAGTGTCGCTCCATATAGTGGAGGCGGCAATGGCGGATCGCTGAGCATTCAGGCTCCCCTGATCCAGATCGGCGGTACACCGGTCACGAAAAATACGCTGGAACTGTCGCCAGACTTTTTCAACCAAGGTGGTTTCGCCAGTTTCAATCTCACGGGCTTGGGAGGAACCGATGCGTCGGGAGCATTCCTTCCGGCCATCCTCATCTCCCCCGGCGTCCTCATTGCGCCGGTCGCAGAGGCGGAAGTCGCGGTCACCACGGCTAACGGAGTGGCGTTCCAAAAGGTCGCGGAACCGCTCGGCATTCGGAGCCCGGTCAGTCTGTCCTTCAATGCCCCCGGCATCGTCGACAAATATACCCCCACCCTTCTTCTGACGCGCGGGGACTTTGTGCTAGGCGCGAACGCAGCGATTCACACCGATCCCACGGCCACCGTCCAGATCACCACCAATACCGCGGCGATCCTCGGTTCGATTGTGGCCCCGGGCGGGTCGATCATTGTCAGCACTACTGGCATTTTAACGGGAACTCCGCTTCTCTTCCCCGTCCCCGATCTCGATCTCGGACCGCGCAGTTTCCTCTCCACGGCAGGCACGGTCGTTCTTGTGCCCAACCAAAAAGGCTATTTGGCAGGCAGCGTTCTACCCGGTGGGACGATCGCACTCACCGGTAATCTTGTCGCCGAAGCCGGTGCCGTCCTCGATGTTTCTGGCACAAGTGGAGTTCTGGATCTGCCGCCTGCGGACAGTGGCGATAGTGCACCGCTTCTCGGCGCGCTCTCGGGACACACGGCGATCGCGCAGTCGAAGATGTCGGCGCCCACATTCCGTGGTTCCTTGGTTTCACTGCTCCCCAACGGAGTAACAGGGGCGGCCTCCAACCTTCCCAGCGGCTCTTTCTCCGGCACTCCCGTCACGCCGACGGTGGTCGATAGCAACGGCGGATCGATTACTCTCACCGGTATCACGGAGTTGTTCACCGACGCCACCCTGCGCGGGGCCGCGGGCGGTCCGGCGGCCACCGGCGGTACTTTGACGGTCACCTCCGGGGCGTTCTCTCCCAATGGCAATCCGCCTCCAGTAACATCACCACAGTTGACGGTCACTCAAAGCAGTCCGACTATCCCTGTCCCCTTCTATCTACCGGGGCAGACAGCCATCGGCAACCCGGTGATCGACGCCAACGGCAATCCCATCGCCGGCCACGGCTATTTCACGGCGGATAGTTTCCTCGCGGGCGGCTTCGCCAACCTTACGCTCGGCGGGGCGAAAGGGGGCGTCGGCTTTGTCGGCCCGGTTTCGATCACCGCCCAAGGCAGCATCGCAGTCGCGAGCGGCGGCGTGTTGTCAGCGGACTCCACGGTCAATCTCAAGGCGCCCTTCGTTGAGTTGGGACAGCCCTTTCAACCACCGGTCGCCTTTCAACAAAGCGTCACTTCCTCCACCGCCGGCGTCCTGCCGACCTTCGGATCAGGTCAGTTGAATGTCACCGCGCAGCTCATCGAGATCGGCAACCTGTCGCTCCAAGGCATCGGCAAGGCAACTTTCACTGCGATCAACGGTGATATTCTCGGCGACGGAACTTTGGACGTGGCCGGAAGCATTGTCATGCAAGCGGGCCAGATTTATCCGGCCACCGAGACAGCGTTTACCATCTCCGCCTTCGACTATTCGGTCGGCGGCGTTAATCAGCCAGGTTCGGTCACGATCCTGCCGGGCGGTGTCCGACAGCTTCCGCTTTCTGCCGCTGGCTCGCTCAATATCTTCGGTTCCATCATCAACCAAGGCGGGACGCTGGTCGCTCCCCTCGGCACGATCAATATTGGTTGGGATGGGACCGGCACCGGTCCCACCGATCCGATTACCGGAACCACCGTCGCGGTGAGCCAACAGGTCAATCTCCAGGCGGGAAGTGTCACATCCGTCTCAGCCATCGATCCAATTTCCGGCCAGGGTTCTATCATCCCTTACGGCATCAACGTCAATGGCACCTCCTGGATCGACCCTGCGGGAACCGACATCACCGCCAATCTCGTCCCACAGAAGTCCGTCAGTATCTCCGGAGTCAACGTCAACGATCAAGCCGGTTCGACTATCAATCTCCGTGGCGGCGGTGATCTCCTCGCCTACCAGTGGGTTTCCGGAACTGGCGGCACCAACGATATCCTCTCCTGGAACTTCGTAGGAACATGGGCCAAGGGCCAGGCCTATAGCGCCACCCAAGTCGTTAGTTACAAAGGCTCCTATTACTATGCTACCACCGCCAGTTCGGCGGAGAGCGAAAATCAGGCGCCCTCGGTCGGTCCATACTGGAACCGGGTGACCCCAAGCTACGCCGTTATTCCGGGTTATCAAGCCAACTACGCTCCATATGCGCCGTTCAACAATTCCGGCACAGCCCTCGCCGCGACAAACCTAGGGGTAGACCAGGGATACGTGAACAGCGGCCTGACGGTAGGCAGCAGCATTTATTTGAACGCTACGCCCGGGCTATCTGCCGGCGTATATACGCTACTCCCCGCCCGCTACGCCCTCCTCCCCGGCGCATTTCTCGTCACACCGCAAACCACGGTATCCAACGGGACGTTCGCGCTCACCGACAACTCCACCATTTCCGCTGGCTACCGCTTTAACACCCTCGACCAATCCACCTTCAACCCGCAACTCGAGACGACCGTTACCGTCGCCTCATCCAAGGTGTTCCTGCAGGACGCTTCATACACGACCTATTCGGCTGACACCTACCTTCGTGCGGAAACGCAAATCCTCGGCCTCGGGGTGCCACGCCTGCCAATCGATGCCGGCAGCCTCGTCATTTCGAGTTCGGCTCTCGCTGGCGCGCCCACGGGCCTCATCCTCAACGGCTCTGTCCAGGGGCAAGCCCCGGGAATCGGTCTCGGAGCCAACGTCGACATCAGCACCGCCCAACCCATCGAGATCATCGGCAACGGAGCCGCCACGCCGCCGGCCGGGACCGTCGCTCTCAACACCAATATCCTGAACTCCTTCGGTGCCGAAAGCATGCTGATCGGCGGCACTCGTCAGTTCAGTTCCGCAGGCACAACTCTCACCGTCACTACCCCGAACATCGAAGTCAGCAATGCCGGTTCACCTCTCATCGGACCGGAAATCCTGCTCGTCGCAAACCAAACCGTTACGCTCGATCCGGGCGCCGAAGTCATCCAGCAAGGATCGATTCCGCGCAATAGCGCCTACCTCTCTTCGCCGATTCTCATCGGCAATTCCGCAACTCCGGGGAGCGGCGATGGTGTCCTTTTGCGCGTGAGCGATAGTTCCGCCACGGTGGTCCGGTCCGGCGTGGATAGTTCGACCACGCCGAACATTGTCATCGGTGCCGGAGCCGTGGTTTCCGGCAGCAATTTGACCGTCGATTCGACCGCCGGCGGCACTCTTGATCCGACAGCCTTGCTCGTCGGGCAGAACATCAGCTTAAGCGCCGGACAGATCAGTATCGTCCTCAATAATCCGGGTGCCTTGCAAAACAGCCCTGGTCCGGGTCTGGTCTTGCAAGGGACCGTTCTCAGCAGTCTCCTCGGTAGTGCCTCGCTTTCCCTGTCCGGTTATTACTCGATCGACGTCTACGGCACCGGCTCGATCACCTCGGGCAACCTCGGCTTGCATGCACCGGACCTTCGCGGCTTCACCAACGATCCCGCCGGGGTCGTAACCATCAACGCCGATAATCTCACCCTCGGTAACACTCCCAATCAGCCAAGTTTTGGGCCGGCGGCTGGCGCGCCAATCCAGGGGTCACTGGCCATCAATGCCGCAATCCTGACCCTCGGCGACAACGCCATGAATATCGACCAGTACACCAATGTCGCCATCAGCGCGACCCAAGGCGTGCTGTTGCAAAATTCCAAGGGCAATTCCGGCGGCCTCTCCTCTCAAACCAATCTGACGCTGACTACCCCAGTCATCGTGGGGGCCGCTCAAGCCAACCAGACGATTACCGCGCAGGGTGGCGCTTTGACGATCCTTGCTCCCGCCGGTGGCGGGACAAGCACGGATATCAGCAGTTCAGCCGGCCTCGGCGCGACCTTGAGTCTGGCCGGCAAAGGTATCGTCGAAAATAGCCGCATTTATCTGCCCAGCGGCCAATTAAATCTGAAAGATACCGCCTCCACGGCGGCGGCTGGCGGGATTTCGGTCGGGGGAAGTCTCGACGTCAGCGGTACCGCTCCGGCCTTCTACGATACGACCCAATATACTCCCGGCGGCGCGATCACCCTCTCCTCCGCGAATGGCAACGTCGTCCTCGCCAGTGGCAGTTCAATCTCGGTGGCCGCCAATGCCGGTGGTGGAAATGCCGGCAGCCTTTCCATCAGTGCCCCGAATGGCTTCTTTTCCGCGGGTGGAGCGCTGTTTGGACAGGGGGGGACAGGCGGGACCAACGGATCTTTCTCGCTGGACTCAAAAACCTTCGATTCCACAGCATCGCCGAGCATCGCATCCCTGGACGCTTTGCTCAATGCGGCGGACTTCACCCAATCGCGCACCTTCCGCGTCCGGTCCGGGAATGTCATGGTCGATGGAACGGCCAACGCCCTGAATTACAGCATCTCGGCGGATGCCGGGAATATCGAGGTGACCAGCACCGGCGTCATCAATGCCTCCGGAACGAATGGCGGAACCATCAGCCTGGTTGCCAACGGCAATGTCACGCTGGATTCGGGGGCGCAACTCTCCGTCGCCGGGACGAACTTCAGCGACGCCGGCGAGGGCGGCAGTGTTTCGCTCGAGGCGGGTTCTGAAATCCATGGTGTTCCCAATTTGAACGGTGCCGTGAACATTCAAGCTGGCGCCACCATCGACCTCTCCGTGGCCAATTTTGTCGGGAACAACGCCGGGCTTACTTCCGCGCAAATCGCCAACACCCTGACTCCCGCGCAATTCGCCACTCTTACTTCCGCGAAAATCGCCGCCTTGACCAGCGGGATGAGCAGCGCCGAAATCGCCACACTTACCCCTGCTCAGCTCGCCCTCTTCACCTCGGGCGAAACGGCCGGGCTGCCGACGGGTCTCTCGCCCGCGCAGATCGCCGCCATCCTCACCCCCGCTCAGTACTCCACGCTCACTTCGGCCCAAGTCGCCGGTCTGGTCACCGGTCTTACCCCCACGCAAATCGGCGCAGATCTTAACCTCACGCCCGTTCAGCTGGCCGCCCTTACTCCCACTCAGATCGCCCGCCAGATTGGCCAGTTGTATGGCGACTTCACCGGCACCCTACATATCCGCTCGCCGCAAAACGCCGCCGGAACAGGGTTCGCGATCAATCCCATCGTCAGCGGCACGATCGTCGATCCATCGAGCATTGTCGTCGAAGGATATAACCTCATCACGTTGACGGGAGCGGCTGGCACCATTACCACCGCCGTGCAGAATCAGGTGCTGGCCAACGGCACGAGCTTCGTCAACGGGAACACCTTCCTCGCGGCCAATCCGGGTCTGGCATCTTTGGGCAACATCCTCTCCGTCGCTCCCGGCGAAGAGTTGGTCAATCTCTCGGGCAATATTACCTTGGGCACCAGCAACTCCACCGCCACCAGCGATTGGAATCTGGCCAATGACCGTTTCGGCGCCAGCAAGGTCCCCGGCATCTTGACCATCCGCGCCTCTGGCAATGTCGTCTTTTTCAACGCCCTGAGCGACGGGTTCACTCCCGCGCCGGCCAACCCGGGTGGCTCGCTTTACACCTATGGGCTCATGGCCAATAACCCACTCCTGGCCACCAACGCCCAGGACTGGTCCTATTATCTCACCGCGGGGGCGGATTTTTCGGGCGCGAATGCCCAAGCGGTCCTTCCATTTGCACAGTTGACGGCCGCCAACACCGGCTCGCTCATTCTCGGCAAGGATTACGGAAGTTTTCAGACGGTGTTCGGTGCCTCGGGGCCGAATGCCACAACCAGCACGGCGGTGGCGGCACGTTATCAGGTCATTCGCACCGGCACTGGGAACATCAACATCTCGGCGGGCAACAATGTGCAATTGATGAACCAGCTCGCCACCATCTATACTGCGGGCACGATCGTCACCACGCCCACCGTTCTTCCCGATGGTTCGACGTTCCAAAAGCCCATCTTGAACGCCGCCGGAGGCACGACGAACTTGGGCGCGATTCAGCAATCCCCGGCCAGCCCCGTCCAATACTCGCTCGGTGGCGGAAATGTCACCATCACTGCCCAGGGAGATATTGAGCATCTGACCACGAACACGTCCCTTCAAGGCACCGACCCAAACAACCCGAACCTCGGATTCACTCCCTCGATCGACTCATCGAACCAATTGCCGAGCGACTGGCTCTACCGCCGCGGCTACGTCGATCCCGCGACGGGACAGTTCGGAACGTCGACCAATGGAGAAATCGCCTCGACCACCTGGTGGGTCGATTTCACGAATTTCTTCGAGGGCGTCGGCGCACTCGGTGGCGGCAATGTGACCATGATCGCCGGCGGCAATGTCAGCAATGTGGACGGCCTTATCCCCACCAATGCCCGCATGCCCATCGGCACGCCTAATGCCGGTGCGATGGTCGAACTCGGTGGCGGCGATCTGGTGGTCAAGGCGGGCGGCAATATCGATGCCGGTGTCTACTACGTCGAACGGGGCACGGGCACATTGAATGCCGGCCGGAGCTTCGTCACCAATTACACCCGCACGCCCTCGCTCCAGAATCTGACCCAAGGCCTCGAATATCTGCCGTCGATCTCCTGGCTGCCCACCACCCTTTTCCTCGGCAAAGGCGGGTTTAATGTCTACGCCAACAATGATGTGCTCCTCGGCCCCGTGAGCAACGTCTTCCTGCTGCCCGAGGGCTATAATAACACCTATCCTTACAAGACCTATTTCTCGACGTATGCCTCCAACGATTTCGTCGACGTTACTTCCTTGAGCGGCACGGTCACGCTAAGGGAGAGCACCACGGTCAATAGCAGTACGAGCGTCCCCATGCTTCAGGAATGGATTCAAGGTGTCATGCTTTTGAGTCAGGGCAACCAAAGCTTCAATTCCGATGTCGCAGCCTACTACCAGCCGTGGATTCGGATCGACGAAACGTCCACCGCCTTCCTGAACACGGCCCTCACAGTCCTGCCACCAACCCTGAATGTCACCGCGTTCACCGGGGATATCGACCTCCAGGGGAATTTGACACTCGCGCCCTCGCCGACCGGCACTGTCGATCTCCTCGCCGGCGGAGCGCTCAATGGGTTGCAGCCCAACGGGGAGACGACCAGTCACACGACCAATCTACCGGTGACGACTTGGGAGATTGGAACGATCAACCTTTCCGGCGCGAATCCGGCCAACGTCTATAGTACCACCGCGCCATTCTCCTACCAAACGGTGGCTCTCACCCTCAAGGGTTCCAATCCTGCAATCCCTTCAACTGTAGCCGCGAATATGGCCTTCACGCTAACGACGGCGAGGTCGGCCCAAGTTGGAGGTAATCCGAATTTCTTCAGCAATTTCAACGCGCTCTTCGCGCAATCAGGCGTGACGTCGGGGCAAACCTACAGCCCGCTCGCCGAACAATTGCTCTACGACCCAACGCTGCTCCACGCCCACGATCCCAACCCCCTCCGCCTTTATACGCTGAACGGCGATATTTCCGGTCTGCAACTATTCTCCAGCAAGCCCGTCGAGATTCTCGCGGGACGCGATCTTACGGACATCGCTTACTATATTCAGAACAACAACGATTCGGATGTGTCCGTGGTGGCTGCTGGACGCGACATCGTGGCCTACGATGCCGGCTCCCTGCTGCGGGGCACCGGCGGCGTGGGGGCCACGGCAAATCTCGGCACGGACGATCAGGGCCCGGCCGGTCCGATTCAGATCACCGCTAATGTCCTCAACACCGATGCCGGTCCGTTGGCCGGTGATCTCCAGATCAACGGCCCGGGGACGCTCGAGGTGCTGGCCGGCCGCAACCTCGACCTCGGCAATTCTCCCGTCAGCACGACTCTGTCGAACGGCACTGGGTTGGGCATCACCAGCATCGGCAATGCCCGCGATCCTTACCTGCCCTTCGCAGGCGCCAACATCATCGCCGCCGCCGGCATCGGCGGTCCCGCGGAGTTAAGCAACAATTCCAACCTCGATATCACCACCTTCGTCTCTGACTTCGTCAAGACGGGCGGGGCTAATGGATCGAGCTATCTCTCGGAGTTGGGCCTCAGGGGTTCCGACATCGCCTCGCTTTCCAAGGAGCAACAGGCGGAAATCGCCATCGAGGTCTTTTTCCTCGTCTTGCGCGACGCCGGCCGGGCTCACACCACCGGCACCACCGGTTACGATTCGGGCCTGGCGGCCATCAGCAAACTCTTCAGCAAAGGCGCCGGGGAAACCGGCAATATCTCCCTTACCTCCCGGGAAATCGAAACGATCAATGGCGGGAATATCGAGATGCTCGCCCCCAACGGCAAAGTCACGGTCGGCTTCAATATCATCGGCCAGGCGCTCGACCAGGGCATCATCACCGCCGATGGCGGCGACATTAATATTTTTGCCAATGGCGACGTCTCGCTCGGCACTTCCCGTATTTTCACCCTCCGCGGCGGCAACATCATCATCTGGTCCACCAACGGCAGCATCGCCGCCGGCTCCGCGTCCAAGACCGTCAAGGCCGCCCCGCCCACCCGCGTCCTCATCGACCCGGCCAGCGCCGACGTCAAGACCGACCTCGCCGGCCTCTCCACCGGTGGCGGCATCGGCGTCCTCGCCACCGTCGCCGACGTGCCGCCTGGCAACGTCGACCTCATCGCCCCGAACGGGGTGGTCGATGCTGGTGACGCGGGCATTCGCGCGACTGGAAACCTCAACATCGCCGCTACCAAGGTCTTGAATGCGGATAACATTCAGGTTTCCGGCAGCACCACCGGCACGCCTGCGGCCGCGGTCACTGTCGCGCCCAATATTAGTGGGTTGACCCAAGGCGCCAATGCCACCGCCGGAACCAACGCCCAAGCTGATGAACAGGCTAAGAAGCAACAGCAACAGGCCAGC
>Ga0206924_1119_pt1 | contig 15084 bp, 15 predicted proteins | sample Alteio_BWOrgHeat_61_FD_152947 | JGI IMG/M metagenome (GOLD analysis project Ga0206924, IMG submission 152947) | Enriched cells from forest soil in Barre Woods Harvard Forest LTER site, Petersham, Massachusetts, United States -... | ecosystem: Environmental > Terrestrial > Soil > Temperate forest >...
CGAAATCCAAACCTAAAAGTGCCGACCACGCTCGAGCTGCCGCAGACGCCTCAGACCCGAACCCTGCGACGGTCCCGCCAGCAGCCCAGCCCGGTCGCCAGGGTTGTTCCCACCAGGAGGGCGGAGTTGGGCTCGGGCAGTGGAATCTCGGTCAGGTAGAGGTGATCCGAGAATTGATAGCTCGCGGAGAAAGAAGTCTTTCCCTGGACATACAGGTAACCTTCGGCGTCGAAATTATACACATCTCCCGGCATCAACTGCCAGTCGATCACGGAGCCGGAGATATTCATCGGCTCGTTCACGATATCCGTGTTCGTGGTTTCGTCCCGGAGGATGGTGATATTCGCGGTATCGTTGACCGCAGACGTGTCGTAGTCGAAGTTGAGCAGGGTGATCTGGTTGAGCGGGGCCGTGAAGGCGATGTCGAAGGTCGTCTGCGTGTAGCAACCCAGCCCCATGTTGGGAATCGCATTGCCAAGCGACATGTTGCCATTGGCCGAGACCGTGACGTCATCGATGCCGATATTGAAATTCATGCTCGCATACGCATTGCCGGACCCATCGGCATCCGCGAAGGCGGCCGGATAGGCTTGGGAAAAATTGGTGGTGTCCGCGGAAACGATCGTGTACCCGCCGTTCCCGCTGGTGTTGACATCGAAAGACTGCGCCGCGACGATCGTTCCGTACCCGGGCGCGTTCGTGCGCAGGGTGAAAGGGATATCGGCCTTCGAATGACCCGCCAGGAAGACGAAACTCGCCAGGGTAAATACGCCAAATTTAAGCTCTCTCATAACACTCCAGATTTCTGATTTCTGCTGATTTTCGAGAGGGGGCTACAGGGTTGTCGGGTCGGCGTCAAGCGTGCGGGCACGTGGGGCGCGGGCGCGAATGACGAATGACGAATGACGAATGACGAATGACGAATGACGATTGGCGATTGGCGATTGGCGATTGGCGATTGGCGAATGACGATGGGCGATGGGCGATTGGCGAGGCTGGGGCTGTTGCTTGGTGCGTGGTATGCAATTCCGAGGTTTGGATTGCGGGTGCATATTGGCGCCGGAGGCGTCACGGATATTAGCCTGCTCGCCCGCCCTCCTTCCTCTCTATTCCCCGCCTCCTCCTCGGTTGGCGTAAGCCACCGGAATCCCGGCCCCGAAGATCGGGAGCCCCGGAGGGGCGGCAGAAATCCGGGAGAACCATTCTGGCGCCCCGCCGGGGCGCTGCCTTTTTCTTTGGATGGTACCGGTGGCTTACGCCGACCGGCTAATTTCCGTTGTCCCTCCGGGACTTCGATTTGTGCCGGAGCATTTTCGGCACAGTGCCGGATACGCCCTAGATATCAAAGATATCCGCGTTGGGGGTGGGATGGATTGGGGAATGGAAATTGAAAATTGCTGAGGACTCCGGCCCTAGATATCGAAGATATCGGCGTTGGGGGTGGGGTGGTAGAGGTTGCCGCCGGTGGCGTAGTGGGTGTGGCGTTCGGGGTTGCGCTGGTCAAATTGGGTGACCTGCACGGCCTGGCCATCCTTCACTGTCACGCGGGCAAAGTAATATTTGAAATACGCGACATAGAGGCGTTCCTCGATGCCGTCATTGTCGGTGGACATGTAGGTCTCGAGCCAGGGGAGTTCGCCTTCGATGTAGTAATCCCCGGCGGGAACGTTGTGGAAGGTGAAGTGGCCGTCCTGGTCGGTGTCCGCGTCCCGCTCGTAAGCGAGGATGCGCTTGTCGCTGTGGGCGAGTTTTTCGCCGCCGATGAAACGGCGCTGGACGTTTTCCGTGGTGTAGGCATTGACCGGCACGAGAATGAGTGGCTGAAAGTGCGGATGCAGCGTGCCGTGACTCTGGGTATCCACCGAGACCTGCCCGCTCACGACCCCCGTGCCTTTGCGCTGGATGCCGCTGAAGTCGGCGGGATTGAAGGCGACCTTCCGGCTCACCACGCATCCGCCGAGGGCAAGTGCGGCCACCAGAAGCAGGGCGCCGGAAATGAGAGTGCGAACGGGCAACGTGCGAGAGAAACGGGAGCGGTTCATATTGAACAGGGTTCGCGATGTTTGACGATCAAATGGCGGCGCGTGTTCATCTACAGAGAGAATCCAGGTTCTGGAGTTCGATCCCGCCGCCCTCCACCGCGACAGAGTTGCCAGTTGCCGCCGCAACTGCCCTTGCGGGCTGCCTGCGGCAGGCTATCTCGCTCCGCTCGGTTGCGCCGGGGAGTGGCATTACGAAGCCGAGTCCGCGAGACAAACGAAGTGAACCCTCTCTTTCGCCACGAGGAGATTCCTCGCGTTCTCTGTTTCGAGGTTAGCTGACGGGAAGAACCTCGCTCAGAGGAACACCCAGCTTTTTAGCTTTCTGGCCTGCTGCTTTCATCCCCTTGACGATGGCAATCGCGCGTTGCGTGGAGGCCTTTTTGAGCTTTGGATCGAGCTGCTTCGTAGAAGGATCCGTCACCTGAAAGACCTTGCCATTGGCCAGTCGGATCGTGATCTGCAGTTTCGAACGCTTCATCGAGGATAGTTTGCCCGAGTTTCTGCAATTCGTCAATCTCAGGGAGGATACGTGTCACGAGTCCTGACAGGGCGAAAGATTTCACCCGGTTGTTTGGCAAGCTCTGCCAAAGGAGGATGGCAACACGTGGTTCGTTTTCGTAGCGCTGAAGAAGGGTAAAGATGGTTTCCTGCGCACCAAAATGCGTTCGGGCGAGATCGTCTATGGGCACAATTCTCCCGACATTGGGATCAAGCGCACGTTTGATCATCCCCACCACTGCTTCTTTAAAATCGCGATAGACGTAATTCACTTCCACCAACCGTCCGGCCCCGAGAGCGGCATCAATTTGCTGAATAGCCCGTGTCGTGTTGGAGAAAGTCGTATCGACGACGAAATCGACTTCCGGCCGATTGGCCTGCGCCCGGAGGATGGTGCTCTTGCCCGAAGCCCCGCCGCCGGCCGTGAAGACGACGGTATTTCCGGTCGTCGGCACCTGCACGAGCAGTTCGGTGAAGAGACGATCGATGAAATTCTTTCCGACCTCATAAAGCACCGGCCCGAGCCAGCGGCGGGCGCGTGGGTCTTCCCGGTAGGGAGGCCAGCGCTTGAACAGGTCATCGGCATTCAGCACCACATGTCCGCCGCCGTCGCGAGTGGCGTCGAGCACGCTTGCGGGGTCGGCGGCGAGCAAGGCCGCAAATTGCTTCCGGGTTTCAACCGGATCTTCCGAAAGCGGTGATTTTTCAGGAATCGCAGACTCGGATGACACAGATGGCAGATTGAAGCTTCTCGCTCTACGTAGCAATTGTTTGGTGATACTGGCCACCGGCTTGCAACGAAGTCGCTCCTGACCCCTATTTCATTCGAAAGCCTCACTTTCGTAACGAGGGGAAAATGTAAGGCGCGGTCGAGTATCATGACCTCTATTTCGGCCGCCAAAAATTGCCTCCCCATCGTATATGGTAAAAAAGGATCCAGGCGACAATGGCCGCCGCTAGAAGCCTCAGGACACCCACTCGGATCCAGTGGATACCGGTCAGCCCGTTCGGCCCTTGCGAGCGAAACCATTCTCGAAGCCGGAACCGTTCAGCGGAACGCTTGATCCAGAGGATGCCATAAATGATATCCGTCGCGCCGAGGAGGATCAGGAGGGCGAGAATGACACTCGCAATTAAAACGCCTAGATTCATGTCATCGAAAGGGAGCGGAAATGGGGATCAGGCGACAGCTTGTGAGTGGCAGTCGAGCAATGTCGCTCGACCCCAATTTCCTCACTTCCGCCACGAGGGGAATTCTTCAAGTCTTTCCCGGCTTTTTGTATTGCTCGACGATTTCCTCCACGGGACGCTGCTCCCAGAATTCGGACTCGCGTTGGAGGTTCGCTAACTGCGCGTCCGGCAGGGCATCGGACAAGCGCCGCTCGGCCAATCCGCTTTGGATCGCCTTAATCAAATGAAGTTTGGCTGTCCGGACGCGCTCGGCTGCTTTGGCCAGCTTGGCTGGAGGTGAGGTGTGCCTGATCGCGTGTCTCAACTCCTCCTCCTTCTGGAGGAGAATCCGCGTTTTGCTATAGCCAGGGAAAGGAATAATATACTGCATGGCTCTACCCCGGCGTTTATCGCACCGAAATGCGGCCAGGAAAAGTTTTTCGAGTGCAAAATAGGCGTGTCGAGATTCCTTGCCAGCTCCCTATTGCCCAGGAGGTGGATGCGGTCAGTCAAGAAATGTCGCCTGACCCCAATTTCCCCCGCCATCCGCCGCAACGGAGTTGCGCCAAGGAGTGGCATTGCGAAAGCCTCACTTTCGTAACGAGGCGAAAAAGCGTTTTTTGATGTTGTGACTGATGGTGAACTCTTGATAAGATACCTACATGGCGTTGGATATACCGGTTCACAGCAATACGGAGTACGTGAATACAGTTCTGGCGATCGTGGGAACGATCACTGGCCTCTTCGGCGTTTGGATTGTGGGAATTACAAATGGAGTAATCTGGCAGAAATGGCGAAGCAGAGACGAAAGCTTGGCAGCCGCGTTTAAGATCTTGAAAGAATCCCTTCTGGGAATTCAATTGCTGGAGAGCTCCTCGAAGCTCAAGGACGACTACATCGGAGATGATCGAATAAAAATTCCGTACAAAATTAAGAGCGATGTCGAAGTTAGGGAGGGAATTTGGCTCGGTGCCTCAATTCAATTCGGTGATTACGGCACCCCATCCTGGAAAATGTTCAATCGGATAGATCAAGACGAAGAAATAGTTTTGAGAAAAGGAACCCACGAATACGAAAGAGTATTAACAGTTTCACTCGACGCGGCTGGTCTGGGTGTTTGCTATCTTGTGTGGGATGTTTGGTTTGGCGTAGTGGGGAGCAGCGAAAAGTCCATTCGATTGAAAGAGGCAGGAAGAAAGAGAATTAGAGTTCGATAGCGAATGGGGGATAAGAACAGGCGACAAATTTGCAACAGCTTGTCGCCAATTCCGTACGTGAATATTGATGAGCATTCCTACCACAATTAGCTGGCCGAGCGATTGGGGCATTGATCCAGACGCTTTCAAATCATTTGCGGATTTGATGTCGGCACTCACAGCCAAATTCAGCGATTTTCAACAACAGTTTTACCAAGTTGCTCAACAACATCAACGTGATCTCCCTCATCTGCTTACATTAATGGTTGCGCATTCGTGGTATCCAGATTTTCACATCCCTATCGCAGACTCGCGCGCGTTGGAGCAGCGTGCCATTGCAGGGGATTTTCCTCCGATTGAGGGATACTTGATAGACTATTTCAGACACAATGCCGGTGATATCAAAAGGCGGACTTGCGAGCGGTTCCCAGGCCGAGCCGAAATAATATCGGAAGCGTTCGCGGCCTATCGAGATGGACGCTACATTCTTGCTATTCCGGTTCTTCTCGCGCAGGCTGATGGCATTAGTGAAGAGCTTCTTTCTAAGCATTTTTTCCTTTCCAGAAAAAGCATACCGGAGGCTAATAAGCTGCTTCAGGATGGCCAGCTCACGGACTACGCAAGGCTATTGCTCGATCCTTTGGTTCAATCTGGTACTATTCGTGATCACACGCAAACGTTAATCGGTAAGGCGGACTATCTTAATCGACATTCGATATTGCACGGCGTTGACCCGAACTACGGAACTGAGAAAAACGCGCTCAAGTGTTTTTCTCTTCTATCCTACCTTTTGCTGGTAAAAACCTTGAAGCGTTAGCAATTCCTCCACGTCGACTTGCGTTCGTAAAATAGTGGGAAAATACTTCAAAAGACGGTCTTGATCACCTTTTCGACGCCCTCAGCAAGTTCCATGGCATCTTCCTTAGTCGGCTCTCGATCTTTTCCGTGGTCGCACAGATTGCGGATGTCTGCCAAATGCTGGATAAATCTCCATTTTGGAACGTCAATTATTTGTGCTTCCTTTAATAGTTGATAGTAATCCGAAATGCAGGGGTGTGGCTTGCGGCTCGGTAAATTATGATTTGTACAGACTTGGCGAAGATGCTTTTCTAAGATAACACCTGTTACTGCTCCACTAGCTCTATAAAAGCCGTTCTTAGCCAGTTCACGCGCCCCGTCGATTTCAGAGTCAAATAGGTCTGCTTGGAGGATCGCTTGGATTTCAAATAATGAGCTTTCGAAACAAGCTGCTGTCGATTTGAGGATAGACCTCTGCATTTGCATCTTTGGTAATGCTGCAGATTTATCTACAACTACTTCGCCATACTTTTCAGTTTTTAGCCCTAAAAGGTAGTCAGAAATAGAGTAAGTTAGAAAGTCGATTTGCTTGCGTTTTTCGTTCTTGTACAGCTGCGTAAAATCTTCAAAGCGATCAGGAACCAATTGTTTGATTGTCCGTAGGGCCGCTGAATACCAAGCGTCATATTCTCCTGAAAAGTCTGGAAGTTTCAATCCATGGTTTTCGATGTCTTTGGTAAAATCCCCCGCCAGTTTCCCTAGTTCATCAGCCATTGAATAGTACAATAAGTCACCCTGAAGAATTAAGGAGTCTAACTCTTTTTTTAACCCGTCGAATTTTGAAGGCACGACAGTGGTTTCGGCGTTGCGATCCTATGTGCTTGAGATAGATGAGTGGAGTCGGCAGGTGCTCCGCGAGCGCCATTGGACTTGGATGCGTTCTGTTAAGCCGCCGAGCGGTCCGCGAGGGAGGCTGATGTGGCCAGTTCGCCCTCAGGAGCAGCCGCCGGGTTCAGGGGGAGGCCGGTTTCTTGTTGGGCCATGACGAGGATGTCGGCGACGGTCTTCGAGCTTTGTTCGTCGAGGGCTTTCATGGCTTCGAGGATGGCGCTGATGGTGTTGTAGGGGGCCTGGCTGGCGGCGTGGGCGGTGCCGAAGAAGCCCTTTTGCTTGCGCAGGTGCTCGAGGGTGGTGGTGCGGAATTTGGCGACATACGCGGCGGCGAGGATGTCGGAGTATTTCGCGGGGAGGGTGGGGAATTTTTCCTTCACGGTGTCCTGGAGCTGGCGCTCGAGGGCGGCCCGGGAGTGCTCGGGGAGGCGCTTCTGCTTTTGCTCGGGGGTGATGGGCTGGTCGAGGGCTTCGCCGAAGAGGCGGCGGCGGACGGTGCCGAGGCCGCGGAAGAGGATCCAGTCGCCGAAGGATTTTTTGACGGGGAGGTCGTCGGACTTGAGCGCGGCGCGGTAGTGGTCGGTGGGTTCGGTGGTGTCGAGGGTGGAGGAGGCGGCCTGGCCGATGGGGAAGAGCTGGAAGTCGATGGCGTGCAGGTCCGTCATGGTGGCGGCGGCGGGTTCGGCGCCGCCGAGGGTGCCGCCGAAGACGCGGTGGAGGCGGGAGCGGGTCTCGCTGGCGAGCTCGGCAGCGGCGCGGGTGAGGATGGGGTTCCAGCTTTGCTCGACGAGGGACTGGAGGCTGGCGTCGGTCTTGTACCATTCATTGAGCGCGGCGGTGAGCTCGGGGACGAGGCTCTGGGCGCGGTCGATGGCGGCGCGCTCGGCGTCCTTGGTGGCTTCGGCGCGGGCTTGCTCGAGGCTGGCTTCCCAATCGACGCCGAGGAGGCGGTCGATGGTGGCGATTTTATCGCCGAGGGAGTTGAGTTCTTCGCCGAGGGCGGTGTGTTTTTCGGCGAGCTGCTGGAGCTCGGGGCCGGCGTAAACTTCGCGCATTTCGCCGCAGAGGTTGGTGCCCTGGCGGAGGCTGTCGCGCATGAATTCCTGGGTGTAGTCGTTGCTATTCAGGTAATCGGTGAGGTCGGTGAGGAAGGTGTCGAAGGCCTTGGGGTGCGGGTCTTCGGTGACGCTATTTCCATTGGTCGCATTATTCCCATTTGTCCCATTGGTTTCATGGGTGGAGGGCGCGAGGAAGGCGCTGGCGGCGTTCAGCAAATCGACGGCGTGGATGCGGAGGCGGCCTTCCTGGTAGGCCTGGCGGAGGGGGCCGGCCATGGAGAGGGTCTTGAAGGCTTCGATGATCTGCTGGGGGTCGCGGCTCTCGGCGCTGGGCTGGAGGGTGCCGTCGGGCTGGAGGTCGCGCTTGCTGGAGTCGACGTTGATGACGAGGAAGATGCGGCTGAAGAGGCCGAGGAGCTGATTGAACTCGGCGAAGACTTGCTCGAGGTAGAGGTTATCGGTCTTGACGACGAAGACGGCGCAGGCGGCGCTGTCGCGGAATTCGCGGGTGAGGACGTCGTAGCCGAAGTTCATGCGGCTGTAGAGGCCGGGGGTGTCGACGAGGACGGTGCTGGATTCGGCGAGGTTGGCGACGGGGACGCGGACGTCGATGCGGCGGATGGCTTCGCTGAAATCGTGGCGGGGGTCGAAGCTGGTGCCGCGCTCGTCGGCGACGCGGATTTGCTCGGCGAGGGCGATGTGGCTGTCGGCGATGACGTCCTTGAGGATCTGGCCGTTGGCGAAGACGGTTTCGCGGCCGTTGTAGCGGGTGGCGGAGAAGCTGGGCTCATCGGCGTGGCGGACGTAGACGAGGCAGGGGTAGCCGGGGAGGGAGGTGACTTCGCTGACGTAGCTGCGGCTGATGGCGTTCATGAGCGTGGATTTGCCGCTCTTGAGGGGGCCGAAGATGAGAAGGTAGGCCTGCTGGCTCTCGATTTTATCGACGAGGGTGCGGAGGCGTGCGCGGACGTCGTGGAGGACGTCGAGGGGATGCTTGAGGAGGTCCTGGGCGTCACTTTTTTCGAGGGCGTCGGTGGCGGTCTTCAGCGCAGGGGGGAGGGTGTTGAGGACGTTGCGATAGGTCTCACAGAATTTCGTGATCTCGGTTTTCATGAGGCGAGGTGCGCTGAGGTGGTGGTGATGTTTCGTTCCGCTGGAACCGCGACTGTATTTTTGCACTGCCAGAGGTGTTTAAGGCAAGGAAAAACGGTGCGCTTGGCCACTACTAATGGTGGCGTTACTGGATTCCGCTACACAATATACAGTGTTTTGCGGAACTCGCTGAGGCGCTGAGGGTTTCGCGGTTACTTCGCGACCGGGGCTGGAGCGGAAGGCTCTTCCTGCGCGCGGGCGGGGGTGCCGTCGGCGAGGGAATCGGGTGGGTCGAGGACGACGGCGTCTTTCGGCGTGAGGCCGCTGGTGACTTCGACGGTATTGCCGAGGTCGTGGCCGATTTCGATGGGGACGAGGGCGACTTTGCTGTCGCGGACGACGGCGACGCGCAAGCCTTCGGCGCGGAAAAGGAGGGTGTTCGCGGGGATGGTGACGGCGCCGCTGGTGCCGGGGATTTTGAGGCGGACGCTGGCGTAGCCGCCGGGGAAGAGACGGCCGTCGCGGTTCTGGACGTCGGCCTCGACGTTGAGGGTGTGTGAGGCGGGGTCGAGCGCGGCGGAATCGCGGACGAGGGTGCCGGTGAATTTTTCGCCGGGGAAGGCATCGAAGGCGATCTGGACTTCTTCGTTGTGCTTGATGCTCGCGGCGTAGACTTCGGGGACGGAGAAGTAGACGCGGAGGATGTGATTGTCGGCGAGATGGAAGAGTTCCTTTGCGGAGGTGCTGCTCGTGGCCTGGATGAGCGCGCCGACATCCGTGCTGCGCGCGGTGATCACACCGTCGAAAGGCGCGGCGACTTTTTCGAAGCCCTTGAGTTGTTCGAGGCGGCGGACGTTGGCCTGGCCGGAATCGACGAGCGCGCGTTTGGCGGCGAGGTCGGTGGTGGCCTGGTCGCGTTCCTGGCTGGAGATGGTCTTGGTCTTGAAGAGGCCTTCGGCGCGGGCCTCGGTGACTTGCGAGAGCTCGAGATTGGCCTGGGCGTTTTTCAAGTCGGCTTGGGTTTGCTGGAGCTGCTGGTCGACTTCGGGCGTTTCGATTTCGGCGAGGATGTCGCCTTGTTTCACATGCGCGCCGATGTCGGCCTTCCAGCTTTTGAGATAGCCATTGGTGCGCGCGTAGATCGCGGTGTCCATGAAGGCCTGGGCGCTGCCGGGCAGGGTGATCTCGCCGGCGCTAAGGACGGGCGAAGGATGGACGACGTTGAAGATGGGCGCGGCGTCTTCGAGCGTGGCTTTTTTGAGCGCGGATTCGTCGTGGAGCCGGGAGAGGATCGCGAAGACGATGGCGACGACGAGGACCGCGAGGACGATGAAGACGGCGACGACGATCGGCGAGCGCGAGCCGTTGTTGCGCGGCGGGAGATCGGGATTCGGCGAGTGGGGATTTTCGCGCGGGGGCATCGGAGAAATGTCAGCGAGGGAAGACATGGGATTGTTAGTTACGAACGGGCGCGCGGCGATAGAGAATGCTGAAGACGGCAGGCACGAAGATCAAGGTGGCTACGGTAGCACAGAGCAGCCCGCCGATCACGGCCCGACCGAGCGGGGCGTTTTGTTCGCCGCCTTCGCCGAGGGCGAGGGCCATGGGGATCATGCCGATCATCATGGCGAGCGCGGTCATGATCACGGGGCGGAAACGCGTGGTGCCGGCTTCGAGCGCGGCAGCCACGGGGTCGCCGTGTTCTTGCAGCCGTTCCTTGGCGAAGGAGATGACGAGGATGCTGTTCGCGGTGGCCACGCCCATGCACATGATCGCGCCCATGAGTGCCGGGACGCTGATCGTGGTGTGGGTGAAGAGCAGCGCGAGGATGATGCCGGCGAGCGCGGCGGGCAGCGCGGTGATGATGATCAGCGGATCGAGCCACGACTGGAAGTTGATCACGATGAGCATGTAGAGGAGCAGGATGGCGAAGGCCAGGCCGGTGAGGAGGCCGATGTAGGAATGGCGCATCGTTTCCACCTGCCCGCGCAGGGTGATGAACGTGCCGCGCGGCAGGTCCTTGCGGAATTTCTCGATGATCTTTTCCACGTCGCGGCTCACGGCGCCGAGATCGCGGTCCTGCACCGCACCATAGACATCGATGACCCGGCGGATGTTGTATTGCGAGACCACTTCCATTTCGGTCGAGCGATTGATCGACGCGAGATCGCCGAGGATTTCCGGACGCTGTCCGCTGGTGGAAAGGATGGGGATGTTTTGCAAGTCGCCGAGCGAACCCATGCGGTACTGCGGCACTTGCGCGACGAGGTTGTAGTTCACGCCGTTCTTTTGGTTGAGGAAGAACATCGGCGTGACTTGCATGCTGCCGCTCAAGGTATTGAGGACGTTGCTCGCGATGTTCTGCTGCGTGAAGCCGCCTTGCAGGGCCTTGGTGCGGTTCACGGCGATGTCGAGCGTGGGGTAATCCATCGGCTGCTGGATGCGCAGATCGGTGAGGCCGGGGATGGAGCGCAGCTCGGCCATCATCTTTGTGGCGATGGCGTGGCTGACCGTCACGTCGCCACCTTCGATCTGGATGTCCATCGGCGCGGGGATGCCGAAGTTCAGAATCTGCGTCACCATGTCGGCGGGCAGCGCATAGAAAGTGGTGCCGGGGAAATCGTGAGCGAGGCGTTTTCGCAGCGTGCGCACGTAATCCGCGCTGGGACGATGATTCTCGCGGAGCGAGACGAGGATGTCGGCGTCGTTCGAGCCGATCGTGCCCGAAGTGATGTGCATCGTGTTCATCGGGCTGTAGGGCATGCCGATGTTGTCGAGGATGCTGGCCAGTTCGTTGGCTGGGATTTCCTTGCGGATGGTCGTTTCCACGAGATCGCAGAGGCGGGCCATTTCCTCGATGCGCAGACCGGTGGCGCCGCGCACGTGGAAGAGAAATTCGCCGCTATCCGCACTCGGGAAGAAATCCTCGCCGAGCCACGGGATGAGCACGGCGGCGGCGAAGCAGACGAGCATGAACACGGGCACGAAGAGCTTCCGGATGGAGAGCAAATATTCGAGGATGCTGGTGTAGAAACCGCGCACGCGTTCGAAGGTGTTCTCGAAGAGAAGCTGGAGCCGGCCAATGAAACCCGTGCCGGGCTGCTCGTGCTCGTGCGACTTGAGGAGATACATCGCGAGCGTCGGCACGAGCGTGCGCGAGAGCAGATACGAGGCGAGCATGGCGAAGATCACCGCCTCGGCCAGCGGCACGAAGAGATATTGCGCCACGCCACCAAGCATGAACATGGGCAGGAAGACGATGCAGATGCAAAGCGTGGCGACGAACGCGGGCACGGCGATCTGCTGCGCGCCATCGAGGATGGCCTGCCGCAGTTCCTTGCCCATGCCGAGATTGCGATGGATGTTTTCCACTTCCACCGTGGCGTCATCGACGAGAATGCCGACGGCGAGCGCGAGGCCGCCGAGGGTCATGATATTGATCGTCTCGTGGAGCATGCTGAGCACGATAATCGAGGTGAGAATGGACAGCGGAATGGAGGTGGCGATGATGACCGTACTGCGCCAACTGCCGAGGAAGAGCAGGATCATGAGGCCGGTCAGCGCCGCGGCAATGACGGCCTCGCGAATGACGGAATGAATGGCACCGCGCACGAAGACGGATTGGTCGGAGAGCAGCGTCATCTTCAAGCCCGCCGGCACGATGGCGGAGATGCGCGGGAGCATGGCCTTCACGCCCGCGACCACGTCGAGCGTCGAGGCCCGGCCGTTCTTGAGGACGGCCACGAGCACGCTGCGATGGCCATCCTGCCGCACGATATTGGTCTGCACGGCGAAGCCATCGCTCACCACCGCCACGTCGCCCACGAAGATGGTCGCCGCGCCCGCTTGCTTGATCGGGATATTGGTAAGTTCCGCGAGGCTGCGCGCGGCGGCATTGGTGCGCACGTCATATTCCTTCGGCCCGATCTTCACCGTGCCGGTGGGAATCACGAGGTTCTGCGCATTCACCGCCTGGAGCACGTCAGTCGCGGAGACGCCTTTTTCCTGCATGAGCCGCTGATCCATGTTGATCATGACCTGCCGCTGCTTGCCGCCGTAGGGATTCGGCACCACCGCGCCGGGCACGGTGATGAGCTGCGGGCGGACATAGTTTTGTGAGGCGTCGTTGAGCTGCTGCTCGGAGAGGCCCGAACCCGAGAGACCGATTTGCAGCACCGGCACGCTCGAGGCGCTGAAGTTGATGATTTCCGGTGGAAGCGTGCCCGGCGGCAGCGAACGGAGCATGAACTCCGAGGCCGCGCCGACCTGGGCATTCGCGGTGTCGATGCTGGAGTTCGGCTGGAGGTAAATCTTCACGATCGCCGTGCCGCTGTAAGTCGTGGACTCGATGTGCTGAATGTTGTCGACCAGCGCGGTGAGCGCTTTCTCGTAAGCGGTCGTGAGGCGGCCTTCGAGCTCCTCGGAGTTGAGGCCGGCGTACTGCCAGGCCACCGAGACGACCGGGATGTCGATGCTCGGGAAAATATCGGTCGGCGTCCGCATGATCATCACCGGGCTGATGATGAAAATGAGCAGGGCGAGAACGATGAAGGTGTAAGGCCGATTAAGGGCGAGTCTTACGATCCACATCGCGCGGGAGAGGGCAGGGGCTGCATGGGTGTTGGGTTGGGATCAACGGTCTCAGCGTAAGCGGAGGGTGTGGGACGGGCGAGACAGTTTGGGAAAAGGAATCTACAGTGATACGTATGCGTATCATTCTATAGCATGCTTTGCGCATTCGGCGAATAAAATTGGGTCCAATCAGCGGCCATCACCGTAAACCGTCATCCATGGCCCGCGCGAATGCTGGCCGATACAATAATCCATCCCCCTCCGAAAAATGCCGAAGAAGAGCAAAAATTCGACTACGAAACTGCGGTATTCCGCGCGCCTTCTCTTCCAGTACCGTGTCGTCACCGCCGGCCGCACCGGCAAGCGGCGCCTCTGCGAGGAGCGCATCATCACATTCACCGCGCCCTATGCGCAAGCTGCCCTGCGAGAAGCGAAGAAGCGGGCCCGGGCGGCGCAACACGATTACGAAAACTCCGATGGCGGCCACGTCCATTTCGAATTCGTCGGCGTGCTTGAGTTGCTCTGCCTCGATCCCCAATGCGAAGCCGACGAAGTCTGGTATCGCACCGTGGAAAGAATCACTCCCATGGAGCGACGCGCCACCCTCATCCCACCCGAAAGTGAACTCAACGCCATCCGCTTCCACGATTGACCGCTATTTGCCCGATCTCAGCATCCCGTTTAGACTGCGGTAGATATCCATGATGAACGCCCGATTGATTCTCTATTTGAGTCTGATTCTGGGATGTCTCGCAACCGCTCGGGGAGAAGTCCACAGCGCAAAGACTGTCGAATGGCTGACGTGTCAGGCGGACGTCGTCGCGGTGGGGAAAATCGCCTCGGTGAAGAGCGTTAAAGGCCCAGGGGATGTGGTGTATGAGGACATCGTCTTGGCCGTCTCCGAGGCAATCCGCGGAGTTTCGGTCAAAGAACTCACTTTTTGTTACCGCCATTTCTCTGGCGAGCGCGCGGACCGAAATGGCTGGATGAATTCCAAGGGAGAATTGCTTGTCTTCCTTTCCATTCCTAAAGCGCCTTATGACGAAAGACGAATCCATCTCGACACGCGCCCTTATTACGGGACGCGATTGGATGGATTACTCGTGCCAACCAACGACTGCTACCCGCGGTCCATCATCGACCTATCAGCGCCAGAGCGCTTCGTCTTCGACGGTCACCTCAATCAACTGACCACGAGAGACGCCATCTTGGGGTCGACTCGTTTTGCAGATATCGCTCTGCTCAGCCGTCTCACCACGGATTCAAGCTTCAAAGCCACTCCTCGCAGCGTTGAATTGCCATTCAGAAGCCCTGCCTGGAAGATCCTCTTTGGCGGCAGCACTTGTTACTTGGTAGTTCCCGAGTTCATGTTTCCAGAGTCCAAGAAATGACGGTTGGATAAGTGGCTCCAGCGGGGCCATAGGCTCGTGGGCCAATGCCGAGGCGGTCAGGAAATTCCGGCGAGGACAGGAATCGTGGCGGCGGGCGTCGCCGCGGCCAATTGGGCCAGGTGCGTGCGGAGTTCCGTTTCCGCGCGCAGCCAATGGTCTTCCGCTTTGCCCTCGGGGCGGCCCTCTTCTTCCCACAGTGCTTGAGCGCGCAGGGCAATTTGATCGGCAGGGATGGGACTGGGGTGGTCGTTCATATATGGTCCTTTGCGTGTTTCTTCGGATCGTGTTGCCCGTGCGGCTGCATGTTTCGGATTTTCGGAGGGACGACGAGCGGCGAAGCGCCGGCGGTCGTCCTAGCCGGCAGTCGTATTGCCGG
>Ga0206924_1120_pt1 | contig 15057 bp, 16 predicted proteins | sample Alteio_BWOrgHeat_61_FD_152947 | JGI IMG/M metagenome (GOLD analysis project Ga0206924, IMG submission 152947) | Enriched cells from forest soil in Barre Woods Harvard Forest LTER site, Petersham, Massachusetts, United States -... | ecosystem: Environmental > Terrestrial > Soil > Temperate forest >...
GTAGCCGTTGGCGTAGCGGGTAGCCTTGGCGACGGCTGGGAGCCTTGTCGACGGAAAAAAAGGAATATTTATTTTGTAATCTCATAATAATGTTAGGATAAGCCCTAAGATTTATTACGCTACTGAGTGTATCACGAATGCATGGTATTTTAAGAGATTTATGATGAGATTATAAGGAAATTTAAAAAAGGGACAGCGTTATCTATCAATAATGCTATGCATTTTTTAAATAGATTGATATTAGATTTCTCATAAAGCAAAAAAACGTGTCAAAACATAAAAATAAGTGCGAGGGAAATTAAGACGGCATATAAAACGCATGTTTCTGTTATTACTTGCCCTAACATGCTTGCGCGAGCAAGTGCGGCGTGTGCATTAGGATTTATGCTCATTTCATAGCATGCAGTTGACGCGGTCATGCCAGAACTAATGCCCGTGCCTAATGTGCCAATGCCGGTTGAAAATGCTGCACATAAAAGCGCGATGCCGCGGAGTGTATCTGCATCAGTAAGAGGGGGAATGGTAAACAGTATAAGAAGAGATACAATAAGCGCAAAAATAATAGGCGTTTCTATAAGTGCTTGGCTGACCAATGTGAATGGTAACAACGTAGAATAGAGTTCTCTATTAACGCCAAGAGCGCGACATGCTGTTTTGGCAAAACGAGCAAGGCCAATTGCCGGCCCGATACTGCCAAGACCAATGCACAAACCACTCGCAACCAGACGTAATGCTTCTCCAAGTGAGGCAACATCATTCATCTGGTTTTTTATTAAGAATGAAATGAGAAATGCAGCAATAATAGGTGTTTGCACAAGTGCTTGTGTCATAATATTAAAACTTAAAATTTTTTGTGCAAAAAAAGGTTGGCGTGCAATTGAATTACACGCTTCTTGCGCAGGAAATCCGGATACAATTCCTACTGTTGCAGCAGAAAAGCAAAGTGCGAATAGGATGCCCAATTCTGCGATATATACATACGTATTTTCTGGATTCATGCTCGAAGTGCCAAGTAATAACATTGCAGCAATAAAAAGGCCCAAAATTGCGGTTGTTTCTACCAATGCATTACCAATAAAAGAAGTGCGGGTTATATCGGCATGTGCATGCGGTTGTTTGTTGATAGCATCGGATGCTGTCTTGCTGATGAGTGCTTGGCCAATACTTGCACAACTAGCTGATATGAATGTGGTGGCTGCTATAGTGAAATAATGGATGCATACCGTTGGTGCAATCATGATGCATAATCCTTAATTAATTAGTGGCCGTCACTTTGCAGTGAAAGTGAAATATACGTCAATACAATCATGGTGAAAACAAATGCTTGCAGTGCACCTTCGAATAATATAAAAAATCCAGTAATGAGCATATTAACACCCAAGGCGAGACATAAAATTTGAACGAACCACCATCTGCTTATTGCACTAAAATAGATTTTGGTAATAAGCGCTCCACCGAATATATTACCAAAAAGGCGAAATGCTATGGACATAATAGATGATAGCTTGCCAACAATATTAAGAGGCAGTAATAAAAATATGGGCTTAAAATAAGAGCCGATATATGCTCGCAGACCTTTAAATTGAATGATCTGTGCTTGAATATAGATAAAAGAGATGATGCTTAATGCAAGCGTGGTATTAAGATCGCAGGTGGGCTCTTCGAGCCATGGTATAATAGAACATACATTGCACGCAAAAATAAAGACGAATAACGTGGTAACAAAACAAAAATGTTTAAAAGAAAACTGTTCAAGGTTTTGTTCGCATAGATCAACAAAAAAATCTACTCCGCGCACAATGGTATACCGTGCAAATCCCGTTGAGTATCGCAAAATAACATTGGCTACGATGCAGACCCCTATAAGAAAGGCAACAATAATCCAGGTATTAGTCATTGTATCTGCACATAGTGTAAAAAAGGGGTTGTTAGACCCTACAATGGGCGCTAGGGACCATGTTTCATGACAGGGAAGAAGAAGTTCAATATTTTGCATGAGGATATATCTTGGCCCAAAATAGTGTTATCCAAAAGGATCCCATAAAGCTTATCAAAAACAGTATACGGTTTGTGGGCAGCAAGTGCAATACGAAATAAAAGCAGAGGCCCAAAAGCAAAAAGCGTATAAAAGAAAGGCCAATAACAACCATCTGGCTTTTAGCCTGCGTATTTAGAATACGTTTTTGTTGTACGCTAAATAAAAATGCATAGACAAGGCCGCTTACGATACCGCAACTAATGGCTAAAAATACCAAGAATGTGCTCCATAAAAAAGGATATAGTATCAAATTAAGAACTTACGGATAGAGAGGATATGTAAAGAGTCCCATGAATTCGGATAAGTTCTTAGTATACATATCTAAGATTACTCATAATTACGGTAGATACAATTATTTATTGTACGCCCTAGGCCTTCAATAAATAAATCTATAATACATACACGAGTGCATGCATAAAAAATAAGGCCACTCGTAATGAGTGGCCTTATTAGATTAAGTAGCAAATAGGGGCAGGGTTATATTTTCTTAATACCCTTGTTGCGCCAGTATTCGCTGATAAGTTCTTGTGCACCAGTTATTACCACAAGTCCGTTACGTTCATCAACGGATGTTGTTGCATAATCAAATGCTTCTTGGAAGCTATCTGCTGCACGTGCTTTGATTTTCATGTTTTTGAGTTCAGAAGCTATGTGATGTGCATCCCATGATTTTGCATCAACATTGCTTGCTGCTGGGTTTGCAGGGCACAATACGATTTGGCCAGAAGTTTTCTTAAAGAAGTAACGTAAAAGTTTAAGAAGTTCTACCACGTCCAAATCAGGCTTGTTGTTACCCAAAATCAACGTTAAACCTTTAAGTGGGCGTTGGTAATGGAGCAACCTGATGCCAAGAAGTACATTTCTTAATGCATCAAGATTACTTGCATTATCTAACAAAATTGTAGGTTTTTCTTTGGTCAATTGTTGGAAGCGCCCTGGCATATCAATTTCGATATCTTTCCAGAATTGCTCGATAGTCTTTTTAGGATTCAATTCTGATTTGCGTTTTGCTTCTATGGTTGGGCGACCACGTTGACCTTTAATTTTAGTCAAGAGGCTTTCGATAACCGTAACGCTTGCAGGATTTATAAACTCATTGATAAAGATGCTTGCAATACGTTCCGCTAATGCTGCGCAACGGCCATGAAGTTGTTCAAACGGATATGGCAGTGCTGCAAGTTTACGAATTGGCATAGACCATACAGCATTTTGCTCTTCAACAATTGTTTGCATTGTTTGTAAGTTTAATTTGCTTTGGTCTGCTGATACTACGTGACTATTTTCTTTTACTAATGAAAGTACACGTCGAATCTCTGGCTCTGATGCTTTGTTTTCAGCAGGAGATGCGCCTTCTGCGATTCGAGTGATGCCCACCACGCTTGGAGAACACAATAAAGTTGTTTTTGGCAAACTATCGTTGTTGTGTGCTTCAAGAATTGCAACGTCAACATCATTTTTGGTAAAGTAGACCAATGCCATCATGGTAAGAATTTCAAGGGTATTTAATGCAAGACCCAATGATTCCATCGCATCGATTACTTCATTACCAACTTCTGCAAATACTTTATTAGAGATTGTTTCTTCATTGAGGCTAAAACGTTCATTGTACGTAAGGGTATGGGGGGAAATAAACGTGCCAACCGATAATTTTTCTTCACGGAGTAATTTTACCGTGAAATTAATAGTTAAACTTTTGCCGTTTGTGCCGCCAACCAGAATTGTAGCAAGCTTTTTTGAAGGAGTTTCTAACGATGCATCTAATTGAGTAAGGCCAGCCAAGCTTAGGTCTTGCTTGTTGGTATTCCAATGAGCATCTAGAAATTCGACTACTTCATTATAGCCACGCTGGCTGGTTGTTTTTAAGGCTTCAGCCTTGGCTTGTTGAAGCGTATTGGTATTTTTCATACTGATCCTTAATTCAAAAGGGGATAAATCTATACAACTAGGTACGTTTCCTATATTGTACCTATAAGAGTAAAGCATCTGTCAAAAATGTCAAACAAGAAATTTTTAACCACTGTTTAGTTATTTATTTACAAAAGAGAAAACCAAATGAAAACGCCTTATTTCTGGGCCAAACCTGGCGCTCAGGACCTTTTGATAGACCATATAAAAAGGGGTGGAGTGGTATTGGCAGACTCAGACACTGTCGCTGGTCTTTTTGCTGCTGTTACCCAAAAAGGGGCTACTGCCCTTGATGACATCAAAACGCGTAAAGATAAGCCCTATTTGATTATTATAGGCGAGAAAAGTGATTGGATGCGATTTGCCGATGCGCCATCAGATATTCCGGCATTATGGTTAATGGACGCCTGTTGGCCGGGGCCATTAACGGTTATTTTGCCCATGCGTGTAGATATGCCTGATTATGTGGGAAGCGCTCAAAAGACTGTTGCCTTGCGTATGCCAGATCATGCAGGTCTTTGTGCTGTTGCACGAGCATGTGGGGGAATTTTTTCAACCAGTGCTAATAAGACGGGTGAGCCAGTTCCAGAAATGCTTTCTCAAGTTGATGAAGAGATTCAGGATGCTGTTGGTGCAATTGTGTCGGATGAAAAGGGGGAGGGCGAGCAGCATGGTTATCTTCCTTCAACGATTTTAGATTGCACGGGTGATCAGGTGCGAGTGGTGAGGGAAGGAGCGTATGGGGTTGAAGAGTTGGAGAGGATATATAAAGAGCGCCGAGGGGTGGGGTTCCTGCGGTAGCCTTTATTTTTTCTTTTTCTAGACGTTCGTTTCTCATTTTTGATTATAAAATTATTTTCCTTTTTTTCATTGGGGTGCTCCTGCCGGGGGCGTTTTTTTTAAAGATTCGATTCTTATTTTTTCATATAGTTTATGTCGTTTTTTATAGGGGTGTCCCTGCGGGAGGCCTCTTTTTTCTTTAATAATGTAGAAGTCCGCTTCTTTTTTTTATGTATATTTTATGTCTTTTTTTGCAGGGGTTTGGTGAAAAACCCCTGCATCCCCTTCACAAACGTTCCCTTTGATCCCTATTCAGTTGTAAGGGGAGCGACATATGAGCTCGATAAGTTCTTGTGCTTCGACTTTATCATAATACGAGCACATCTTTACCTCCCCGACAACTGAACATGAATCAATGCATTAAGATTGAATTTTCTCTGCCAAGGGCTATATCTTCGCACGAAGTTTGCAAGTTTTTTATTAATTTATAGTGTAGCGCATATTCGGTTGTATAGGGTACTGAGAACATGCTCATCAATGACTTTGCCAAACTAAAAAAACATAATTGAGCATGTACGTGTGCCCTTTGAGAACCGGATTGGAAGGATCCAACAGGCTGTTGGTGAAGGGGTTATAGGGGTTTTTCACTAAACCCCTATGAAAAACGAAAGTAATTTTATAATCAAAAATAAGAAACGAACTTCTACATTAAATAAATAAAGGCCCCCGGCAGGGTTACTTCTCTAGCAATCTCTCTATTGTTTCAAATGTGATGCGTGCAGACTTGAAAAGTCCTTTTGCAAGAGAGCGTACACCATCACGTATCAATTCAGCACCGCTAACAACATTTTCTTTATTTTCATTTTCTTCATCTTCTTGCGTAGGATTAATGCGGCACATGCTGCCTGCAGCTATACAAAGGCCGCCGATGATGGGGTGGCGTTTAACAAGAAGACTAAAGCCACAACTCATGCTGCAAAGGCCTATTGTACTTGTTGATTTAAGATAGTCTTTTATATTTTCTGACACGGAAGTGGTTTGTATTTGAGGCGTGGTTTCTTCTTTTCGTTCAAATATAGGCTCTATTGCAAGCTCTATGGTGCTGGCAGGGGATTGGGGTTCGCGCTGTTCAAATGTAGGTATAGCGGTTGTGAGTTCTGGGTTTTGATTCTCATCGTTATCTGCATGGCTAAATGATGCGATGCTGCAGCATAAAAAAGTTACGTAAAATTTGTGATTCATGATAGATCCTCATTATGAAATTGAAATACTGCACAAAAGTATACCGGTATTTCCATGAAACACCATAGAATTATGCAATGCATTATGGATTGTCTTGAAGGCCTGTGTGAATGTGGAGTAGGCTGGCAATAAAATGAATAAAAGGAGCACCATGAAAAAAGGTTTTACGTTAATTGAACTTATGGTAGTGGTTGCGATTGTTGCCTTTCTTGCCATGATTGCGGTCCCCAATTTTAAGAAGTTTCTTGCAAAAGCAAAACGGGCTGAAGCGTATATGAATTTGCATGCTATCTATGCCGCGCAAAAAGCATATTGGGCAGAGCATGGTGAATATGCGCAAGCATTGTCAGGGGCAAATGGAGCTGGTTGGCAGCCAGAAGGTTATAAAGGCGGCGGTGCACAAGAAAACTTTTACTATACCTATGGTTTTGCTGGTGGCGGTGAAGGTACTCATCATTTTACGGGTAAATTGGGTACGTCAGTTTCTGCATTATCCGGAAGTCGCGCAGGCAAAGATGGGTTTGTGGTTGCAGCAGCGGGAGACATTATGGGAAATGGTGATGCTGATGTTATTACCATAGATCAAGATAACACGATTACTATTGTGCACGATGCGTTGAAATAGTTAGTTACATTTTTTAGGAGAGATATGAATATAATTTCTGGTGTTTCTACTGCGATAGCGTTATTTTCTACTTTTTGCGTACGTGCCGATGTATTATGGGCTTTGTCGCAACAATATAGCTTCTTGGCACACGGCCGTATGGTCTCGAATGGATTGTGTGCCTATATGTTTCCATTGGGATATATAATTTTTGCAATTGGAGCATTATGCATAGAAGGTTACTTGTTGCACAAATATGTATCTCGTTTTTCTTATTATAAAGCCTTGTTTTTTGCTTTTTGTGCGGATGTGGTATCAGCTTTAGTAGGGATGGGCATTGGTTGGGCTATAGAAGAATTGCCCATGATAGGAAGTCCGGTAGAAAGATATGTGGAATATTTAGAAGGGATTTCGCCTATTGTAGGTCTCATTTCTTTTATTGTACCCGTTTATATTATTAGTGTTTTGATAAAGATGCTTACTTTAAGGGTTATTTCGGGTTGTACATTTGAGGAACTTTTCAAACCGGTGACCATTGGGACATTAGTTGTGTCTATTTTAGCGCTTATATACTGGCTTCTAAGATACTTAATGTGTATTTCTTAATTGCAATGCGAGGTTTGTATGAACATAGGTTTTTATAGTGCATTTGCGCTTCTTTTTAGTTTTGTTCCCGCTCGGGCAGATATCATTTGGGGCGGTTTATGGGATGATCGATTACGCACGATACCTAGTTGTTTATGGATGTATGTGGCGTTTATTGTGATGGCAGTAATTGCGCAAGCATTAGTAGTGCGGTTTTTTGCACCTTATATATCTTTTATTAAATCTTTTGTAATTTCATGTGTATTGTCTTTATGCGCGAATATTGGAGCATGGGCTGGCTTTTTTTTACTTCTCCTGATGGGTTTTGGTCCATTGTTCCCTTTCATAGGTGGTCCAGCTGGTACTTCTGTAACAGTAATAACAGTAATGGTACTATTTTTAATGAGTGTATTCTTTAAGTTGTTAGTGCTGAGCGTTGCATTGCCTCGTGAAACCATGACCACAATCCTAAAAACTGCTCTTTTTGGCACAGTAGCGGTATATGGTTTGGCCGGCATCTATTGGCTCATAAGTTCTCATATGTGTGTATGGCCTATGCAGCCAGCATCTGTTTTCGTTTAATCTTTTTTTATATAGTTTAGTTGTTTTTGCAGGGGATGTTCCTGCCGGGGGTTTTATTTTTTTTAGAAGTTCGTTTCTTACTTTTGATTATAAATTTTTGGTTGTTTTTATAGGGGTTTAGTGAAAAACCCCTATAACCCCTTCACCAACAGCCTGTTGGATCCTTCCAATTCGGTTCTCAAAGGGCACACGTACATACTCAATTATGTTTCTTTAGTTTGGCAAAGTCATTGATGAGCATGTTCTCAGTACCCTATACAACCGAATATGCGCTACATTATAAATTAACAAAACAACTTACAAACTTCGTACAAAGATATAGCTTCTGGCAGAGAAAATTCAATTTTGATGCATTAGCTCATGTTCGGCTGTCGGAGGTGGTAAGAACATGTTCGTGTATGGTCCTATCCAAGTAAAATAAAACTGCCTCGAACATGTGCGGCTCTCCGACTACAGCTGAATGGAAGGATCCAACAGGCTGTTGGTGAAGGGGTTGTAGGGGTTTTTCACTAAACCCCTACAGGAAACAACTAAACTATATGAAAAAAGAAAAGAAACGAACTTCTACGCAAAAAAAAATAAAGTGCTCCCGGCAGGGCCATCTATTGATTTCGTAAGCCTCCCCTGTGTATATTCAATCTGAATAGATGTGAGCGCAGTGCTTATATCGAAAATACAAAAAAGGAGGTTTGTGATGAAAGCAAAATTATTACTTATTGCTGCGGTTGCAGTAATATCTGCACAATCAGCGCAGGCTGCATGGTATAAAATTACCAATAGCTCTAGTTTCCCTCTCTACGTTTACAGTTATTCTGAAGGTCTTTCAGCAGGACAATCAAAAGTGTTGCTGCAACCGGGAGAAACATCTGAGACCATTAAAACAGGAGCTCATGGCGTAGAAAAGATAGAGTGGTCTGTGTCAGACAGTCCTAGCCTTTCGGCAAGTTTACGTGCGCAAGCAAGAGAATTAACAGAAGTAAGAGGTTCTCTTGTTGAAATGCCGGCAGCCATCTTAACGGGTAAAGTTATTATTGGTGATAAAACCAATGTAGATACTTACAAGTACAATTGGGGAACCGGTATCAAGAGCGGTAAGAAAATATATAAAAAGTAAGTACTTTGTTGATTTAATTTTAACGTGCATGATTTTACGAATGAGATCATGCACGTTTTTATCATGCTATAATAGAAATTATTTTAATCCGTTGACTTTTTGATGACACTCGATGCATATTCAAATTGAAATATGTATTTTTATGATAAAATAAAAAGGGGTTTATGATGAAGGTTAAATTGTTGCTTATTGCTGTCGTTGCCGTAGCATTTGTACAATCGACATACGCTGCACGGTTTAGGATTGTTAATAAAGCAAGGCAAATTTATGACTTTAAGATTGACTCTACAGGTTTGCCGAAAAATAAATCGGTTATTAATGTAGAGAATGATATAACTTCAGACACAATTGATACTGGGTTACATAGTGTGCGATCGATTTCTTGGACGGCTCAAGGGCGGTTAAATCCATCTACATTTACCGCGATTGTTAATATGCCTGCAGTACTTTTGGGTGGTAGATTTACTGTTCTTGATACAGAAGGTAATTATGAATATGACTTTGGTATTCAAGGAAAAGGACGAAATCAAGCTAAAAAAAATTAGCAGTTTTGTTATGGTGTTAAATAAAGCAGATACAATCGATTAGATGCATCCGCTTTATTTAACATAGACTAACGTTCATTACGTTAATAAGACTTTAGCAATAATCTAAGAGCCATAGATTTATTGCAAAATTCTAAAAAAAGCATGCATAACTCGCTATTTAGCAATTGAAAATACTGGGTTTCAAATGTAGATACTTACAAGTACAATTGGGGAACCGGTATCAAGAGCGGTAAGAAAATATATAAAAAGTAAGTAACTGCTTTTATTAGTTTGATACAAAAAGTGCATAATGCCTGTGCAAAAATGGTGTTATGCACTTTTTCATTTGTATTGGAGGTTTTAATAGATAAGGGACATAAAAACATGCGTCATCGCGCCGATGGCCAAAAAAGGCCCAAAAGGAATTTTTAACGGCTCAGAAGGCTTGTATGCCAAAAGATAGGCGATGCCAATTCCTGAGCCAAGTATGGAGCCTATAAGCAGGGTTGTCCAACATCCTACTGGTCCTGTAAATGCACCAACAAGAGCAAGAAGATCTAAATCTCCTTGACCCATGCCATCTTTACGAGTAACAAACCAGAAGATGCGGCTCACGGCGTACAGAAAAAAATAACCACCAAGAGAACCAAGAATGCTTTGCCCAAAAGAAAGAGGTAAAAAGCCAAAACCGCACAAGAGCCAACCGAGCGGTACTAAGTAAAGAGTCATAACGCGAGAGATGAGCATAAACTCTAGATCGGTTCTGATGGTGACAATAAGGGCAGAAAAAAATAAAAAATAAGCTAAAAAATAATGGGGTGGTGTAAAAAAAGCAAGAGCAGTAAGTATTATTGCGCTTAAAAGCTCAATGAAAGGATACAGCATGGAAATAGCTTTGCGGCAATTCCTGCAGGAGCCTTTTAAGATAAACCACGAAAAGATAGGAAAAAGATCATACCAGGCAATGGTGTGTTTGCAAGAAGGGCAATGAGAACGTTTGCGAAATAGCGAAGAACCTATTATGAGCCGATGGGCGAGAACATTCAGAAACGAACCCCAACACGCACACATCACGAAAAGTATCAATAGAACCACGAATGGCACTAGAGCTTACCTTCCTTTTTGAGGTTTTCGATAATATCGTTTACTCTGCGTTGCTGATCTACGTGCTCGGCATAAGCAAATACCAATTGGGGAACATACCTGCCGCTTCCTGTTTTAGCCAGAGACGCACGCATCGAAGGTTTATAGAGGATCAAAAGGGGAAGCAATGCATCAAATTCTTCTTTTCCCTTTGAAGAGTAAAAGTAAAAGGTGCAGCGGCTCCGATCAAGAGAGAGTTTGGCTTGTTCTATATATATGGAGGCAAGGCGTGGTTCGTCTTGAACTATTTGTATAAAATAGTTAGAGATTTCACGCAGCAAGAAAGATTCTCGCTGCGCATATTTAATTTCTGATTGACGTCGTCGATTCATAGGTGACTACTTAGTTGCCTTGTTAAAGGTTCCCTGTGTAATCATGCGCATAATATTTTGCTTGATAGCACGAACAAGGCGTTTGCGACGTTTTTGTGTTTCAGGTTCAAAATATACCGTACGCTTCATATCGCGAACGACACCTTCACGCTCAATCTTTTTTTTGAGTTGGCGCAGAGCTCTATCTGGTGACCCTGTAACAATTACCTCAATATTTGACCGTTTTTTACCCATGGTGAAAATCACCCACTTTCTATCATTTAAAAATCATTAACAAATCATACCTACTACAAAAATTTAGTATAGGTAATAAATCAGGTTATGTCCAGGAGTAAAAATAGGTTGGGGGTTTACCCCTTGCTACAAATCATTTCTAGTAAAAAAATAATTCTATTGGAAAAACTCTTGACCCGGGGTGTTGGGTTTTATTATTGTTAGAATTGTAATAGGTGATAATAGTGTGAAGAGTAGAGTATAGTTTCAAAAAAACAAAAGGAGTTGCTGATGAAGCAAACAAATGTAAAAGTGTTAGCTCTTGTAGCTGCGCTTATAATGGGCAATGTTGCCTACGGTTATACGTTCGATTTTACCAATACGCTTAAAGGACCAGTTGAAGTCCGTATAAAGTTGTCTGGTATTAATGAGCCTTGGTATCAAAGAACGCTCCAAGGTAAAAATCAACGTATGGGCAGATCATATGGATTCAACTTTAACCTTAATGCGCAAGAGTTAAATGTTGGCGCCACTGGAAGTCAAACTGGTTCAATGGAATACACAGGACGAAAAGTTGCTTTCTGTTTAAGTCAAATTCAAGTTGCACCTTGGGAAATGAATAAGAAAACTAAGGAATGGGAAAAAACTGACGAATGGTATGACCTTGCACCTAAATTCATAGAAACAAATTACTTCAACAAAATGCTTCAAGCAGCTGGCGCAGTTGCTGACGGTTCTCTAGGTGTTGCAGGTAAGATCATAGAAGCAATAGCTGAAGCGGCTGAGGCAGATCAAGCTGTAAAAGCGGGTGGAGCACTTAAAGAGGCAAATATTGGTGGCCTTGTAGAAGCAATTGGTGGTGTGGTATCGATCTCTCTTTGTAAAGATCGCAGCTTCACTATCTTGCCAAATATTGATGAATCAGGCGAAATTGTTTCTGGTTACTTCCTAATCACAAACGAACGCTAAACGTTATTTGTTAAGTGTTGAAATAGGGAAGGCTCTCTGTAAGGAGAGCCTTCTTGCTTTTATATCATACTCATTAATTGGTTAGAAATAACCGGTAACACCAAACATAACAGTGGTACTGCGATAGGCGTTACGTTGAGAAAATGGCGCTTGCCATAAAAAGCCAAAGGTAAAGTTTGGCGAAAAGTCATACGTAAAGCCAATATTGGCAAGTTTAACTTTGAAGCCCGTTTTATCGGCAAGAACGTATGGAACAAAAGCAGTGTCGCATTGTTGCAGAGTGATGCAATCTTCAAAGTGCTGCAAGGTGACGTATTGGAAGAACATTGATAAATTGCCCAAGAAGTTACGCGCTGCCATTTTACCTGCGTAATAGAAGTTATGGCCAGGATCAACATGCACATTCGTACGGAAAGGGAAAATGTTATTTTGCAACTTATCGTTTGGTAATCTAAAGCATTCAAAATCTTTGCCAAAAAAGTGAGTATAGCCAAACTCGCCACCAACGGCGATAGTTTCTACAAAATCCAGATCAAGGCCCATGGTAAACCCTGCGGAAGTATGGCCATTGTTACCAAAAGGCAAGCCATAAAATTCATTGGTGTCTCGTTCGCGGCCAGGAGAGAAGCTGCCACCCGCTTCAAAAAAGGGAATAGCGAAAAATTGTGGCCAATTGTCGCGCCCATGATTCACATCAAATGCGTGGCGCCAGAAAAGAAGAAGCCTAATTTCATCAATAGATGCACGTTGGAAATCATCCAAGCACAGATCAATTTCTCGCGCAATACATTCTAATTGGTCCATAAGAAGATCGTTGACTTGTGTTGTGGTAAATTCTTGCGTCCAACAACAGGTTAATGCTGCAGGGCAGTCCATAAGCGATGCATCATCAACCAAGCAGCTGCCCGAAGTGCACGTATTACAGGTGCGGTTGACGGGTCGTTTTGCAGCTTGTGTTATGGAACTAATACGCGTTTGCGCATGGAAACCCCAATCGCAAAATAATTTAAGTTGCATATCCAGCGCAACACCATTTTTGCGATAACGTGCAGGGAATGAGAAAAAGGCGAAGTTTTGCCTTGGGTCAATCGCATCGCAATCAGATATTGGTGGCGTTTGTGTAGGATATAAACCGCTTTGTGCTGCCTGCAAAACAGGACCAAGGTGTTGCCCTTGGGGTAATGGACCAAATACAAGAGGAATCATAGGCGTTCTGCCCATAACATCAAGCAGCGGAACTGGTTTTGTTCCTAAAAATAGAATATCTGTTTGTGTAGGGTTATCTGGGTCCGGAATTTCATCAAGGAAATAATCATCGCCGCCATCAAATGGTTTTCCTATATTAGCATTTTGGAAGAATCCAGATATGGAAAAGCTGAATGTATCTCCCCGCTCAGTTGCCCAATCTTCTGCATCACGCTCAATAAGGAGTTTGGTAAGCAAAAATTCATGAGGGTCATTAGGACTAAACATGGGATAGGGATCATTTTTTGCCAATGAAGAAAGTGTGCCGCGTAAAGGCGCATACGAAAAGACTAATGTGAGTGTAACACAGAGAATTGCTCGACAATATGCCGACCTGTGCGATTGATTTAGCATTTAACTATCCTTTTGATTTTCTGAGCAGCAGGCATTTTGAATATATATAGCATTGTTTTTTACTGTAGGTCAATCAGCGAGTTAAAAGGCTGCTGATAATGCCTTCCATCGCAAAGTAAAATATTGCTAATGCAGTGCAAATACCCAATAGAGTTATTATGTTTTTGCCAGTATACCATTCATTTTTTATAGTCAGCAATGTAATTAATGAGAGTATGATCGCAGCGATTATTCCTATCGCAGTTATATTAAAAAAAATATCTATATGAGAGACACAAAAAAATGGAATAGTGATGCATGCGCCAATCAAGAGCACTGCTCCTTGTTGAACGTTTCGCGAAAGTGGAGAAAATGTACTTCCACGCATCTTATTTCTATGAATCACAATTTTATTGGCAAGAGCTAACAAAAGTGTGCTCGAGCTCCAAATCATTGAATGAACAGTGCCAATTATTGCTGAAAGTATTGAGCAATGTATAGCAGTTAAAAGCCATTTTTTTTCGGGGAAAATTGTCATTAACGTTGTAGAAAGTGGGGTTGTAGGATCGCAAAAAATAGTGAATGGCGTTGCTAAAATAAGAGATGTAATAAAAAATGTATAGATAACGCCAACAACTAAAATTGAGTAGATGACTGCCCGCGGTACATTTTTTTGTGGATCTTTTACGATAGAAAAAAGTGATGGTGCACATTCAAAACCAAAAAATCCAAAAATAACAATACGCGTTGCTTTTAAAACATTGCCAATTCCATACGGTACGAATGGTGTTAGGTTTGCTATGTTGGCATTAAAAAAGCACAGTATTGTTATGGTTATTAACGGAAAAAGAGTACAGATTATTAAGATGTATTGCCCTATTTGTGATAAGGTAGCACCGCAGATATTTAATATAACAAGGGCGGTTAAAACTATAATGCCTAATGGCATGCTTGCTACGCTTGGAAAAAGAGAGTGCAAATAATTTCCAGATACTTTGACTAATAATCCCATTGCAACAACAAGGCCTATCATGTAACAGGCGCTTGCAATGAGTCCGCCAATGTGACCAGCCCATTGTGACGTATAGGTATAAAAAGATCCTTCTTGTGGGAAAAGGGTGGCAAGGCGTGCAAGAGAAAGTGCCATAAAAAGAACTGATAATACCACTGCGATATAGGCAACAATTCCTGCAGGCCCAACGTTACATGCCATTGCTGCTGGAGCAGTAAAAATGCCGGAACCAATCATTGCATTCAAGCCAATAATGGTCGCCGTGGTAACGCTTATTTTTTTTACTTGGCTTGATTCCATGCAATGTTCCTTACAACAAAATAATAGTGTGATATGTGTACACTATACCTGATTGCGATCTGTTTTTTAATGGTTTGTGCAAGAAATAACGTTCAGGTAATTATTGGCTTTGCAAAAAAACTCGAATATGTTC
>Ga0206924_1121_pt1 | contig 14701 bp, 13 predicted proteins | sample Alteio_BWOrgHeat_61_FD_152947 | JGI IMG/M metagenome (GOLD analysis project Ga0206924, IMG submission 152947) | Enriched cells from forest soil in Barre Woods Harvard Forest LTER site, Petersham, Massachusetts, United States -... | ecosystem: Environmental > Terrestrial > Soil > Temperate forest >...
TGGCCTTTTTTCTCGATGCGGCCCCCGCGCCAGAATTTTGGGTCGAGGCTGATCTGACCGGAGGGGCTCGTGAACGGCTGCGCGAGGTTGCCCGTGCCGTCCGCGCCCGTAATACTCCCTTCCACGCGATAGTCGCCGGTGTCGCTCGTCATGGTGATCGTCCACGCCTGCGGCACGGGTAGATTGCCCAACTCGACGGCGTGCGGAATCCGCCACTCGTGTTTGGTCGTGGGCTGGATGTAATCCATCAGGAAATCCGGCGCTTGATCGCCGGGCAGTCCGTCGATCAGCACCTTGACCGTCCCGCCGCCGGACGTTGTGCGACCGACCAGGTCGATCTGGTTGCCAGTGAAATGCACCTTCAAGCGGCATCCCGCCGTGGTACTGTGCAACACTCCATCCGCGGTGACCCACGCTCCGGAAGAATACAGCGCCTCCGTCGTAGTCTTCGCTGAAGCGGTCGCGGCCACCCAGCGCTCCCGCGTTCCCGGCGTGTACGTCGCCGCATCGGACTTCACCAAATGCCGGCTCACGTTGTCCCAGATGCGGGTGCATCCGTGCGCATTTTGATGATTGTGGTCGACCAGAAGATCGTCCGGCTTCAATCCCGCACGCGCGATGTATTCCGCCATCTCCCGCCGGTTCTCGACAAACTCCACTCCGTGTTTTGCGCAGATTTCGCGCGCCTTTCCCCAGTCCACCCCGGCCCCGTTTTCGATGTCCGCCGGCGTCATCGGGCTGTCCGGTTTGAAGTGGAGGGTCGGCACGATGATCTCCGCCGTCGTTCGCCGTCGAATCTCCGTGAGCATCGCATCGAGCCCCTCCATCGTTCCGCTGGTGTAGGTGAAAATGAGATCGGGCTGCTCCGCGGCCACAAATTGCTTGATCCATCCGTCCACGAATTCCCACGGCGTCCCCGGCCCTCCGTGTTTGCGATAGATGATCGGCGGCGCATGGGGAAAACGCTGCCGGATCGCCTGCACCAGTTCTTCTCCATCGCCCTGCCGGTCGGTGTAACTCGAGCCCAGCGCCCAAATCACGAACGGTTTTCCCGGGATGCCCGCGCGTCCCTCCCACTTCGCCACCGAGAGCGCGAGATTCTTTCCGTCGTCCGGCCGGGGCGTGACATCGTAGGGCGGCAGATGCGTCCGCTCCGCGGCATAGGCGGCCGTCATCTCCGCGTCCGTCGCCGTCCGCAGCCGCACATCATCCACGCTCACGAATTCCCCGTCCGCAGCATCTTCCTTCGGGCTGATGTTGAACTGGATCGATCCGCACTGCGGCGGCATCACGAAATAGAATCCCTCCTGCCGCCACTCGCCTGCCGTATCGAGCGGAAATTCCGCAAAGTGAAATGGCGTATGAATCGACGTGTAACTCGGCTCCCGCTCGTCGGAGGTGAAGGTAATCGTCGTCCACGGGTCCATCGCCGTCTTGATCCAGTACGAAAGAAAATACGCTCCGCCCGGCCGTGCCGTGATCATCGGGCTCCGCACCCCGGCATTCTTCTTCGCCTTCATCCGGAAATACGCCTTGCCCTGCGGTGCATCGCCGGCCGACACCACCTCGCCGTTGCCGTGTCCCCAGCCGATCGGCCACGCGTTTTCCTCGAAATCGCATTCCAGCAATACCTTCTCCCCCTCCGGCACCGGGAAGGCCCGGTTGCTGATGCGCCGCAATCCCGCTCGCTCCTCCGTTCCCGTTCCCGCTGCCAGCGCGGAAATCCCTCCGCACGCAAACAGTTGCGCTCCGGCGATCATCAATGCGAGATAGGAAGTCCTCATGGTGCTGAATGCTGTCTGATTTTTCGTTTTGCCCCGGGGACGGGCGTTGGGGTCCGTATTCTTTAGCCCGCAACGCCGCCAACCTAAGAAGCTTTCCGTGAACAATCGCCTCCTCATTTTCATCCTCGCTGCGCTCTCGATGCTGGGCGCGCTCTCGATCGACGCCTATCTCCCGGCGCTCCTCTCCATCGCCCGCCTTTTCTCCGCCACTCCCGCCGCCGCGCAGCAGACCCTCACCGCGTACCTCGTCGCCTTCGCTTTCATGACGCTCTTCTATGGCACGCTCTCCGATTCGTTCGGGCGCCGCCCCGTGCTGATCGTCTCCATGCTGCTGTACGTACTCAGTTCCATCGGTGCGGGGCTCTCGAACAGCCTTGGCATGCTGATCCTGTTTCGCTTTCTGCAAGGGCTGACCGCGGGCGCGGGCGGAGTGATCGGCCGCGCCATGGTCGGCGACCTTTTCACCGGCGCGGATGCGCAGCGCGTGATGTCCTATATCTCCGTCGTCTTCGGGCTCGCGCCGGCCATTGCCCCGATCCTCGGCGGCTGGCTCCTCGCCTCGTTCGGCTGGCGTTCGATCTTCGCGTTCATCGCCTTATTCAGCGGACTCCTGATGCTGCTCTGCATTCGGGAATTGCGCGAATCCCTGCCGGTGGAAAAGCGGCACCCGTTTCATTTCCGCCCCGTCTTGCTGAATTATCTGCGGGTCGCCTCGTGCGCGCCCTTCATGCTTCAGGCGTTCAGCATCGGATTCGGTTTCTGGGGCATTATGATGTACGTCGGCTCCGCGCCGGCTTTCGTCATCAATATCCTGCACCTCCACGAAACGGATTACGGTTGGCTGTTCATCCCGCTCATTGGCGGCATGACCGCGGGCTCGTGGGTGGCCGGGCGATGCAGCCACCGCTTCAGCGCCTCGACGATCATCGGCACCGGCTTCGCCATCATGGTCGCGGCCGCAATCGCCAACCTAGCCTATGCGCTGCTCGTGCCGGCCGCGATCCCGTGGGCGGTGGTCGCGCCGATGTGCTACTGCTTCGGCATGGCGCTGGCGACTCCGGCCATGACCGTCCGCGCGCTCGAACTTTTCCCGCGCCATCGCGGGCTGGCTGCCTCGATGCAGAGTTTCATCTTCATGGCCCTCTTCGCCGGTGGCTCGGGGGTGATTTGTCCCATTCTGTTTGGCAGCGCGTGGAAACTCGCGGCTGGCGTCGCAGTTGGGGTGATCATCAGCGCCATTTGCTGGGGCGCGGGCCTTTCCATCCAGCCTGCCCAGACCGACGAAGGCTTCATCGAGGAAGAAACGGCCTCGACCTGAGCGTCGCGGGAAGTCCACCCAAGCGGGCTGTGTGATTTAAACCTCCGATCATACCCGCTGTCGCGATTCAGCGATTATGCGACGCCGGATGACTATCGCTTCGTTGCTGATTGCCGTGCTCCTGACGGATCTCGCGATCTGGCACGCGTGGCGGAATCATCATCCGCCCGAACCCAAATTCGTCCGGCTGGAAATCGTCGCCACCACCCCTCCGCCCGAGAACATTCTGGCGACCTACGATCACACTTTCCGCTGCACTCTCTACTACTCGCCCCAGGAAACCGGTTTCACGAAGGAGGGTGGTTTCGACGTGACGCCGGACACCAGGCCCGGATTGCAGGATCACCACTATCCGAAGGATTTCCTCCGCGCGGTGGAGGTCGAAGGATTTGGCCGTTTGAAAGAAGCGGTCCAGGGAAAGCCTTATCTCCGCTACTGGAGCAAGCAATGGGGATTCGCCGAGCAACCGGTCGATAATCGTCAGCGTCCATTGATCCCCAAACAATCGTGCGCCGTGTCCAAACCGTATGAGTTGGTGCAATCCGAGGCGCTGTTGCGTATTCACAGCCCCGATCTCCCGTTTCATTTCAACAATCTGCGCTGGAAAGTCTGCGACACCGGCTCCGGCTTGCAGGCCCGCCAGTTGGATCTCTATTGGGGCGAGGACGATCCTCTCGGCCCGGGCAAGAAGATCTGCCAGCCCAAGGGATTCGATCATGAGGTGACGAATCCGACGGTGCTCGTGATCGCCGCCACGCCTTGAGCGGGCCGGTATCGGTGGGGAATTGTCGAAAGGAGGCGCGGTTTTTCTATGCGTATCTGCGCAGATTTGTAACCTGATTGTAGCAATCCCCTGCCTTCCATGCTGATCCTGCTCTTCCTCGCCGCCTGTTTCCTCGCCTACTCCAATGGCGCCAATGACAACTTCAAGGGCGTAGCCTCACTCTACGGGAGCCGGACGGCGACCTATGGCACGGCTTTGGGTTGGGCGACGATTACCACGTTTGCCGGCTCGATCACCTCGATCTTTGTCGCCCAGTCGCTCCTCAAGAAATTCTCGGGCAAAGGCCTCGTGCCGGATGCGCTGGTGACCTCCGAGCATTTCCTGCTCGCCGTGGTGCTCGGCGCGGCGCTCACGGTGATTCTTGCGACCGTCACCGGATTTCCCGTTTCCACCACCCACGGTCTCACGGGCGCGCTCGTCGGCGCGGGGTTGGTGACCGTGGGCGGCCAAGTGAACTTCGTCGCGTTGCAGAAGAGCTTTCTGCTGCCCTTGCTACTCAGCCCGCTGCTCGCCATTGCTCTCGGCGCGCTGATCTATATCGCGCTGCGTTTTTTCCGGCTCACTTTCGGTGTGACCAAGGAATGGTGCGTCTGCGTCGGCAGTGAGGAACGCGTGCTCGCCATGCCGCAGCCCGGTTCCGCGCTCATCCGCCAGCAGACTTCGCCCGAATATTCCGTGATGGTCGCCGAGACGGGAGCGTGCGCGGAACGGTACTCCGGCTCCTTCGTGGGCGTGCGCGCCCAGCGAATCATGGATGCGGCGCATTTTCTCAGCGCCGGCGTTGTATGCTTTGCGCGTTCGCTCAATGACACACCGAAGATGGTGGCGATGCTCCTCGTCCTGAAGGCGCTCGATATCCGCTGGGGCTTCGTGGCGGTGGCGGCGATGATGGCCATCGGTGGCCTGGTGCATTCCCGGAAAATCGCCGAGACGATGAGCAAGAAAATCACCGAGATGAATCACGGCCAGGGATTTTCTGCGAATCTCTGCACCGGCATTCTGGTCATCATGGCGAGCGCGTTTGGACTGCCGGTTTCCACCACTCATGTCGCCGTCGGCTCGCTGTTCGGCATCGGTCTCACCGCGGGCAAGGCGAATCCGAAAGTCATGCTGGGCATCGTCCTTTCCTGGATCATCACTCTGCCCTGCGCGGCGGCAATCAGCGCTGCGATCTATTGGCTCGTGGCGAAGCACTGAGCCGCAGCTACTTCATCCATCCGAAAACCTGGCACAGATGGGCCAGGAGATAGCCCAGGAATCCGGTCACCGGGATGGTGAGGACCCACGCCCACACGATGCGGTGCACCACGCCCCATTTCACTGCACTAAACCGTTTCATCGCGCCCACGCCCATGATCGAGGTGGAGATCACGTGCGTCGTGGAAAGGGGAATCCCAAAGTGCGTGGCCGTGGAAATGATCGCTGCTGCCGTGGTTTCCGCCGCGAAGCCGTGCACGGGTTGAAGCCGCACCATCTTGTGGCCCATCGTGCGGATGATGCGCCAGCCGCCGGCCGCCGTCCCCGCGGCCATGGTGAGCGCGCACACTACTTTCACCCAGAGCGCGATCGTGAATTCGGGCGTGTGCAGCCAGTGCAGCCACGGCGGCAGGTTCCCGAAGAGTCCAGTCGTCGTGCCGGTATAGAGCGCCAGGGTAATGATCCCCATCGTCTTCTGCGCATCATTCATCCCGTGGCTCAGCGCCATCCACGCGGCGCTGAGGATTTGCAGTTTTCCAAATACGCCATTCACGCGCTGCGGCCGCCAATTGACGACGCAGGCCGTGATGATCGCCATGAGCACGAATCCAATGACGAAGCCAAAGAAAGGCGACGTGATCATTGGCTTGACCACCTTGGGCCAAAGACCGTCCGCGCCTTTCGGCGTCACGTGGTCCCAGATGAGCACGCTCCAATTTCCACCGCTCGTCGCCAGCGCCGCTCCGCATAGGCCGCCGATCAAGGCATGGCTGGAACTGGATGGCAGGCCCAGCCACCAGGTGAGAAGGTTCCAGATGATCGCCCCGGCGAGCGCGGCGACGATCGTCATCATCGTGATCACGCTTTTGTCGACCTGCCCCTGACCGATCGTCTTGGCCACGGCCTCGCCGAGAAACGCGCCGAGCAGATTGGCCGCCGCGGCGAGGATGATCGCCTCGCGCGGCGTCAGCACTTTGGTCGAAACGACCGTCGCAATGGCGTTGGCCGTGTCGTGAAAGCCATTGATGTATTCAAAGGCCAGCGCGGCGATGAGGACGACGAAGAAAAGCAGCATCGGGAAACTCCGGGCCTTCGCGGGTGAACTCGCTCAGGAGTACTTCAGTGCCACGTGAAACACCACGGTCCCGGCGTCCCGGCAACGGTCGATGCCTTTTTCCAGCAATTCATACAGGTCCTTCCAAAAGACCACGGAACGGGCATCGATGTGGCCGTGGTAGAGCTCGCGGAGTAATTCGTTCATCAGTTTGTCCGCGTCGCCTTCGATCGTTTGCAGCACTTCGTAGTCGTCGCGGATTTGCTCGCCGTGACTCTTGGCCCGCAATTGGTTCACCATGCGGACGACAACCTCCGCGGCCTTCTCCAGCATCGTGATCTGGCGCGAGACGACGTTGAGTTCCGCTCCCCGCGGGCTGATCACCAGCCGCTCTCCGATTTTCTCCACGGTCTTCGTGATCTTGTAGAGCGCCGTGGAGAGTGCCTCGATGTCTTCGCGCTCCAGGGGGGTGACAAAGTTCTGGCACAGCTCCTCCGTCGTCCGCTGGCTGGTCCGCTTGTGCTTGCGCCGGGTCTGGGAAAGTTCGGAAAGCACCTCACTCGGGGGATTGCCCACGAGGTTCGGAAGCAGGGCGACGAGGATCGAAGCGCTGCGTTGCGCGTCCGCGGCGCCGCTTTCCAGCAACTCATAGAATTTCGTATCGCGACCGAAAATACGTTGGAGGGCTGACATAACGCCGCAGGGATACCAGCCCGCCGGATCATGGCAACGCGAATGTGACAATCGCGTGACGAAACGGACCTTGGAAAGGGCGGTGGGGCCCGCTCAGTTCGCGCCTTCGCCCGGTGGTTGCTTGCGCGCGGGTTCGTGGCGGATGTCCTGCGCCGTGTAGAGGTAAAAGACTTCCTCGGCGATGTTCGTGGCGTGGTCGGCCACGCGTTCGATGGCCCGGGCCACCGTCATGAGATTCAGCGCGCGGGTGATGAATTTCGGGTCTTCCGTCATGTAACCGGTCAGTTCCCGTTCCAGTTGCTTGTTAATGCTGTCCACCGACCGGTCCCGCGCCACGATCTCCACGGCCAGCTCATGGTTTGCATCCACGAATGCGGTGATGCTGTCCCGCAACATCTCCTGCGCGATATCCGCCATGAGCGGGATGTCGATCAGCGGCTTGAGCAGCGGCTCCGTGTTCAACTCGCGCGCCCGCCGCACGATCTTCGTCGCTTGGTCGGCGATCCGCTCGAGGTTGTTGGAAATCTTCGACGCGCTCAGCAGCAGCCGGCAATCCTTGGCGACCGGGCCATGCGTCGCCATGTAGGTGATGACCATCTCGTCGATCTGGATTTCGAGTTGGTCGATCTCCGAGTCATCCGCCTCCACGGTATCGCACAGCTTGTCGTCGCGCTCCATCAGCGCCCGCATGGCCAGCGCCAGGTTGCGCTCCGTGAGCCCGGACATCCTCAGCAGCTGCTCGCGGATATCGATGAGATGTTGTTCCCAGAATTGGCTCATATCAACGGGCGGAGGGCTGGGAGTTTATGTCGGAGAAATAAAAAATTTCTCGCTGGATGCAGTCACTGGACGGGGAGAGTAACCGCACAGAAAATGCGAAGATTTGCGGTATCGGATCGGGACTGAATTCCATCGGTCGGTCCCCCGTGGTGGGTGGACTTGGCGAAACCCTACTGGAATTCCAGTCAGAGCACCAATCGGAAATGTCACACGACTGTAACAATCGAATTTGCCTCGAAAGGAATCGGTTGATCGCGGCTCTGTCCGACCAGGCAGCCAGTAGCACCTCCATCCCCTTGCATCGACGTGGGAGAGGACTATCGTTTTCCATGAGAACTAAATATCTCCCAATGGCACTCGCCATCTGGTCGGTGGCGCACTTTACCCCCTTCGCCACGGCCACCACCGCTGCCGCGGTGCGCAGCCCGGAAACGGCCCACACCTATGCGGACAATACCATGCTCTGGCACCAGTTGCGCTGGCTGCCCGGCTCGCAAACTCTCGTCGCCACTGTCACCTTCAGCAATATCGACTACATCTCGCGGGACGAGCCGCGGCACGATGAAACCTTCGACTTTCCACTCCCCGGCGTGAAATTCGATTCCAAGACGGGGACCTTCTTCCTCAGTGGCGCGCATGGCAAGGCGATCCCGGTAGCCGCGCTCCGGAACGAACTCATCGTCAAGGGCATCGAGCTATTGCCCGGAGCTCAGATCGATATTTCACACCGGAGCGATCGGGTGACGCTTCATCTGGTCGCCAGCAAGACTCCTCTGAGCGGGGACCGCTGGGTGGAGCGATAGCCGATTTCTCCGTTTAGGTTCGCAGCCGCAAGGGATGGTGCCGAAATGAGGGCGCGCCGTCCCTTATGAGGTGGTGTACTGTAATTGAAAGGGGTTGTGCTTCGTTTTTGACCCGAAATGCATCCCTCAACTCAGAGAAAGAAGGACGTCACGCAGTTGTAACAAAGCATTTTTGACCAGCGAGGCTAGCCGGTCCGCTAGGGCACGTCAGCAGGAGAGTGGTCGCCAGAGCGCGCCATCATTTCGTCATGATTGTCACGCAATCGTAACATTGGCGACACATGATTGTAACAATCCTTCGTAATTCTGCGCGCAGCCGTCCACGGCACCCACCCTATGACTACCCGCACCCGAGCCGCATCCATCGCATTCGCGACGATCGCACTTTTTATCACTTCCACCACAATCCACGCGGTCGATGCGACAAGTGAGGACGCACGCCTCAAGAAGCTGGAGGACGCGGTAACCCAGCTCCAGCAGGAAAACGCCGCGCTCAAGCAGCAGATTCAGAACGAAGTGCACACCGAAGTCTCCGCGCTGCCGGCTTCGAAAATCGACATCTCCGCTCCCGTCACCAAGCTCCGCATATACGGAGAAGGCCGCCTGCGCTATTTCATGAATGAAGGCGTGGCCGCCGGACTCGACGCCGGTGATACCGGCCAGCGCGAGCGTCTCCGCTACCGCCTGCGCCTCGGCGCCGACATCAATCTTCAGGACAACTGGATGCTCGGCGTGTTGCTCGAAACCGGCAACGTCGCCCGCTCGGCCAACGTCACCCTCGGCGAAAATCTTTTCGCCAAGTCCTCGCTCAGCACCACCACGGTGCTGGCTTCCTCCGCCACCACCACCGGCAATTTCGTCAACGCCGTCAACTTCAAGACCGGCAAAACCGTCTCCGGCACCGCGCTCACCGGCGTCACCAACTCCACCACCGGCGTCGTCTCCAACGTGAACTATGGCGACACTCTCTTCGTCGGCCGCCTCTTCCTCAGCTACAGCCCCACTGACTGGCTCACTATTCGGGGCGGCAAGATGCCGAATCCCTTTGTCTCCACCCGTATGGTGTGGGACCCCGACCTCAGCCCGGAAGGTTTCTCCGAGCAGGTCAAATACACCATCGGCGGCCACCACGACGATGGCAAGGATGTGGCTGAACCCAAGTCCATCGAGCCGCCCGGCGGCATGACCGTCGACCTCTTTGCCAACTTCGCCCAGTTCATCTACCAGGACGTCGGCTTCGAAAATACCTTCAACACCGGCACCGGACCCTTCGGCACTGCCGCGAATTCCACCGACCGCTGGATGCTTGGCTTTCAGGTCGGCGCCAAGGCCAACTTCAACAAGGACACCTCCTTCCAGGTCGCGCCCGCCATTTATTCCTACACCGGCGGCGGCAGTTCCACGGCTGGACCCTTCAACGGCGACAACGCGCTCGTCATCCTCGACAATAAAGCGAACCCCACGCTCATCACCTTCAACCAGACCGGCGTGAACGACCTCCTCGTCCTCGATATTCCCGCCGAGTTCGACTTCAAGGTCGGCAAGATCCCGATGGCCAGCTTCGGCGATTTCGCGGACAACCTCGACGCCGGCACCCGCGCCGCCAAGGCCGGTCACCCGGACACCAAGCAAGGCAAGGCCTTCCAACTCGGCGGCGCCATCGGCCAGGCGAAGAAGAAAGGCGACTTCGAACTGCGCGGCTGGTACCAGCACAGCGAACAGTACGCCCTCGATCAAAACATCATCGACGACGATATCTTCGACGGCCGCCTCAACATGCAGGGCTTCTATCTCCAGGCCACCTACATGCTTAGCGACGCCGCTGCCTTCATCCTTCAGTACGGTCACGGCTCGCGCATCGACACCAACCTCGGCACCGCCGGCTTCGGCGCCCTCGGCACTCCTGCGGGCTTCCCGCTGCAGAGCACGAACCTGCTCTACGTCGACTTGAACCTGAAATTCTAAGCGCGCGAGCGAGCGCCGCCATCGCGGCAGGCATTCCCGTTTCGTTCGCAAATGCCGGTGACGTTCCGTCATCCGGCCTGTGCGAAGCGAGGGAACGTCCGTGTTAGTCTCGCGGCACAGACGCCGTGATATCCAGTCGCGCGCGCACGAAGTCGAGGATCATCGCCACACAATCCGCGACGCTCTGCTCCGCCGTGCGCACGTGGATCTCCGGCGCCTCCGGCGCTTCGTACGGGGCGTCGATGCCGGTCATTTGCGAAACCTCCCCAGCGCGGGCGCGGCGGTAGAGCCCCTTGGGATCGCGTTGCTCGCAGACGGCCAGTGGAGCATCGACGAAGATCTCGATAAAGGTGCAGCCGCCCGCCGTCACGATCGCGCGCGCCCGTTCCCGGTCCACCCGGTAAGGCGAGATGAGGGCGGCGATGGCCACCTGGCCGGACATCGCGATCAGCCGCGCCACCTCCGCGGCCCGGCGCAAATTCTCCGCGCGGTCCGCGGGCGAATAACCGAGGTCGGAGTTGAGCCCGCGGCGCAAGTGGTCGCCATCGAGCAGAAAAACGCGCTCACCCCGGACCAGCAGCGCGCGCTCGACCTCGCGAGAAAGGGTGCTTTTCCCCGCACCCGGCAGCCCGGTGAACCATAACACGCAACCCATCTTCATTTTCGAACTGGGAAGAAAACAACGATCATGGCGGCGTGCTTTTCTTTTGCGTCTCTACGGTTGCCCTATTGCACCATGGGCCTGTCGCAAGGCTCCAGTCTGCTTTTTCAAAATTACTTCCGCGGCCTTACTTCTTCCCGGCGCCCGTTGCTGGCGTGCCGACGGGGGAGTTGGAAGATGGATTTCCCGCCGCTTGATTGATCGCCTTGATCACATCGTCGGTAAATTCATACTCATCCAGCGAGTAGAGCACGATCGGGACGCCGCTCGCCGTGCGGGCGGATTTGTTGAGGATCACATTGTAGTGCCCGGCCTTGGCGATGTCGGCCACCACTTTGCTGACCTCCCCTTCCAGTTCGGTGCGAACGGCCAGAGCTTGCTCTTGAATCTGCTTTTCGCGAGCCGCCTGAAAACTCCGAATTTCCTGCTCCATGCTCTGCAGTTCCGCGGCTTTCGTGGCGCGCACCTTTTGCTTCTCGGCCCTGGCATCATCGCTGGGCGCCAGGGCGGCGAGATCTTCATTCAGCTTCTTGAAATCCTCGGCCGCTTTCTTGTAAGTGGCCACGCGATCCTCGAGTTCCTTCTTCGCCGCCTCACGCGTTTCGTTGATTTTCGCCTCGGCCGCCTTGGCTTTGTCGTAGTTCTCGAAGACCCGCTTCACGTCCACGGTGCCCACCTTCAAGGATTGGGCGACGGCGCTCCGGCCACCGAGAACGAGAGTGAGGGCAAGGAGGGGAAGGAGGAAAGAGGATTTCATGAGAGGCTCTGGAAATAAGCCGTCGGTGGCCTGCTCTTCGATCTTAATCGTAATCTTAATCTATTCGGCCAATTCGGCGATTATGATTAAGAGTAAGATTATGAGTAAGAATTCTCACGCCTCCCGCTTCCGCCGCAGAAAGGCCGCGCCTGCGCCGGCCAGGGCGAGCAGGGCTGCGGCGCCGGGCTCGGGGGCGGCGGTGGTCTGGCCAGCCAGGATCGTCTCGCCGGGCTTGGTGTCGTAGGCCCAGTCGATGGCGGTGAAGGAAAGGGAGCCGTTCCCGCTTCCGGTCCATTCCAGGCGGATCCAGCCAAGATCTCCGTTGTCCAATACGAACCCGGCAAAGCCCAATTGCCCGGCAGCCCAAGTACCGGCAGCCAGGTTGCCATTGTTGAATCTCACGATGGGACCTTGGTAAAAACCCGCGACTTTCGCCGCGGAAATGGCTGCGCCCGCAGCCAGTTTCTTCAAGGCGCCGCTTCCATTGAGTTCCAATGCTCCGCTGTTGCTTACCTGGAAACTCGCACCTCGGATCCGATGGACAACGTTGCTTTTGAGATATCCCGAGACGTTGATTGCCATGCCCGCACCCGCGAACAGGTTTACGTAACCTGCTCCCGCGTTGGCGGTGGCGGCCGTGATAGTCACATCCTGATTCGGCCCGCTATAAACGATGGCGGCCTCGGCTTGGTGCTGAAGAGCGAAGAGGGCCGAGGTGGCGGCGGGGAATAGAGGCAGTAGGCGGACGGGCGAGCCGCCGGTGGCAGTGGCGATGCTGGTGGCGAGTGGTGCGGCTTTGGGTTTCATGGTGGGAAAGTTTTAAGCTTTAAGCGCTGCGAACTGCGGGACGTGCTTTCTCGATACTTACAAACTTAAATCTTAAGACTTAAGCCCGGCTTTCCTCCGTCGCAGAAACGCCGCGCCTGCGCCGGCCAGGGCGAGCAATGCGGTCGCGCCAGGCTCGGGGACGGAACTGGTCTGGCCGGCCTGGATCGATTGGCCGGGGACGTTGTTGTAAGCCCAGTCAAGGGCGGTGAGAGTGTTCGGGAAACCGGTCCCGTCGTTACTGGTCCATTCCAGGCGAACCCATCCGAGATCGCCATTCGCTTGCTCGAAGGCTGCGAAGCCTGCCTGGCCGCTGGCCCAGCTAACACCCACTTTTTTGCCCTGGTAGAACTGAACCAGAAAAGCTCCAGGGAACGCATTGTTGAGCAGAGCCGCAGAGATCTGGGCTCCCGCGGCGAGTTTCCGGAGGGCAGCGCCGCCACGGGAGGTAATGCCGCCAGTTTTGAGTAAACCGCCATGATTCCCGTAGAATCCAAGAATAGCACGACCAAAGGTCTGGCCAGAACCAGTGGTGTTGCGGAGGATCTGAATGTCGAGCCCCATGTTTTGTTGCAGGATTGCAGAATTGTAGCCAGTGCCCTTAAGGGTAATGGTCAGATTCTGCCCGCCGCTGTAAACGATGGCGGCGTCGGCGTGAGACTGAAGGGCGAATATCGCGCCCGTGGCGGTGGCGATGCTCGTGGCGAGCGGAGTGGCTTTGGATTTCATGATGGAAAAGTTGAAAGCTTAAAATTTAAAACCTGCTCTCCGGCGTCGCAGACACGCCGCGCCCGCGCCCGCCAGGGCGAGCAGCGCCGCCGTACTCGGCTCGGGAATGCCTCCGGCCGTTTGGCCGGCATTGATGCTTTGGCCCGCCACGTTGTTGTAGGCCCAGTCCACGGCGGTCATCGTCCCACTATTGAAGTCATATTTCAGCCGGACCCAGCCGAGATCTCCATTGGTCAACCTGAAGCCTCCGAACCCAGCGCCGCCAGATCCCCAAGTGCCAATAACTCCTTCCCGACTCGAATTGCGATGCACGGTGTAGCTCCGAAGGAGAGCCGAGCCAGCGTGGTTGATCTTGCCCGCGGAGATGAGGGCTCCCGAGGCGAGTTTTTTGAGAGCCCCACTGCCGTTGGCGAACAAGCCACCGCCGGCCAACTTGAACCGTTGCTGGTTGGAGCTTGTCGTAGAATTTTTGCGGTTCCAAGCGAAGGTCATCCGTGCTTGGTTCCCGCCAATGAAGAACGATTTTGCGCCTGACCCAGTGTGAGAGAAGGTGACGGCGGGGGTGGTCGTTAGATTTTGATTCGACCCACTATAGATAATGGCGGCATCCGCCTGATGCTGCAGGGCGAAGAGCGCCGCGGCGGTGGCCGAAGCGGTGGTAATGGTGCCGGTGACTGGGGTTGCTTTGGATTCCATGGCAGGTTAGTTTCGAGCCTTAAATGTAAAGTTTTAAGGGACGCATTTATCCGGTCTTACTCTTGCTCATAATCCTAATCTTAGTCTGCCCGGCCAATTTGGAGATTATGATGAAGAGTAAGATTAAGATTAAGAATTTTGGGCCACCCGTTTCCGGCGGAGGAAAGCTGCGCCCGCCCCGGCCAGGGCGAGCAGCGCGGTGGCGCTCGGCTCGGGAGCGGGGAGCCCCTGGCCCGCGGTAACCGCTTCCCCGGCTTGATTGTCGTAGGCCCAATCCACAGCGGTGAAGGTGGCTGGATCAGGATCACCTCCACCGAAAGCGGTCCACTCAAAACGAATCCAGCCGTAGTAAGTGTTGCCACCATTGAACAGCCGGATGCCCGCAAAGCCGAGTTGGTTCGAGGCCCACGTTCCTCCCTCAGGAGCTCCATTGGAAAAGGCTCGAAGCCCTGCGTCATTACGGGCAAATGGTTTGCCGGCGGAAATCACCGCTCCCGCCGCCAGCTTCATAACCTGGCTGGAGCCGTTTTTGATAAATCCGGAATGAAAGCCCCCTCCGCCGGCACCGTAAATGAAAGCCGCCCCTAGGGGGTAGCCGCCCGATTTGATGTGTTCGACTCCCATCTTGATTTGGGCAGCCGGTCCAAATCCGAAG
>Ga0206924_1123_pt1 | contig 14683 bp, 8 predicted proteins | sample Alteio_BWOrgHeat_61_FD_152947 | JGI IMG/M metagenome (GOLD analysis project Ga0206924, IMG submission 152947) | Enriched cells from forest soil in Barre Woods Harvard Forest LTER site, Petersham, Massachusetts, United States -... | ecosystem: Environmental > Terrestrial > Soil > Temperate forest > O...
TTTCAAAATTGCGGTCGTTTGAAGTTCAGCGAAGAAGGACATTTCTGGAAAGCGGCTGCTCCCCCTTGGTTCAATTTTTGTGCCTTCTGCGCCTTTTTGTAGCCACCCTCCGGCTCCTCTCCTGTGGTTCGGTTTTTGTGCATTTTGTGCCTTTTTGCGGCCAATCCGCTACTTCTCCCCTTTCAAAAAGGAGAGCAGATCGGCCATGTCCTGCTTGCTCATCAGCGCTTCGAGGCCCGGCGGCATGAGGGAATGTTCGCTCGCGGAGAGCGAGACGATATTGCTGCGCAGGATATTTTCCTCCACGGCGAGAGGCTCGCGCAGCGTGATGGACTCCGGCGTGTCGCTGATGACGATCCCCGCGAGCACACGCCCATCTTTCAACTCGACCATGCTGGCCGCAAAACCGGGCGCGATCTCGTAATCCGGGACCACGATGTGGAGCAGGATCGACTCCTTGGGCTGGCTGCGAATATCGAGCAGATCGGGCCCGACCTGGTGCCCCTCGCGATCCAGCCGGTGGCATGTCGAGCAGATCGTCTTAAAGACCTCGCGGCCATGCGTCGCGCTCGGCGTCAGCGTCAGCACCACTTTCTCGGCCTCATACGCTTTCATGCGATCGCCGCTCGCCGGGGCGCCGAGCAGCTTCACCGCGCGCTCCTGGATGGCCTGGTCCTTGTTCTTGGAGAGCCCCGTGCGCTGGGTGGCGCTGAGCGCATTGGCCGGCAGCGCGCCGGATTCCACGGCATCGAGCACGTGCGGCACCTGCGCCGGCTGGGCGAGCAACGCGGCAATGATCGTTTCCCGTTCCGCGGGCGGCGTCGCCGCCCACCGCTTCGCCGAGAGCAACTCTCCGGCGATCTCGCTGTCCTTGAAGGTCACCGCCGCGCGAATCGCCGCGGTGCGCAGGTCAAAGGAGTCCTTGCCCGTGGCCACGGCCATGAGCGCCGGTCCGGCGGATTTCCAATCGGCGTGTTTCAAGAGGACGATCGCCCGCAGGCGGCTCTCCAGCGGAGCGGTGTGCTCCTGCGCGATCTTCCCGGAATCGGCAATCGCCGTGCGCAGCGCATCGGAAATATTGTCGCCGAGGCGGGAGTTCGCGCCCTCGGCCACACCGGCGAGAAAGGCGATGCGCAGGGCGGCCGGCGTGCTTTCCTTGAAAGGCAGCGATTCATTGGCAAAGGCATCCCGCTTGCCCGCGAGGGCGGCGCGGCCAAAGATCACCCCCAATTCACCGAGCAGATCGAACACTCCGGGTTGATCGGCATTGATCCGGCTGAAAAGTTCCGAGGCGAAACCGATTTCGCGTCCGGTAATCCCGCTGAAAACCGCCGCGCGCGCCCAGCGATCATCCGCATCGCGCGCCGCAATCTGGGCCAGCGGCACCGCCGTGCGGGCATCGCGGATCATCCCGAGCACCAGGGCGCAAGCGAAGCGCACCCGGGCATCATGATCTTCCGCGAGCGCCATGATCCCTTGCTTCACTTCATTTGATTCCAGGACGCCCTGGGTCGCGCAAAACAATCCCACCTCGCGCACGGGCGCCATCCGGCTGCCCAAGGCCGTGAGGAGCACGGTCTTGTCGACCGCTTTCTCCACGCGCAGTTCATTGAGCACATTGACCTTTTGCGCCGCGGCCTCGTGCTCCTGCGCCGGTGAATCGGTTTCCTGCGACTGGCCGAGCATGGCGCGCAGGGTGTCGACGTAATGCTCGTGCCCGGCCGGCTGCGCGAGGCGCTGTTCCGCCTGCAAGCGGATCGCGGTGAGATTGCCCCAATTGGAATCGGCGAGCTGGATGTCCTGGAAAGCCCGGGCCGTTTCCTGCGGGGTGCGCGTGGTGATCCGCCAGATGCGACCGAGGGTCTTGCCCGCGTCGAAATCGCTGTGCTTGCGGATTTCCTCGGGGAGATAATCCGGGTGCTCGATGATCTTGCGATACATGTCGCAGAAATAGAGCGCGCCATCGGGGCCGCTGGTCAGGAAGACCGGGCGGCACCAGTCGTCGCTGGAAGCGAGGATCTCGCGCTTCTCGAGCAGGCCCTCGGCGGCAAAGGTCGCGCCATGCGGGATGAGGCGGTCGGCGTGGATGAGATTGCCGGTTGGTTCACAAGAGAGCGCGCAGCCGTTGTAGAGCTCGGGCAGCGCGCCGCCGCGCCAGATCTTCACCGCGCAGGCCGCGGTGAAGGACCCCGCGTGGGAATCCGCCGTGGTGATATTGTGGCTGATCGGATAGACGCGCACCCCGTCGCCGCCGCCGCGCAGGCCGCTTTTCACGGTGCGCTCGTTGCAGTCCTGCACGGTCTGGGTGAAGGCGAGGTGCGGGTTGCGCCGCAGCCAGTCCGACTGGAGGACGACGTGCTGCACGGGCAGGCGGTTCATGCAGATGAAGAGGCGGTCGAAGTCGTCGAACGAGAGGCCGTACTGCGAGAGGCCGTCGACATTTTCAAAATCGCCGGTCGCCGGATTCCAGCGGATGTCGCCGGTCATTTTCACGGCGGGCTTTTCCGGATGCTCCGGCGAGGTGATCGTGCCGCCGGTGAGGCCCGCGGCGAAATGAATCCAGCCGTCCGGCCCGAGCGTGGGGCAATTGACGCGCAGTTGCGTGCTCTTGGTGGTGTCGAAGCCGGTGAGCAGCACCCGGCGCTGGTCGTAGTGGCCGGTGCCCTTGGTGTCCTTGAGGAAAAGGATGTCCGGCGCGGCGGTGACGATGAGGCCGCCCTGCCACGGCATGACGCCATTGGGAAATTCCAGGCCATCGGCGAAGACCGTGCTCTTGTCGTAATGGCCATCGCGCTTCGTCGACTCGAGGAGGACGACGCGGCCCTGCGGCGGTTCGGTGGTATGCGGATAGCCGCGGTTTTCCGCGACGTAAAGGCGGCCCTGTTCGTCGAACGCCATGGCGCACGGCGACTCGACGAGGGGCTCGGCGGTGACGAGTTCGGCGTGCAGCGGGGGCTCGACTTTGAAGCTCTTGAGTTCTTCTTCCGTTGTGGATTGGGCAAGGACGAATGACGAATGACGAAGGACGAAGGAAGTCCCAATGACGAAGGACCAGAGGCAGCGCGAGTGTTTCATTTTCATTCGGGTTTTCTCATTCATTCGACGTTCGTCATTCGACATTCGTCATTTCAATTGCGGAGGTTGATTCCCATAGGTCCAGCCTGCGCCCTTGAATGGCGGCGCGAGCGGGATTTGCGGGAGGGGAGCGGGCTTGAGTTGATGGGCGAGTTCGAGGCCGGCATCACGAAACTGGTCGCCCGCTGTGATGTCGAGATTGCTGTAGCTGGTCAGCCGCGTTTCGTAGCCGCCGCCGTGCGGGCCGAAGGATTCGAGCGTCGGCACGTAACCGGCGCAGCCGTTGGCCAGTTCCGCGGGGAAGGTGATGGGGAAGCCGCTGCCTTTCTTTAATTCCAGGCCGTACTGGCAGAAATATTCAGCGGGATCGGAGAGGCAGACCACGGGGCCGACCTGGATGGCCTGGACTTCCACTTCTTCTTTCGGCTCCCGGGCGATGATCGCATCGAGCAGCAGCGTTTCCTTGGCCCAGACCCAATCGGGGCCGGCGGTCTTCGGATCCTTGGGCGCGAGTTCGAGCGCTTCCTTGACCCGCTCTGGATCGGGCACGCGGCGGGCGATCTTCCACGTCTTTTGCAAGGCAGCCACCGGGACATCCGCGACGCGCGTTTGCGACATGCCGACGAGCACTTTCACGGCTTCCGCGCCGACGCGGCCGCCCACGAGTTGGGCCCAGGAATCGCCATCGGGATTCGTATGCGGATCGAGGTTGTTGACTTGCGTCACGTCGCCGCACGCGCCTTGCAGGAAGATGACCTTCGTGTCGGCGCCGTAAAAGCCCTGAATGGCTTTTTCCATATAATAGATCCAATTAGCGGTCACCCACGGGCCGTTCGTCGTGGCGTGGCAGGCAAAATTCACGACGCAGCCGGCGAGTTTGCCCTCGGGGCTCCAATAGCCGATCACGCCCACTTCGGGATCGGTGGGGCCGGCAAATTCGACGTTGTCCGGGTTGTTCTTGCCGGGGTGCGAATAGCTCAGGCCATTTTTCATGCGGATGCGGCGGTTGAAGGCCACGGTGTCCTCGTGGCCGACGCCGAAGCTGGCGGTGCCCTCGGCGCGGGCGTCATTGGCCGCGACTACGGCCTCGACCACGGCGTCGCGCACGTGGGCCACGTAGCCGGCATCCGCGTTCGAGGATTTATTGTAGGCGAGATCTTTGACGAGGTCGGAGGCCTGATCGAAGTCGCCCGGCTGGATCATGATGAGCGGACCCGAAGAGTGCGAATGCGAGGAATTGATGAGCACGTTTTCGGGCGGGATGCCGCAACGCTCGGCGATTTTCGCCCGGGCTTGCAGGACGAGGGAACGCGGTTCGCCGAGGGCATCGAGGCCGACGAGCGCGACGCGGTGCTGGCCGTCGTCGAACACGCAGGCGCGCACTTTGCACGGGTCGTGGATTTTTTTGGAGAACGACTTGGTGTAGCCGCCGGGGACTTCCATGCCGATGTCGGGGGTGATGTCGCGTTCGGCGAAGCCCGCCTTCACACCGGCCCGCGCGCTCCAGGGCAGGGCGCAGATCATGACAGCAAAGAAAAACTTGTTCATGGGGTCGCTCAGAAAAGCAGGCGGCTATTGAACCTTTCGCCGCCCTCGGCGCAAGCGTGAATATCGTCGCTTATGAAAAAAAGTTGACTCTTCTGCTCATAAGCGATGTTTCGCCCCTGAGAAAGAATTTCCGGCTTTTCAAGAATTAAAAAAATGCGCCCCTCCCCCCTTCATTTTTTCCTCCTCCCCCTTTTTTTCGCCGGCGCCTCCCTGCTCTCCGCGCAGACCCCAAAACCGGAGCCGCGTGAGTTCCTGCCCGCGCCGTTCGACCAGTACTGCGCCCGGCGTGTCGCGGAGCTTTCGTCGTCCGATTGGCAGAAGGGCATCACCCCGGAGAATTGGCCGGCGCGGCAGGCGCAGATGCGCCAGGAGTTTCAGCGCATGCTCGGACTCGATCCGTGGCCGGCGCGCGGCGACCTGCATCCCGAGATCACCGGCACGGTCCAGGGCGACGGCTACGTCGTGGAGAAGCTGCAGTTCCAATCGCTGCCCGGTCTGTATGTGACCGGCGATCTTTACCGGCCGAAGGAAGTAACGCAGCCGCTCCCGACGATGCTCTACGTCTGCGGCCATTCGCTCGTCGTCGAGAATGGCGTGAGCATGGGCAACAAGGCTGGCTATCAGCATCATGGCGTGTGGTTCGCGCGGCATGGGTATGTGTGCCTCATCATCGATACGATCGAACTCGGCGAGATTCGCGGAGAACATCACGGGACTTTCAAAGCCGGGCGCTGGTGGTGGGCGGCGCGCGGTTACACCCCCGCGGGCGTGGAAGCTTGGAATGGTATCCGCGCGCTGGATTATCTCGAGACGCGGCGGGAAGTGGATCGCACAAAGATCGGCGTCACGGGCCGCTCGGGCGGCGGTGCGTATTCGTGGTCGATCGCCGCGCTCGACGATCGCATCAAGGTCGCCGTGCCGACCGCTGGCATCACCACGCTTAAGAACCACATTCTCGATGGCGCTATCGAAGGCCACTGCGATTGTATGTTCATGGTCAACACGGAGCGCTGGGATTTCGATCGCGTGGCCGCACTCGTCGCCCCGCGTCCCTTGCTCATCGCCAATACCGACAAGGACCCTATCTTCCCACTCGACGGCGTGATGGAGATTTACAACCGCACCCGTGCGCTTTATCGCACGCTCGGCCACGAGGAGAACATCGGCATCCACATCGCCGAGGGCCCGCACAAGGACACGCAGCAGCTCAACTTCGGCGCTTTCAATTGGATCAACCGTTTCCTCAAGGACGGCAAGCGCGAGGACTTGATCGATGAGCCTGCGCGCCCGGCGTTTCCTCCGCACGACCTCAAGGTTTTCACCGAAATCCCCAAGGACGAAAAGGTCACGACCATCGACCAGCTCTTCGTCCCCGCCTTCACCCCCAGCGCCCAGCCCCCGACCACCGCGGAATGGCCGCAAATGCGCGACCACTGGATGCAGGCCCTGCGCCACGATTGCTTCCGCGCGTGGCCCACAAATCCAAAGGAACTCGACACCCTCACCACCGAATACGGCGCAAAAGGCCTGCGCCTGAGCAAGGTCAATTTCCAGAGCGAGGAAGACATCCCACTCACCCTCTGGATCATGTGCCGCGCCGACGTAAAACCCGAGGACCTCGAACTCATCGTCCTCAACGTCCATGACGACGAAAGCTGGCACGACTACGAAACCCTCGCCGCCACCGCCTTCCCCGGGCAATTCCCCGGCGTCACTCCCGACCCGGCCGCCTTTGCCGAGGAGCAAAAGATGCTGCTCGGCACCAAATGGGCCATGGCCCAAATCTGCCCACGCGGCACCGGCCCGACCAGCCTCGCCCCACTCTCTCCGGTGAAGCAGATCATGCTCCGCCGCCGCCTGCTCCTCCTCGGCGAATCCCTCGAAAGCAGCCAGGTCTGGGACATCACCCGCACCGCCACCGCCCTGCGCACCCTCCCCGGCTTCACCCACGTCCCCCTCTGGCTCCAGGCACAGAAGAAGATGGCCGCCAATGCGCTCTACGCTTCGCTCTTCATCCCCGAGATCAAGCGCCTCGACCTCCACGCGCTCCCGCCTACGCACCAAGATGGCCCCATCTATCTCAACGTCCTTCGCGACCTCGATATTCCCCAGGCCGCAGCCTTGGCCGCCGAACACTCCACCCTCGCGATCTATACCGTCGACGCCGCGCCGTGGCAGTACGCCAGGACTGTGGTCGCAACCCTGGGCCTCCCGGAAAAACGCATCCAAATCCGCCAACCGCTTGACGCGGCCTCCAAGTAACTCGAAACCCCGGCTTCGAGTGATCCAGCAACGCCCTTTCGCATGGAGCCCGGGAAACTTCAAAGCTGGAGCTTCGCGCTCCTTTCATTCCCACGCCCGCAGCTTCCTCTGCAAAATCATTCAAAAAATACTTGTCTCCTTTTGCTCCTTATGTAACTATTAAATTCGAGATTCGCGCTATGAATTGGCTTCACCACCGCAATTTTCACCCCATCACAAGTGAACCGGCTTTCTCCTTCGGGGCCGCCCGGTCACCCGGGAAATCAAACCAATTCAAACCAATTCAGGCTAAAAAATATGCACAGTCTCTTCCCACCGGGACGTCCACGAACGATGGGAATGCTACAAATAATTCCACCTGGCGTGACGCTGGATAAGGTGAATCACGCCAAATATTTTCTAATTTTCGACGCCAAAGCTCGTGGTTTTACCAGCCGGCCCAAGCCGGCAAAAACACCAGCCATCCCCCAACGGTGGCGCCCCTCCCCCATGAAACTCTTCGTCCTCGTCCTTTGCGCCCTCACCTTTACCCTTCACGCCACGGAAAAAACTGACTGGAAAGCCGCCGCCACCAAGGCGGTCATCACTCCGAAGGAGCCGATGTGGATGGCCGGTTACTCCTCGCGCAACAAACCCGCCGAAGGCACGGCGCTGGACTTATACGCCAAGGCCCTGGCTCTCGAAGACTCGCACGGCAGGCGCATGGTCTTCATCACGCTCGATCTCATCGGCGTGCCACGCCCCTTGCGCGCCCACCTGGAAAAGCGCCTCGGCGAAGCCTACCACCTGCCTCCCGAGAGCTTGTTGCTCAACGCCTCCCACACCCATTGCGGCCCGGAATATCGGGTCGACGGGAAAGGCGGAATCTTCGCGGAATTCAACTACAATGCAGTCGCCGATGCTTACGGAATTTTTCTCGAAGACACCTTGTTCAAGCTCGTCGGTGATGCCCTGTCCCAACTTAGCCCTGCGCAACTTACATATCACCACGCGCGGTGTGGTTTCTCGATGAATCGCCGGCTGCCGGTCGATGGCACTTACAACAACTCGCCCAACCCGGAGGGCCCCGTGGACCAGGACGTCCCGGTGCTCCGCGTCTCCGCCCCCGACGGCACGATCCGCGCCGTCCTCTTCGGCTACGCCTGCCACAATACCACGCTCGCCTTCTATCAATGGTGCGGCGATTACGCGGGCTTTGCCCAGGCCGGCGTCGAAGCCGCGCACCCGGGAGCCATCGCGCTCTTCGTCCAGGGCTGTGGCGGCGATCAAAACCCTTATCCCCGGCACACCATCGAGCTGGCGCAGATGCACGGCCAATCGCTGGCCACGGCGGTCGAATCCGCACTCACCGCCACGGCGCAACCCGTCAACGGACCTTTGGAAGAGAAGCTGGCCGACGTGGAACTCGACTTCGCACCGGTCTCGCGCGTGGACCTCGACGAACAAGCCAAATCGACCAACAAATGGATGGCCACCCATGCCAAAGTCGTGCTCACGCAGCTCGACCAGGGAAAAGCCCTCACCCACTACGCCTATCCCGTCCAAGTCCTGCGTTTCGGCGATGGATTGACCTTCGTCGGCCTCGCCGGTGAGACGGTCGTCGATTACTCCCTGCGCTTGAAACGCGAACTCGCCGGCCCGCCGCTCTGGATCGCCGGTTACTGCAACGACGTAATGGCTTACATCCCCAGCAAGCGGGTCCTCGGGGAAGGCGGCTATGAAGCGCGCGACTCCATGTATTTCAGCACTCTGCCCGGCCCTTGGGCGCGGACCCTGGAGGAGCGCATCATCGGCGAAGTCCACACACTCGCGAGCGGACTTGGCAGCCACTAATTCACTCGGAATAACTCCACCACCATAACTAACATGCCCTCCCGCCGTTCCTTCCTCAAGCGAGGTCTCGTGACCGCGGCCACCGCATCCCTGCTCCCGCGTGTCGCGTCCGCCGCCGAGCACAAGGCTGCACCCGCCGCCACCTCGGGAGAACTAACTCTGTTCGCCTTCGACGATCACAGCATTCCGCAACAGCAGAACCTCAAGCTCACCCTGGTGCAGGTGGACAAGCATCCGGATAACCCCGTACTGCGCCGCGGCCCGGAAGGCTCACCGGACTATGGGCACGCCATCCTCTACGGCAGCGTGCTCCACATCGAGGGCAAGTTCCGTATGTGGTATCTCGGCATGATTCAAAAAAAGATCGAGCACGGCCAGGCGCCTGGCTGGTTTCGCCCGATGTGTTACGCGGAGAGTGAGGACGGCATCCACTGGACCAAGCCGGAGCTTGGCCTCGTCGATCTCAACGGCAACAAGAAAAACAATATCTGCCTCATCGAATCCGATGCACCCGGATTCAGTCGCATCAACGACTATCTCACCGTCATCCACGATCCAGAGGACCCGGATCCCAAGCGCCGTTACAAGGTGGCCTTCGTCGTTCATCTCACGCCGGAGGAAATGCGCGGCGGCGTGAGCAAAGTCGGCCCCGAGGAGAAACGGTGGTGCGCATTTATTACCGCCACGAGCGCGGATGGATTGCGCTGGAAAGTCATCGGCGATCGGCCGGCCAACGCGGGCGGCGAGCGCTTCGAGGTGTCCGGACTTTATCGATTCAAGGGCACTTACTACGCCACCGGCCAATGCATCTCGCCCTGGACCTGGCTGCCCGATGGACGCAATTGTGGTCGCGTGATGCTCGGCTATCAATCGCCGGATTTCATCCATTGGTCGCCGGAAAGGACCTTCTGCTTTGCGCGCGCCGGGCAATTGCTCCCGCAACCCATCAAGGGCCAGCAGACGCACATGGGCGCAGGCATCTGGAACCGCGGCAACGTGCTCGTGGGTCTGTACGGCCAATGGCAGGATAGCCCAACCGAACCGCCCAAGGGCAGCCCCAATCTGTGGGGCACGCGCATCGATCTCGGGCTGGTTGTGAGCAACGATGGCCTGCACTTCCGCGAGCCGATTACTGACTTCAAGGTCATCCCCCGCGGCGGCGAAGGCGCGTGGGACACGCTCTGGCTGCTGCAAGGTCACGCCTTTGCCAACGTCGGCGACAAAACTTACATCTGGTACTCGCACGGTGATCCCGAGGATCAGTTCCGCTCCCCGGAAATCGGTCTCGCCACCCTGCGCCGCGACGGCTTCGGCTATCTTTCACTGCATACCACCGCTGCCCACGGCCATTGCGTCACCGCACATCTCATCCCGCCCCACGGTTCCCGTCTTTACCTCAACGTCGACAACGTCTCTGCCGATGCTCCGCTCCTCGTCGAACTGCTCGACGAACGCCACCAGCCAATCTCCGACTACTCCGGCGATCACGCCGCGCGGGTCACCACCTCGGGCACCCGGCAAGCGGTCACATGGCCAAAGGCATTACCCGCATCTTTCGTCGCGAAAATCAGCTTCCCTGAAAATGGCGAGTCGCGCCTGTACGCGCTCTACCTCGATGCCGCGGCCTAAAAAGAGCCTTGCTCGTCCACTTCGGTCAGTCGATCCGGCGAGGAAAAGCAAATGACGATGACCGCATCCTCTCCGTCGGCCCGGGCCTGATGCCATACGCCTTGCGGAATCGAGATCGTGTCTCCCGGTCCCATCGTGCACGTCGCTTCACCGAGGGTATGCTCAATCCGGCCCGAAAGAACGTGCAGGAGTTCGTCGCAATTCGGATGCCGATGCCGCGGGTTCGACTGGCCGGCGCGAATCGTCGCCCGGCCCAAGGTCATCGTCGTCGAATTCCCTACTTGTCGGGAAGCCGTCCACACGATGCTACCCCAAGCCGTATCCAGGACTTCGCCGTCGCTCGCGCGGCACATTGCTTCTTTTAAGGGAATCATGGTGTCGTTGGATAATGGTTGCTGTTCTTTCGTTCAATCCACTCGTGCCGGACTGTGGGCGTCTGTTTCAACAGAAATAAGCATTTCTCGCCGAGCCATTCGTCGTTATTTCTGTCCCGATGCGAATTCCCCGGACTTTCTTTTTCCTCTTATTCCTGCTCATCGCCGGAGTGCCCGCGACCTGGGCGCATGCCCGCCTGCTTCGCGCAGAACCGGCCAAGGGCGCGAGCGTTTCACCCGCCCCGAAGCAAATCGACCTCTGGTTCAATGAACTGCTCGAGGATGGGTTCAACACCGTGACCGTCTTTCCCGAAGCAGAGCTAAGTTCGGTGGAGAAACACTCGAATTTCGCCAAGGGCAAGCCGAGTGTCGATGGCAAGGATCGCACGCATCTGACGGTGAAACTCGATCCTCTGCCCCCGGGTGAATACGTCATCGAATGGCGGGTTCTTTCGCGTGATGGGCACAGTGCGCCAGGTCGATCGACCTTCCACGTGTCCGCCAGGTAAGATCGGCGCTCAGCGATGGAACACTCGGCGCTGCACGCCCTGCTGCTCACGGGATTACTCACCGCCTTGGGCGGCGTGCTCGCAGTCTGGTGGCTTATCTTCCCGGCGGCACGGGAAATAAATACCGCAACCGACCGCGCGCTTCTGGCCAGTGTGGAGCGATTGATCCTGTTTGGCGCGCTGGCGGCGGCATTGGCGACGTTTCTGGATTTCTTCGTCCAGGCCGCGGAAATCGACAATCAAACTATCTTCGGTGGGGTCGATCTTTCAACCGTCTGGCAATTCGCGACGCAAACGACGGTCGGGCGTCTGGATTTATTGCGTGGACTCCTCCTGCTCCTCGCTGCCGCCACTATCCGATCTACCAGACAGGGTAAGTGGCTTGTGACCGGCTTGCTGGCCTTCGGCGCTTTGGTCGCGACCGCCTTGGTCAGCCACGCCGCCGCCCAACCGGAAGACCGTCCGGTCTTCATCCTCTGCCAGGTCACCCATCTTACGGCAGTCGCCGCGTGGATCGGCATCCTCCTGCACCTTTTCGCAGCCCGCCGATATTTACTCACGAATGCGCAGGTTCCCTTGCTGGCGGGAATCGTCCGACGTTTTTCTCCATTCGCGTTCGCCGCCACTTCCGCGATTGCGCTCACCGGCGTAGTTCTGGCCTGGCGGTTTCTGCAATCGACGGGCTCACTTTTCACTTCGGCCTATGGCCTCACGCTTATCGTGAAGCTCACACTGCTCACGCCTGCTCTCATCGCGGGATTCGTGAATTTCCGCTTCATCCGCCCCGCACTTCTCGCCCGACCATCCGATGCGGCTCCGGTGCTGGCCCGCTTCGGGCGCATGCTGGAACTGGAAATCACAGCGGGTGTTCTCGTCGTCGCTGTCGCTGGAATCCTCGCATCCATTTCACCACCCGGTGAAGATCCGACACTGCGGCTCACGCCGCAACAAACGCACGCGCTCCTCACTCCTCATTGGCCGACGAGCCATGTGGACAATTGGACTGCGCCCGAAGACCCTCGCGGACCGACGACCGACGACCTCCGTTACTCGGAATTCACGCACAATTGGTCGGGAGTGATTCTCACGCTGGTCGCCTGTGGCTGGCTGGCGCAAGCCTCGGGCGGTCGCCTCGGTGTGTGGGCCGGGCGCGTCAATCCGTTCCTCCTTCTCCCCTTTGGCCTCTTCATCGCGATCGCCGCCAATCCGGAGTTGTGGATCCTCCATTACATCAGCCCCTGGCAGGCGCTCACCAATCCGCAAATCCTTGAACATCAACTCGGAGCCGCGCTGGTTTTCATTCTCGTCTGGTTGAGCTGGCGTGACTTGAAAAACCCCGTCGAATTGCGCCCGCTCGGTTATCCCCTGCCTATCGTCATGGTCGCCGGCAGCTTCCTTCTGCTCGGTCACGCACACTCGACTCCCGCCGTTCCTGATGAATTGACGAACCTCATCAACGTCCAGCACGCCATCTTCGGCGCATGCGGCATTTTCGCCGGCGCCACACGCTGGGTTGTCCTGCGCGAATTGGTGCGCGGTCGATGGGCCAATCTCCTCTGGCCCGCGTGGGTCATTGCGCTGGGCTTGTTTATGGCCTTCGTTTATCGCGAAGTCGTCTAAAGCGACCGGTTTACGTGACCCCGTATTACGTAACCCCGTAACTAGGCCCGCAGCGTTTTGCTGGTAGTCTGTGCGCTCCTTTCCGCGCACCTAAAATCGACCATGTTTTCTGGCCTGTTTCGCCGTTCCACCCCTGCGTTTTTGCTCCTTGCCGCTCTGTCGACCCCGACGTTCGCCGCCATGCCGCCCAAAAAGGCCGAAGCGGAGGATCCCAATGCGCCGGTCAGCTACTACAAAAAGATCCGGCCGATCCTTCAGGCCCAGTGCCAGGGTTGCCACCAACCCGCCAAAGCCAAGGGCGGCTACGTGATGACCGATTTTGCCAAGTTCCTCGCCGGTGGTGAAGAATGCACGAAGGACAAGAAGCAGGCCATCGTCCCCAAGGATCCGGCCAAATCCTTCCTCATCGAGCAAATCACGCCCGAGGGCGACAAGGCCGAGATGCCACCCAAAAAGGCGCCGTTGCCGGACGCCGATATCAAGCTCATCACCCGATGGATCAGCGAAGGCGCCGTGGATGATACACCGGCCAATGCCCGGCAGCGTTTCGACCTCGATCATCTGCCCATTTACCAGCGGCCGCCGGTCATTACCTCCCTGGCCTTCTCTCCTGATGGCTCGCTCCTCGCAGTGGCCGGTTTTCATGAGATCCTCCTCTGGAAGGCCGATGGGTCGGAACTGGTCGCGCGCCTTATGGGCCTCAGCGAACGCATTCAAAACGTGCGTTTTTCGCCCGACGGTAAACGTCTCGCGGCCTCCGGCGGACGCCCCGCGCAAATGGGCGAAGTGCAGATTTGGGATATCGAAAAGCGCAAGCTCCAGCTCAGCGCGGCGATTGGGTTCGACACCGTTTACGGCGTGAACTGGGCACCCGATGGGAAGATCGTTTCCTTCGGTTGCCCCGACAACACCATCCGCGCCATTGATGCCGACACCGGCAAACAGGTCCTCCAAGGCACCTCGCATAGCGATTGGGTGCTCGACACCGTCTTCACCCACAAAGGCGATCAACTGGTGACCGTCGGTCGCGACATGAGCGCGAAGCTGACCGAAGTGGCCAGCCAGCGCTTCATCGACAACATTTCGTCCATCACCCCCGGGGCCTTGCGCGGCGGCTTGCAGACGGTTTCGCGCCATCCCGAACGTGATGAATTCCTCGTCGGTGGCGCGGACGGCATCCCGCAAGCCTACGGCATCGTGCGCAAAGTGCAGCGGCGCATCGGCGACAACGCACTCTGCATTCGCAAATGGCCCGCCATGGAAGGCCGGATCTATGCGGTCGCTTTCGCGCCAGACGGCAAATCCTTCGCCGCCGGCAGTTCCCTCGATGGCACGGGGCAGGTCAATTTCTACAACTACGATTTCAACACGGAAATGCCCCGCCGACATTCTCGCCATCGAGGACAAGCCGGGGCGCACCGAGGAAGAGAAGCGCAAGGAGGACGATTATTTCGCCAGCAATACCAAGCTGCTCGGCACCGCCCCGATCACCGCCGGCGTCTATGCGCTCGCCTACGCGCCGGACGGCAAAGCCGTGGCCGTGGCTGGTGAGGATGGCAAGGTGCGGATGATCGATCCCACGAACGCCAAGGTGACCAAGGAATTTGTCCCGGTGCCCATCGGCGCCACTTCCCTCGCCACCCAAACCGCCAAGTTGGAGTCCAAATAATTTCCCGTTCATGAAACTCGCTGCTCATCTCGCTACCGTTCTCGTCCTCAGCACCGTCTCGCTTCGAGCCAACGGGCTGACGCCTGAAATGGTCAAGACCCCCGCCCCGATCAGCTTGTCGATGACGGCATTGCGCTTTTCGCGGACCGGGGCGGTATCGGCGA
>Ga0206924_1076_pt1 | contig 14667 bp, 16 predicted proteins | sample Alteio_BWOrgHeat_61_FD_152947 | JGI IMG/M metagenome (GOLD analysis project Ga0206924, IMG submission 152947) | Enriched cells from forest soil in Barre Woods Harvard Forest LTER site, Petersham, Massachusetts, United States -... | ecosystem: Environmental > Terrestrial > Soil > Temperate forest >...
GAATCGCTGCGGCTGGTGGAGTACGACTACCAGCAGTTTGTGAAGGCCGGAGCGAATTTGTCGGATGCGGATAAAGAGAAACTAAAGAAGCTCGATGAGGAAGAGTCGACGCTCGAGAACACGTTCATGACGAAGTTGCTGGACGCCGCTAAGGCGGGTGAGTATTCGACGACGGACCGCAATGCGCTGGCCGGGCTGAGCGAAGGACAGATGGCTGCGGCGGCAGAGGAAGCGAAGGCGCACCAGCAGCAGGGCTGGCTGTTGCCGCTGCAGAACACGACGCAGCAGCCCGATCTGAGCTCCTTGAGCAACCGCGCCACGCGACATCGGATTTTTGAAAACTCATGGAACCGGGCAGAGCGCGGAGATGCGAACGACACGCGCTCGACGATCGCGCGGCTGGCGCAGCTGCGTGCGGCCAAGGCGGCACTGCTGGGGTATCCAAGCTACGCGGCGTGGAATTTAACCGACCAGATGGCCCAGACGCCGGAAGTGGCCATTCATTTTCTGGATGCACTGGTTCCGGCCACGACGGCCAAGGCGGCGAGCGAGGCGAAAGACATTCAGGCGCTGATTGATTCACAGAATGGAGGGTTCACGGTCGAGCCGTGGGACTGGGAGTTCTATGCCGAGCAGGTGCGCAAGGCCAGGTTCGATTATGACGAGGCGCAGGTGAAGCCGTACTTCGAGCTGAATAGCGTGCTTGAGAACGGCGTCTTTTACGCGGCGCACGAGCTTTATGGTCTTACCTTCAAGGAGCGCAAAGATATTCCGGTGTGGCAGGCGGACGTGCGCGTGTTTGAGGTTCATGACGCCGATGGCGCGCCGCTGGCGTTGTGGTACTGCGACTACTTCAAGCGCGACAACAAAAGCGGCGGAGCGTGGGAAGACTCGCTGGTTGGCCAGTCGAAACTGCTGGGCACGGTGCCGGTGGTGTACAACGTAGCCAACTTCGAGAAGCCTGCTCCGGGCCAGCCGGCGCTGCTCAGCTTCGACGATGTGACCACGATGTTCCACGAGTTTGGCCACGCGTTGCACGCCATGTTTGCCAACACCGAGTATCCAGGCTTGTCGGGCACGGCGGTTCCGCGCGATTTCGTCGAATTTCCCTCGCAGTTCAACGAGCATTGGGCCAGCTATCCCGCCGTTTTTGCGCACTACGCGCGCCACTACAAGACCGGCGAGCCCATGCCTGCCGATCTGGCGGCGAAGATCGTGAAGGCGAAGACCTTCAACCAGGGCTACGACTTCACGGAGATTCTGGCGGCGTCGGAGCTCGATTTGCAGTGGCATCTGCTGCCGGCGAGCGCGCCGCTCGAGGATCCGGACGCTTTTGAGCAAGAGGCGTTGAAGAGGACGCATCTATCGGTCAGTTATGTGCCGCCGCGCTACCGCTCCAGCTACTTTCTGCACATTTGGCAGGAAGGCTACCAGGCGGGCTATTACGCCTACACGTGGAGCGAGATGCTGGACGACGACGCCTTCCAGTGGTTCGAGGATCACGGCGGATTGACGCGCGCGAACGGCGACCGTTTCCGGCGGATGGTGCTGTCGCGCGGCAACACCGAGGACCTGCAGAAGATGTACGACACGTGGCTGGGCGGCGAGCCGAGCATCGAGCCGATGCTGAAGGACCGCGGGCTGAAATAGTCACCCGAGCAAGCGAGTCGGCGAGTCGACGTGCGCTGCGCGTAAATGGCGAGTTAGCGAGTTGGCGGGTTAGCGGCGCTGGAGCGGCCCCGCAGGTCACTATAATTCGTAGCTATGGCCGAGGCGAGCGTCGCGAAGAAGATTGAAAAACTGCGCGGGGAGCTGCGCCGCCACGAGCATCTGTATTACGTTCTCGACGCGCCGGAGGTCAGCGACGCCGAGTACGACGCGCAGATGAACGAGCTCAAGAGGCTGGAGGCGGCGCACCCCGAGCTGGTGACCGAAGACTCGCCGACGCAGCGCGTAGGCGGCAAGCCGGCAGAGGGCTTTAAGAAGGCACAGCATTCGCGGCCCATGCTCTCGCTCGACAACGCCTACTCGGCCGAGGAGCTGGCCGACTGGGACCGCCGGGTGCACGAGTTGGCCGGTAATCTGCCGGTGAAATATACGGCCGAGCTGAAGCTTGATGGGCTGAGCGTGGCGCTGAGCTACGAAGCGGGCAGCGGCGGAGCGCGGCTCACCATGGGCCTGACGCGCGGCGACGGGCAAACCGGCGAGGATGTCACCTCGAATATTCGAACGATTCGCAGCATTCCGCTCAACATCCCTGCCGGGCAATTGAAAAAAGCGAAGTTGCCGCAGAAATTCGAAGTGCGCGGCGAAGTGGTGATGCCGGAGGCGGCGTTCCTCAAGATGAACGAGGAGCGCGAGCGCGAGGGGCTGCCCGCATTCGTCAATCCGCGCAACTCCGCCGCAGGCACGCTGCGCACGCTCGATTCGTCTGTCGTTGCCAGGCGGCGGCTGGTGTTCTTCGCGTACTTTCTGCTTGTCGATGGCGAGTACTTTGCCGCCGGGCAGACTGCCACGCTGGACGCGCTCACGAAGCTGGGGTTTCGCGTGAATCCGCATCGTCAACTCGTGGGCTCGGTGCAGCAAATGATGCAGTTCATCGACGACGCGGAGAGCAAGCGGGCAACGCTGGGTTACGAGATCGACGGCGTGGTGCTGAAGGTGGATGCGCACGCCACGCAGCAGCGGCTGGGCTACACGGGCCGCGCGCCGCGATGGGCCATTGCGTACAAGTTCACCGCGAAAGCGGGCGTGACGCAGGTGAAGAGCATTACCGTGCAGGTGGGCCGGACGGGCAAACTGACGCCGGTTGCCGAGCTTGCGCCGGTCTTTATCGGCGGCACTACGGTGAGCCGCGCCACGCTGCACAACGCGGATTTTATCGAGCGGCTGGGACTGAAGCTCGGAGACTGGGTGAAGGTGGAGCGCGGCGGCGACGTGATTCCTAAGGTGGTGGAGGTGATTGAGGACGCCGAACACCCGCGCGGGAAGCGTGGATTCGAGTTTCCGTCGCAATGCCCGGAGTGCGGAAGCAAGGTTGTTCGCGCGGAGGGCGAAGTCGACTATCGCTGCGTGAATGTGGACTGCCCGGCCAAGCTGCGCGAGAGCCTGCTGCACTTTGGCCGGCGCGAGGTGATGAACATCGAGGGGCTGGGCGACGCGGTGGTGCAGCAGTTGGCGGAGAAGCGGCTGGTGAAGAGCGTCGCCGATCTTTATGAGCTTGACGAGAAGGCGCTGGGGTCGCTCGAGAAAGAAGTGGTTCGCGTCGACAAGAAGTCGCAACAGAAAATTGCGAAAAACGAGGCGCTGCTTGGGCCGAAGGCCATCAATACGCTCCTTGAGCAGATCGGGAATTCGAAGAGATCGGGCCTGGCGCGCGTACTGATGGGGCTGGGCATTCGCTTTGTCGGCGAGCGCACGGCGGAGTTGCTGGCGCAGGAGTTTGGAAGCATCGAAGCGCTGATGGCGGCCTCGGCCGAGGAACTGGAGCGCGTGGAAGAAGTGGGCCCGCGCATCTCGCAAGCAATACTGGAGTTTTTTGAGGACAAGGAAAACCGCCATCTGGTAAAGCGGCTGGAGAATCTCGGCGTCGATATGACGGCGGAGAAGAAGCAGCGCACTTCGCAGCTTGCCGGCCTGACGTTTGTGCTGACGGGAACGCTGCCGAAGATGACACGCGACGAGGCGAAGGAGAAGATCGAGGCAGCGGGCGGAAAGACGGCGGGCTCGGTGAGCAAGAAAACCAGCTACGTGGTGGCCGGCGAGGAAGCCGGGTCAAAGCTCGACAAGGCGCGCGAGCTCAAGATCAAGGTGATTGACGAGGAGGGCCTGCTGGCGTTGCTTGCGGGCCGGTCGGCGCCGAAGTAGACGGTCCGCTCGGAGGTCAATCGTGGGGCGGAACGGCGCCGTCGATGGGTGGAGGCTTTTTCGTTAGCAGCGGAAGCAGCGCCAAGAGAGCCAGGATCAAATCGAAAACCATACCGGCAATCCCTTTCAAAATTCTGGGCTGCCATTTTCAAGTCAGGTATTCGATGCGCGGCGGCCGGCGATGCCGGGACGATTGCCGATGGCGCGCAGTTCGCGCTCGCGTTCGCGCTCCCAGGCTTCGGCGCGCCAGTTGCGCGATGCGTAGCGCGGCGGCTCTTCGGGAACGGGAAGAGACTGCGCGGGATGCGGGCGCGGCGGCGTGATCACCAGTTCGGGTTGAGGCCGAAACACGGGTTTGGGCAAGATCGGTGCGGGCGGCGTAAGTTCGGGCTGTGGGCGATAGACAGGCCTGGACGGAACGAGAGCAGGCGGGACAATGAGGCGCGCCGAAGACTCCGAGTCGATGCCGGCCCCACGCGAGTTGGCCGCATGAGGATAGGCCGTATGAGGGTAGGCCGCGCTGGAGGTAAGGCTGGTGTCGGCCACTGCCGGCGGCTCGGGGTCAATCTCCTCCACCGGATCTTCAGCCGGGCGATGCGCCCGCACGGCGATGGATTTGGCCATGAATTCATCCACCAGTTTGTGCAGGCAGATTTGCCCGCAAAGATGCTTTGAACCCGGGCGCAACTTGTGGCGAGAGCTCCAGCCGCTGACGCGGAGCTCTCCTCCCTGCTCATAAGCGACAAACCAATGATTGGTCTGCCGCTTCTCTGTGGCGCAGATGTCGCATGATATTGCCTGACGGATCACCTCAAATCCCTCGCTCCGCGGCATCTCTCCTGAGATGCCTGGAATCTTCCCCTTCTATTTCATCGTGCGGGAGAGGGAAATGGATGAGGAGGCGAGTACAGGAGTGTGGAACGGGATCAAATTGGAACGGGGAAGCCGCAGATCTTCCGGATTTGGGCCATGCCTTGCGTGCGGGAAAGTGAATCGGCCCAATCAACAAGAACAGCGCGGCAGCTGCCGCGTTCTTTGCCGGTGAAGTGGCGCGAGAATGTCGTTAATCTGGGGCGACCTTCACATCTGAGACCGACTCTAGCACCAAGAAATACCACGGATTTTGCTTGCGGTTGCATGCAACCAGACCATGAAACGTTGCGGTGACCGAATAATTTGGCTGCGGTGATGGGTAACCGGAAAGCCCGGAAGACATGGCGTCATAATGGGTGAATGTTTGCCACGACTCATCTCGCTTCAGTTTGAAGCGTACCTGGACTCCCGATTTCTCGGGAATCTTCCACCAAAGAACTGTCCGACATTGGCCGTTCTCTAATCCGCCGCCATCAACAGAATGCCAAGTGGACCCTCGAACAGTGATCATCTTTCCACAAAACTGCGACGGATTTTGATCGACTGCACAAAGATTCACATCTTGTGCCTGCACCACTGAACACAGGGAAAGAAGAAGAGCAAGAGCTAATGCGCGAGTGCACAACATTATTTGCATTTGGAATCCCCCTTGCAATCCAGATCAGCACTTGCGTGTGCAGCGCTCCAAATGCCAAGACTTCGGGCCGTTACCACATCGGCCTTGCTCCACATCAGCATGAATGCCAGAACTAGGAGAACACCGAAACTATGGACTCGGCCAAGAGCAATGCGCCTCCTTTTCGTACCGTCCGCCCCGCGGCTCATGGATCACCTCTGCGTAGCAGCCTTCGGGTCATCGTGCTCTGGAAAGGCATTGCGATCAAATCCCTGAACATGACAGCCGTAGTCAACACGGAACAACAGAAACTCCCAGAGTGCGCGAGGTTGCTTCAGTGCCGCGTCCAATGGAGCAAGTCTTTCGCAAAGCTGCTTAGGATCAACGAATGCTCGATATGTCCCGCCGGTGGAAAACACGGTAATTTCCATCTTGTCGGTCATCTCGTGGGTCTCGATCTTCTTGGGCGTTTCCAGCTTCTTGGACTCTTGCCGCCACGATAGGTCTAAGTGAGCAAGACCGGCGATCAGATTCCGCATCTCCGAGAGCGAAATATACGGTGTTCGATCTTGGGGATTTGCAAGCGGGGAAGTACCGAGCAGCGAACTGTTCTCCCCCTCCACCCGGAAACTTAAGGGCACATGAAAATAGCTGTAGGGAGGCAAATAGAAGAAGCGAACGATAGTGTTCTCATTGACTGGAACATCGAGGGAATTCTTTGGGGCAGCCTGGCTAAACGCTAGCGTAGCGGCCATACATGCTAGCAGGATCGGCCAACGGATTTGACGCATCATCCTAATCGCTCTTCTCCACTGCAACTTACTGTATTTGCCAGTTAGGGCTATTCGACTGCAAGAGTTGGATTGTGCCTTTCATCTCACTGGGAGTAGCTACTCTTGGCGCGATAGTCATTCTGACGCCACCGTTTGCGTTGATGCTGTACCCATACGTCATTGCTCCTGCTGCGGAGAAGCTCTTCCCACCGATATTTGCGGTGCCGACAAGCGCTGTCGCTTTAAACGTACCCGGCCCAGCAGTATTCGCCGGCGTGTCGTAGAACTCGTTTGCTACGTTTGGGTTTTCTTGACCGTACAAGGGACCAACCCCCGTGCCATCTTGCGTTAGCCCCTGAGCGCCAGCTCCGGTTCGCGATACCACTTGCGCCCATGTGCAGCTACCACAGTTTTGAGGATCGGCGGTGATCTCCATTCCACCCAGATAGTTCGAGAAGATATTCCCAAAGGTGTAGGTCACATTCGTTTTGACGCCCCCGAGGTTGAGCGTTAATGTGGCCGTGGTTCCACCTTGGGACGGCATTGCCTGAACCGTCTGCTATTGGGCCGAGTGTCACGTTACCGAATCCCCTCCGCATGCTCGGGAAATGCCTTCCTGTCAAAACCAGGGACAGAGCACCCGTAGTTAACCCGGAACAGTTGAAATTCCCACAGTGCACGCGGCTGCTTGAAAGCTGCATCCAACGGCGCGAGCGTTTTGCAGAGTCTAGAAGGATCCGAATTTGATGAGGCCGTCCCGCCCGATGAGAAAACTTTGATCTGTAGCATCCCAGTCGTTTCTTTGAAGCCTACCATCCCCGGCACTTCAACGGTCTTGGTTTCAGACCACAACAGATTTGAGTGATCCAACATTTGTACCAGTTTTCGCATTTCGTCGATGGAGATATATGGCGTCCGTCCCCCGTGGCTGATGATGGGCGCAGTGCCGAGTTCTCCAGATTGTGGCGATGCTACTCGAAAGATTAAGGCGGGATGCAAATAGTCGTTTGCTGGGAGATAAAAGAAACGGACGGCAGTCTGATTGTTTACCGGAAGAGAGAAGGACTTGTGGCCACTGGCAGGCTGGCTAATGCCTATCAAAGGGCCCAAAAGAATCACTAGAAGGAGCCAACCAAAGCTCGGAATCGGATGAGCCATTCTCATTTTCAAACTCCTTTCGCCAGATTTACTGGACTTGCCAGCCAGTGCCCGAACTAGCGTTTGTAAGGATCCTAAGTGCGTCACTGTAGTCCTCTGGCTTAGCAACCCTTGGACCAATCATGGTCACTCCTCCTCTTCCATTGATGCTGTACCCCATGTCATTGCGCCTATAGGGGTGAATGTGTGCCCATTCACCCTTCCGAGAACAGAGGTCGCAGTTACTGTTTGAACCACACCCTTAAAGCTGGCGGGTCTGTCTTTGAGCTGGTTTGCAGGTCCACCTTCTTGCCCATAGAGGGGACCGATCTCTTGCCCGTCCGTATGTAATGGCTGAGATTGGTCGCCAGTTCGTTCAATTACCTGCCCCCACGAGCAATCCCCACACCCGCTAGGCGTTGCGGTAATGTCCACGCCTCCCTGGTAAATTGAAGAGTTCATTGGTCCATAAGTGTAGTTAACCGTGACTGAAACACCATTGAGATTCAGCGTCGCTGTCGGGTCGCTTCCCGCAGGTGCTGGCACACCCTGCTGTTGGGCCACCGCCTGATTGAATGCGGCCGTTGCGTTAAGTTGATTTACTGCCCAACCATGCCCATTGTTAAAGAGCCAGCACGCAGTACTATTGTCATCACAACCATGCCCATCGGGATCGATCCCCGTAAGCGGATTGTTAAATACGTAGGCATAGAGGTTCAGGCTCTGCGGATTATCGAGCTTGGCGTACGGCACAGGTTCGATCTTTGCGCTCCAGTTGGGCGACATCCACCGGCCCATCGTAGACGCGTAGTACCTTGCCCCGAAATAATCGTTGCCAGATTCGGTATCTCGTTCTTTGCCGGTAGAAATAGGCCGGTGGCTTGACGCTCCGCTGAGAAGACAAGCGAGGGGCGGCGTCATAGATGTATTGCGCGCTCAAATTGAAGTCCGTGCTTGCATCGTATCGATATCACCGGTCCCCAAAGGCGAGGAACCGGAAGCACCCTCAGCGTGGTCGGGAACGATCATTGGAACCGGGGCCATCCGCCCGCTTGCAGGTGAAGCTATCGGAAGTTCAATCTCCGCTGTGGCGTTCTTGATCGGTACACACAGTGCGTCAGGCGGAAGCGTCGCCTCGTTTGTTGGAACCGTGTCAAGAAGTTCGCAGTCGTCCGATAGCACAAATGTGTGGACCTTCTCTCCGATTGGAACGATAAGCAGGATTGATGGCGGGGCTAGCTTGGTAGGCCCATCGATCAAATCGACCTCAATCCCTCCGTTTGCGTCAGTACGTAACCACCTTCGATCCTCCCCATCTCGACCTCGGACAAGTACTCGCACTCCAGCGAGCGGCGTCCGTGTCGTCTTATTTGACAGTAATCGCACATTTACGTGACGCCTAACGGATCGTGCATCTTCGTTAGGTGTGAAAACGTCAATTGGAGTCTGGTAGGACACCCGCAGGGTAATTTCCTTCGTGGTACCACTGACAAACGATTCTGTGATTGAGTTTCTACAGATGCCATAAGGATCCGGACAAGTTGCTACAAATTGATAAAGTCCAGGCACCAAATCGAAGAAAGGAGTCTGCCCTTCGGAATCCGTCAGAAAGCGTAGCGGAGAGACGTTCTCTTGATCCAGGCGGAGAACAATCACGAGAACATTCTTAAATCCAACGCCCTTCTCGTCAAGCGTCGTAACTTTCAACCGCTCTGCCGAACAGAGAGGCATATACATCAAGAACAAATACCAGGGAATCCAACGCGCTTTTGCCATCTTAGCCTCAATTGTCGAACCTGCGGACAGACGGGATGTTCCCTCATATTCGGAGTCGCGTTCTTTTGGGAGCGAATGCAACGGCTCATCCGCCGCTGGCTTCCTCCGGCCCATATCTGCCATCCCTATCCTTCGCGCCGTCTGCGCGTCACCACCTGAGGCAAGAGCCGGATGCGGGAAATCCGCTCGTCCGGATCTGTGCGGGGGGTACGGAGTGATCCGTATCCCTACCGCGACCACCCCTACTCCCGACGCCTTAGGCGGCGCGCTCTTCGGGATGCTGGCCCGGACACGGAACCACGCGCCGACACAGACAGCAAGGCCGCCCCGAAGAGCGGCCTGCGGGCAATGGCGCGAAGGTCATCCTACTACTGTTCTCGATAGCTGTAGACGCCCCATGAAGAGCCGTCCTTCTTCATCACGAATACAAATTCGAGGCTGCCGTGCTCGAATTCGAAGTTTGCACTTACGGTCGAAGACCATCCCGACTGATTACCCTCTGTTTCGGAAGGGCCAACCTTTACAGCCCTCAGACGCCCTAGGCGGGTTTCTAAGGCGGTTTGCTGTTCCACGAATTGAGTTTCGCTCATTGCCTCTTTAAAGTCTGGATTCGTCAGATTGTATGCCCGTTCGTAATCTTCACTAACAAGGGCCTGCGCGTATTGACGAAGGGCAGCGGAGGCAGCATGCATCTGGACGAAAAGGTAACTGTATGCAGTCACCGCGATTGCCGCGACTACACCGAGGATGATGTATAGCGTCTTTCTTCGTGTCCTCGGCTTCGTTTTCTCACTCAATTGCTCGGCCATTTTCCCTCCAGAGTGAACAATCAGTTGTTGGGGCCGCCATACCAAACAGGATTGCTCTGGTCTTGGAACGTTAGTCCACTTGCCTCGACTGAGGGACCAACGACGGGCTCCAGAGAACTGTACTGACTTTGCAAACCCAAGTTGAAAAGCCCTTGGACCGCTTCGCCAGCTTGCGTAAGATCGACGGAGACAGTTATTCCTAGAAACGCCTTCCCGCCGAGTGCAATCGTGGTGTCTGTGTTAGCACTCTTGCTCGCATCGGCAGATAGTTCAGTGTGTGCTCCGGAGGGATCAAGGCTGGCGCTAGCCTTTGCTTCTCCGGGACCGGCCGATGCGCTCGCTTCTGCGCTTAAGCTTGGGCCACTGCTTGTGGAAATCTGACCGCCCGCGCCAACTTTTGCTTGGAGCGGACCAACATTGCCCGAGGCGCTTACCTCACTCTTGATTTTGCCCTCAGCGTCCCCGCCTGCAAGGCCCGACTTCGCTTCACCGGCTAGAGGGGAAGCCTCCAGTTTCCCCTTTGCGGGTCCAGCCTGTCCGGAAACTCCCCAAGTGAATCCGCCTGATATCGTGACTTGAACCGAATTCAACAAACTCTTAAAACAGCTCGATATGCTGTCGCAGGCATGGCCGTCCTTGTCGAAACGAATCAGCGGATTGTTTCCCACGTAAGCGTAGAGGTTCAAGCTCTGCGGATCGTCCAACTTTGCGTATGGTACGGGCATGACCTTCGCTGACCAGTCGGGGCTCATGAACCGGCCCATGCTTGAGGCGTAGTACCTGGCCCCGAAGTAGTCGTTGCCTGATTCGGTATCCCGTTCTTTGCCGGTGAAAATAGATCGGCGGTTGGACGCTGCGCTGAGGAGGCAAGCGGCAGGGAACGTCGTAGAGGTATCTGGCAGTCGGATTGAAGTCTGTTCCCGCATCATATCGATATCCCCGGTTCCCAGGTGCGAGGACCGGAACCTCCCGCCGAGACCTGCACCACCCGCCTCTGGTTATTGTTCAGGAAAGGCGAGCGCATGGCATCCATCAGGGTTGAAGGTGCTCGATAAAAACCACTTCTTGGCATCATCGGGGAGTTGGTCTACCGCCCTTAAGAATTCCTGATGCTTAGACCGGCAGACTGCCTGCATCTGTACTGCATAATCACTATCCGGATCCCCGCAAGACAGATTGGCATATGAGACGTAGTCAAACATTTTGCTTGGAACGAGTAGAACGGCTCTCGCGAGGTCATGTGGTAGGTGGACGCCAAATTTCCCGAGCACAATCATATCCTCAGAAGATTCGTTCGGGCACAGTAGTGCGCCAGTCTCATGCCATACCGAATCTTGTTCTCGATCCTTCGGAATGAGGTCGAGTACGGCAGATGCGGCGTGTTGATTGTCCGGATGAAGCTCGAAAAATCGAAATGCAAAGACGACGTCGGAGCGATACCCGTCGCCGGCCTTTTGCTTCCAAGACATCAAGAGCGTCGTTGATTTCGCACCTGCCATTCCCGCAACGGCATGAATTTCTGAACAGTTGGGTTCCTCTGCCGATGACGCGATGCACAACACGAAGCACGAAGCCAAAGCGCATACCCACTTCGCCATCCAATTTGCTCTCATCCCTTTGACCTCTATTGCGCGATATTCAGCTGGTTCGCCTGAGTGTTGACATCCACTGTAAATTGCCCTTGCCTCGTTCCGGCGGTCGGTTCTAGTCCGGTGGCATTCTGGAAGCCTGAGTACTGGTCTCGGTAAACCGTCAGACATCCCATCGAGATAGGGTGACTGGGATCGCGAGCAACTGCTGCTCCGCCTGTTCCGGATTTATGCATCTCTATGTTGGTGGCAAAATCTTCACCGCCTTGTCTCGGATTTGGACCGATAGTTGGAACAGTGCCAAGGAGAATTGCCGAGTACTGTCCTTTATGAAAGGTCAATGTTGCATTGTAAACTCCAGTTTGAATCGTTCCAGACTTGCTACTGTCGTCAGGCGTAGTTTTTGCGAGAAATGTTCCAACATCTTTGCCGTTGACCGTTACCGTTGCAGTCGCGTTATAGCCTGCTTGTCCCTTGAGGCCTGCGAACTGGTCATTGTAATTTCCATTCGCGTCCTTGGAGCGATCTTTGACCGTAATGGTCACATTGCAAGTGGCATCATTGTTTGTTCCGCATGCATTCATCCCAGTTGGATCAGTCTTGTTCAGTGGGTTGTTGTTCACGTAAGCATATAGGTTGAGGTTTTGCGGATTAGCGATGTATGCCGCGAACCTCTGCTGGTCATCACGGTTGCCGTTCTGCCAGTGAATCCAAGGCAAAGGATCGGGGCTCATGAATCGCCCCATCGTAGACGCGTAGTACCTGGCCCCGAAGTAGTCGTTGCCTGATTCGGCATCGCGTTCTTTGCCGGTAAACAGTGGTCGCGAAAAAGTCACTACATCTACACAGGCGGCGGAGTGCGTCATAGCGCTAGCTAGCCCCTCCCGTCGTAGGCTCACTGCGCCTTCGATGGATCGGCATGGCCAGACTCATGCAGCAGCGTGTCAGCCGGTACGCCCATCACCGCCTCCGGCAACCTAACAACGTTGCTTTCGATGATCGTGGCCCACTCGAAGATCGCGTTGTAGGGATTGTCCGTTGCCTTCTTGCTTTGACGAAGACGTTTAGCCTCATCCACAACTGAATACGGATCCGCTCCTACGCCGATTTTCAAGGAAACAGACTTGGCCAACACTTCTTTCAGTTCCGGGTCTCTGAAGTCACCCTCACGATAGTCGCCCGCAGGAACCATCAACAGGAGAACCGGCGGAAAGTGATTCACTGTCCCATTGTCGAGCGATGTTGGAGTTGTATCAAACACCTCTCTCCCGTCCTTATGCTCGCGGCCATATGCAGGTCCGTACAGAAAAAAGCTGTACACGAACACAGAAGACTTGGAAGCGTTCGATATTTTCCAATGTAGCTGCCCGTCCACTGGCGTTGTTGAGAGTTGCATCGTAACCCCAGTGACGGGCACTCTGGGCCATGATTGACATAAACCGGGAACAACGAAAGTCAGCAGGAAACACGCTATTGATACACACCATTTAGTCATTAGTTGTAGCCTCCCGCACGTTCGGGCAATCCCTGCTCGTGTCGGAGCTGATTTTCTACGCCAACAGCCTCGCTTTCTCCCCAAGGCTTCCCGAGCATTTCAAGACGCCCGTGACCGAGCAATTCATGGCCCGAAATGATGCCTACTGGATTGGCAATCGGAACAAGCTGGTTGTTCACGTAGCCATACAAAGGAACTCCACTTTGATCTCCGCTTGTCGAGAGATAAATGTTTATGTTCCTGCCCTGGCCCGTTGGAACCGTGCGCCCGCCCCCCGCATCTGCTCCGGTGTTGATCTGATGGCCGTCGGGCATTGTCGGGTGATCGTTAATTTCAACTGATGCGACCGATTTGGAGTTGATCGCTTGAGTCAGCATGTTGAAGCCCGCCGAGTGCTTGCCCTCAAAGTTTGCAGCTGCATCCTTGTTCAGAACCAGTGAGGTTTTACCGTTCTTGTCTGTTGACGTCGTGAAGAGTCCCCGCTCACTTTTGTTGACGTTCGAGAGAATTCGCTTTTCCGTCTCGGCTCGGAGCTTCGCATCCTTATTCGTCAAATCGACTTCATGGCCGTCTGGATCATTTCTTGATAGCGGATTATTCAGCACGTATGCATAGAGGTTCAGGCTCTGCGGATTGTCCAACTTGGCGTATGGCACTGGCTCAACCTTCGCGCTCCAGTCCGGCGACAACCACCGCCCCATGTTGCTCGCGTAGTACCTTGCCCCGAAATAATCGTTGCCAGATTCGGTATCTCGTTCTTTGCCGGTAGAAATAGGCCGGTGGCTTGACGCTCCGCTGAGAAGACAAGCGAGGGGCGGCGTCATAGATGTATTGCGCGCTCAAATTGAAGTCCGTGCTTGCATCGTATCGATATCACCGGTCCCCAAAGGCGAGGAACCGGAAGCACCCTCAGCGTGGTCGGGAACGATCATTGGAACCGGGGCCATCCGCCCGCTTGCAGGTGAAGCTATCGGAAGTTCAATCTCCGCTGTGGCGTTCTTGATCGGTACACACAGTGCGTCAGGCGGAAGCGTCGCCTCGTTTGTTGGAACCGTGTCAAGAAGTTCGCAGTCGTCCGATAGCACAAATGTGTGGACCTTCTCTCCGATTGGAACGATAAGCAGGATTGATGGCGGGGCTAGCTTGGTAGGCCCATCGATCAAATCGACCTCAATCCCTCCGTTTGCGTCAGTACGTAACCACCTTCGATCCTCCCCATCTCGACCTCGGACAAGTACTCGCACTCCAGCGAGCGGCGTCCGTGTCGTCTTATTTGACAGTAATCGCACATTTACGTGACGCCTAACGGATCGTGCATCTTCGTTAGGTGTGAAAACGTCAATTGGAGTCTGGTAGGACACCCGCAGGGTAATTTCCTTCGTGGTACCACTGACAAACGATTCTGTGATTGAGTTTCTACAGATGCCATAAGGATCCGGACAAGTTGCTACAAATTGATAAAGTCCAGGCACCAAATCGAAGAAAGGAGTCTGCCCTTCGGAATCCGTCAGAAAGCGTAGCGGAGAGACGTTCTCTTGATCCAGGCGGAGAACAATCACGAGAACATTCTTAAATCCAACGCCCTTCTCGTCAAGCGTCGTAACTTTCAACCGCTCTGCCGAACAGAGAGGCATATACATCAAGAACAAATACCAGGGAATCCAACGCGCTTTTGCCATCTTAGCCTCAATTGTCGAACCTGCGGACAGACGGGATGTTCCCTCATATTCGG